>Ga0105239_10004838_pt1 | contig 15939 bp, 15 predicted proteins | sample KBSC44metaG_FD_92761 | JGI IMG/M metagenome (GOLD analysis project Ga0105239, IMG submission 92761) | Corn rhizosphere microbial communities from Kellogg Biological Station, Michigan, USA - KBS C4-4 metaG | ecosystem: Host-associated > Plants > Roots > Rhizosphere > Soil | place: Michigan, USA...
CTGAATATAATCAAGCAAACGTTGATAGTGCGTGATCATAAGAATCGCGTTGTTTTTGGTGCGAAGCTTGTTCACACCCTGAGCTACGATCTTCAATGAATCGATATCGAGCCCCGAATCTGTTTCATCAAGAATCGACAGACGCGGCGACAACACAGCCATCTGCAAAATTTCGTTACGTTTCTTTTCACCACCCGAAAAGCCTTCATTTACCGCTCGATCTAAAAACGTCGGATCGAGCTGAACGATTTTTGATTTCTCTTCGACGTATGCACGAAACTGTTTGTCGTCCATTTCGGCAATACCTTGATGTTTACAAATCGAGTTGAACGCAGTTTTGAGCATGGTGAAATTGCTGACGCCTGGAATTTCAATCGGATATTGAAACGCTAAGAAGACGCCTTCTTTGGCGCGCTCATCCGGCTTCATCTCAAGCAAATTCTTCTTTTCGAAGTTGATATCGTAAAGGACTTCACCACCCGTCACGTTGTAAGACGGATGCCCAGCCAAAATTTTACTCAATGTGCTTTTACCAGAACCGTTAGGTCCCATGATCGCATGCACTTCACCGGCGTTGATTTTCAAATCAAGACCTTTCAAAACCTGCTTGCCATCAATTGTTGCTTCCAGCTTTTTAACTTCTAACATTCATTATCCAATACTGTTTTCGAGTTTCATTTCGATTAACTTCACCGCTTCCACTGAAAACTCGAGTGGCAACTGCTTAAATACATCCTTACAAAAACCATTCACCAGCAACGACACGGCTTCTTCATTCGAAAGTCCGCGCGATTGCAAATAGAACAACTGATCTTCACTGATTCGCGACGTTGAGGCTTCGTGCTCAACCACCGCGGAATCGTTTTTCACATCGATCACTGGGAAAGTGTTGGCGGCCGAATCATGACCCACGAGCATCGAATCACATTGCGAATAGTTGCGAGCACCAACAGCGGACGGCATGATCTTCACTTGTCCGCGATAGCTGTTACGTGAATGACCCGTCGAAATCCCTTTTGATACGATCGTGCTCTTTGTGTTTTTACCGATGTGGATCATCTTCGTACCCGTGTCAGCTTGCATACGATCGTGCGTGAGGGCGACTGAGTAAAACGCCCCAACGGAGTTCTCGCCTTGCAAGATACAGCTTGGATATTTCCAAGTGATCGCGCTTCCAGCTTCCACTTGGGTCCACGAAATTTTTGAATTTTTACCTACGCATTTACCGCGTTTGGTAACGAAGTTATAGATTCCGCCGCGACCTTCTTTGTCGCCCGCATACCAGTTTTGCACAGTCGAATAACGAATTTCTGCGTTATCCAGCGCCACGAGTTCGACAACTGCGGCATGCAACTGATTGCTATCGCGTTGAGGCGCCGTGCAACCTTCGAGGTAATTCACAAAGCTGCCGTCATCAGCAATTAACAGCGTTCTTTCAAACTGCCCGGTCTCCTTCGCGTTGATACGGAAGTAAGTCGAAAGATCGAGCGGACATTTCACCCCTTTTGGGATGTAACAAAAAGATCCGTCGGTAAACACAGCCGCATTCAATGCAGCAAAAAAGTTATCCGTAATCGGAACAACCGAACCCAAATATTTTTTCACCAATTCAGGATGTTTGTGCACGGCCTCTGAGATCGAACAAAATATGACGCCGGCTTTATCCAAGATTTCGGTGTGAGTTGTTCCCACCGAGACACTGTCAAACACCGCATCAACGGCGACACCCGAAATACGTTTTTGCTCCGACAACGGAATTCCTAAGCGCTCAAACGTTGCCAGCAATTCCGGATCTAATTCATCAAGCGATTTTGGTTTTTCTGTCACCGACTTCGGTGCTGAATAATAAGAGATGTTTTGATAGTCGATCGGCTCAAATTGCGCCGCCGCCCAGTGCGGCTCTGTCATCTTTTGCCAATGACGATAGGCTTTCAAACGATACTCAAGCATCCACTCTGGTTCATTCTTTTTGCCAGAGATCAAACGAATCACATCTTCGTTCAAACCTTTCGCGAGCGCATCGGCGTCGATGTCGCTGACGAATCCATGTTTATACTCGCTACCTAGTTCTTTCACTGCGAAGCCCTTTCTGACGAAGCCAATGGCGGACGCAAGATCTCATCCAACCGCAGGGCCTGATAAAATTCGGTCAACTTGTCATTGAGCACGCTCATTGGAGATTGAATGTTGCACTTCGAAAGCAAATCGCAATTCTCATTGTGCAAACAGCGCGCGATCTCAAGTGGACCTTCAATAATCTCAACCAACTGATGAAACGAAATCTCGGACAGATCTTTGACAATGCCGTATCCGCCGTGCGCTCCTTGAACCACGCGCAAGAAACCCGCATGGGCCATTGCCTGAAGTACGCGTGCCGTCGCATCGAACGGCAAATTCAAACTGTCAGAAATTTCTTTCGCAGAAGTGAGTGAGTTCGCAGGCTTTGCGGCCATGAACTTAAGCGCCATCAGTGCATATTCAACTTTACGGTTGAGACGATTCATGTTTTGGTCTTCTGACTTCTTCGTTTTTAGTTGGTTTTCAACTTCGACGTCAGATATAGGCCAAAAAAAGCCTTAGTTGAAGGACTTTTATGCACAAAAGCCCACTTTTCCGCTTGGTTAGCGTAACTGTATTGGTTGTCGCGATCGTAGTGATAATCCTCATGTTTTTGCGGTTCGTGGGCAGCGAACAGCAGTTTGCTCCGACGCCCCACCCCTGGATGGACAAGAAACATTGGCTATTGGCGAGACTTTCTCCCCAAGATTGCAGCCAAGTCGCGCTCGAACAAATGCTCGAGCTTGGCCCTGAATGGATGATTTGGATCGATGTGCAGCCCACTGAGCAGCTCGAACTCAATATGGTTTGCCCTGAGAAACATCTGTTTGAAATCAAATCGCCAGCGAAACAAGGGCCGAAGCTCGCCCAAGTTTTGCCGCTCCTAAAAAATCGGGATGTTATTTTTAATCTTCGTGCAACGGATGTTTCCGCCGGAACACCGTTTTTGAAACTGTTTGACGACCTTAAGGACCAAAAACACATCGGCGTTGCGAGTGCGTCGCAAGGTTTGCTTCGCGATCTAAGAAAAAAACGCGCCGAGTGGCTCTTTGCGGCCGATGCTTCGACTTGGACCAAGCTCAAATTCTTTGGCGCATTCGGAGTTCAAACCGCAATTGAACTTTGGCCTGACTTCTTCGTTGCGAGCCAGGAAGCAGCTGAACCTAATGCTTATGACCAAACAGCAGCCATCGAAATCAACCGACGCAAAAAAGTTTTGCTGCTCGAACTCGATAGCGACGACGTGGATCCCATGTGGCGAGAGCAATTGCGTGGAATTTTGACCACTCGCCCCAAAAACTTCTCAGCCGATACATTTTTTAAAAAAACCGGAGCAGAATAAAAGCTCTCTTCTGGGGGCTCTATGCAACAAGTTACTGTCAACACTGATGCTTTTCACGCGATTCTCTCGGCAAGTCCGGTGGTGCAACTGGCACTCTTGCTGTTGATTTCGATGTCGGTTGTGTCGTGGGCGATCATGCTGCAAAAACGTCAGCAGTTTGAAACGACCGAGCAAGCGAATGTCCCATTCGAAGAAAAATTCTGGAAAGGCCAATCGCTCGAGGACATCGCCGAGCAAGTAGAAGAACACGCGGACAGTAATCTCGCGATGGTGTTTCGCTCTGGTTTCACTGAGTTAAAAAAAATCGCCGACTCAGCCCTCGCACAAAGAAGCGATGGCGGCACAGCTCCCATGCTCTCAGGCATCGACAATCTTCAGCGCGCGCTCAACAAAGCCATCGATAGCGAAGTCAGCCGACTCGAAAACCGTCTCAACTTTTTAGCAACTGTCGGAAGCGTCAGTCCGTTCATCGGCTTGTTCGGAACGGTTTGGGGGATCATGGCGGCGTTTCAGAAAATCGGTTCGACCGGCACAGCAAGTCTCGCTGTCGTTGCTCCTGGTATTTCTGAAGCATTGATTGCAACGGCGATCGGTTTGTTCGCGGCGATTCCTGCGACCATCGGCTACAACATTTTCATTGGCAAAATCAAACGCCAAGAACTTGAGCTGAACAACTTTGCGTCTGATTTCTTGAACATCGCAAAACGCAACTTCTTCCGCGGAGCCTAATCATGGGAATGAGTTCGGCTTCGGGCCGTGGGTCTCGCACAGTTTTAAGCGAAATCAACGTCACTCCGCTTGTCGACGTGATGCTTGTGTTGCTCATCATTTTCATGGTGACCGCTCCGATGATGCAGCAAGGTCTCGACGTCGAATTGCCAGAGACTTCGAACTCTGGAATGGCGATCAAAGATGAACCGTTTGTTTTGATCATAAGCAAAGATCGCTCACTTCGCGCCGGCCAAGCGACGATTCCGATGGCGCAACTCAAAGAGAAGTTGAAAGCGATTTTTTCAACACGGAAAAATAAACAGATCTACATTCAAGCGGATCGCGCGGTCGACTACGGAACCGTGGCGCAAGCAATGGGTGAAATTCGCGCCGCCGGAATTTTCTCGATTGGAATGGTCACCTTACCGAAAACAGGACAATGACACAAACTGAGGCGTCGTTATCAAAACCAGTTGCGGTCTCGACTGTCGCGCATGTGGCATTGGTGGCGTTTTTTCTTTTGCGCGCTTATATGGCGCCCAATGAAATCATCGACATGAAAGATTCAATTCGCGTCGATATCGTGGGTCTTCCTGAGAAAGCGCAAAGCTTGCCTGAGCAAGCCCCGGCACCGACGCCTGCGGCGCCTCCAGCTCCCGTTGCGGCACCCAAACCACCTCCGCCGAAGCCATTACCGGCAAAACCGAAGGCACCTGAACCACCCAAAGTTGATTTGCATCCAAAAAAAGATCTCGCAAAGTCAGAGAAAAGTGCTTTGAGTAAAATCAAGGCGATGACAGCACTTGAGAACATGAAGAATGAAGTTGCCAAAGAAAAAGCCGCAGCAAAACAAGTCCGCGGCAATCAAGTCAATGCGGGCAATGCCTTAACCGGCACCGACAAGATCGACTACCGCGCTTACTACGGCGACGTAAAAACAAAAGTCGTACAAAACTGGAGCTTGCCACAGTGGTTGATCAATTCGCCCTTTAAAGGCTCGGCCCGTGTCTTTATCGACGAGAACGGTGCAATCAAAAAACGATCGATTGAAAAATCATCTGGTAATTCTGAGTTTGATGATCACATGCTAGATGCGATTGATAAGTCCGCACCGTTTCCGGCACCGCCGGCAAATCTGCGGGGCGTATTAGCTAATGAAGGCATCATCTTTGCTTTTCCACAACGAGGAGATTCATGAAACACATCATTTTGATTTTCGCGACCTTGCTGTTTTCACAATTCGTGAATGCGGAAGCTGTCTACATCGATGTTGGTCAGGCAAAAGTGAAAAAGAGTTTGCTTGCAATGCCGCCACTCAAATACTTAGGCACCCAAACGACAAATAAGAGCTACATCCAAGCGGGTCTGGATATCATGAGCGTGATCAATAACGATCTCGCCGTTTCAAATCTCTTCACCAATATCGCGCCCAGTGCTTATCTCGAAGATCCGAACAAAGTTGGCCTAAAACCAGCTCCGGGTGAAGCGAACGGATTTAAATTTGAAAACTGGAAGACCATCGGCACTGATTTTCTCGTTCGCGGTGGCTATGATGTCAGCGGCGGCGAACTCACCGTCGATATGTTCGTCTATCACGTTCCATCGGCAAAGACGTTACTCGCAAAAACCTACAAAGCGCCGCTCGATTCAGAACGAAAAATCGCGCACTTCTTCTCTGATGATCTAATGAAGGCTTTGACTGGCAAACAAGGCATGTTCCAAACGAAAATCGTCGCTTCGCGAGAAGCTCCGTCGAGCAAAACTTCGTATAAAGAAATCGTCGTGATGGATTGGGATGGCGCGAACCAACAACCGATCACTTCCAACCAAACGATTTCGCTTTCGCCGGCTTGGTCCACGAAGGGCGACAAGATCGCTTACACGCAGTTTGCGTTTCACACGCAATCGAAACTGCGCAATGCGGACATGTTTATCTACGACCTCAACGATAAGAAACGTTTCTTACTTTCTTATCGCAAAGGTATTAACTCCGGCGCGTGTTTCATGCCGGGTGACAACGAGATCTTGCTGACGATGTCAGGAAATGACAATCCTGATATCTATCGTATGAAAATCAACGGCGAAGGTGAGCCCGTTGCGATCACGCACGGCCCGAACAAAGCACTGAACGTTGAACCCGCGATTTCTCCCGACGGAAAACGCATTGCCTTTTCATCGGATCGCTCGGGCAAACCGATGATCTATGTGATGAACGTTGACGGCACGAATGTGAAACGTCTGACTTTTGCCGGAACTTACAACGCCACTCCTGCCTGGTCGCCCGACGGTCAAACATTGGCGATTGGTATTTTGGACGTGAATCACTTCGACATTTTTACGATCAAAGCGGACGGCACCGGTCTCACTCGTATGACGGATGCAAAAAAATCAAATGGCCGTCCTGCCAATAACGAGAGCCCAACTTGGTCACCAGACGGAACTCATATCGCGTTTGTGAGTGATCGAATCGACGGGAAACAAGTTTACGTCATCAACGCCGACGGAACGAATGAGCGTCGTGTGACTCATGATCACGCCAACTGGGATCGGCCAAAATGGTCACCCTATCTCCGGTAAGACTGCCAGAGCTATCCAGCTACTCGCCTGAACAAATCGAAGATTTGCGTCGCGCGAGCACGGCTTTTGATCATTACTTAAGACTCATTGATCAAAAGCCGGAGTCGACGTCCGATCGCCTCCGACTTTTTCGGCAACTAGGTTGGCTAAAAGCCGTCGCCGCCACCGTGTACGCAACGGCCCCACCATTTGAAATTTGTTTTTTCTGGAGTGAGATTGCCGACCAAGTTTTGACCGAAGCCTGGGAGGAATGTGGGCTCAACAAAGAAGACGCCTCACTCTTTGCACTCGGTAAATTGGGGGCGCAAGAGCTCAATCTCAGCTCCGATGTCGATCTGCTCGTTGTTGCGTCTGCCGAAGCGGTCCCCGAAACAGAAAAGAAACTAAGAAATTTTCGTAAGCTTCTCACCGAAGTCACAGCATTTGGCTTTTGCTTTCGCCTAGATTTTGATTTGCGCCCTGGCGGGCAATCGCATTCCATCGTCGTAACACCCGGGCAATTTCAAGAACATTATTGGAGTCGCGGCGAAGCATGGGAAAAAATGGCGCTCGTCCGATTGCGGGCGCTGGTCGGATCGAATGAACTTAAAACCCAAATCCTTGATCACGCGAAACATTTTTCTTACCGCAAGTTTTTAGACTTCACTTTGCTTGATGACTTAAAACAGGTCCGCGCTCGCATTCACCAAGAAGGTTTTGACGCTCGCGCTGGCGAAATCCATTTAAAACTTCAACGCGGCGGAATTCGCGACATCGAATTGTTCGTCAATGCCCTTCAAGTTTTACATGGCGGCAAGGTCACGAAACTACAAACCACTTCGACCGAGCATGCGTTTCAACAGATTCGTGATCTCGAAATTTTGCCAGAAGTCGAAGTTGAACTTTTACAAACGTCTTACTGGCGCTTTCGCCAATGGGAAAACCTCACGCAAGCCATCGCCGATCGGCAAACGCATTTCATTACATGGCCCTGCGTTTGGAGCTTATCTTTGGGCTGCGCTGGTTGGCCTGACTTTGCGGAAGTCACTGATCAGATGCAAAAAGTCGATGCGGTTGTCGCAAGCCTGTTAGGTGCAGCGGATGCTGCGAAAGAAGAACTTCCGGCGGAAACCGATCAAGCGCAATGGCTTCGCACTCTGGGCTTCGCTCACACCAGCATCGAAGATGTCTGGCCAAAAGTGATGGCCGCGAGTGCCTTGTCACAAAAAACCGATCGTGATGAACGAGCTCGCCGCCGATTTTTATTTCGCATGGTGAAGGAACTCTCGGAATCACCAAACGATAAGGATCTCGGACTCACTCTTCTGCATGATTTTATTCGCGCCATTCGCGCAAAAGCGGCTTTTTTTTCGTTGCTCAACCGCGAACCAAGACTGATTCGAGATCTCGCTCGCTTGTTTTCATTTTCGCCGTATTTAAGTTCGCTTTTTACCGCGCGACCAGAGCTCATCGATAATTTTGTTCTGAACATCGACGAACCATTCTCTTCTGATTTTGAAACCATGCTGGATGAAATGGCTGGCCGAAAATTCTTATCCGAAGTGATGGCGGCGATGCGCTTTCTCTCGGATCTTTCATCTGACACGGCCGTCGCGAGCATGGCCGATGCGCTCACGTTCACCGCCGATAATGTGACTTTGCATTTACTCGATCGCTTAGTGAAAGATTTCGATGCGCAGCCAATGGACTTGCTTGCCCTTGGCAAGTGGGGTGGTCGCGAGCTCGGTCTTAAATCCGATCTCGATTTTATTTTTGTCTGTGAACAACCACCAGGTGAAAAAGAACAAAAGGTCGCCAAACGATTCATCTCTCGCTTAACCGACCCACATCGCGGTGGGAGCCTCTACGAGATTGATTTGCGACTTCGTCCATCGGGAAAAGCGGGCCCGATTCTCACCACTCACACGCGCCTCGTTGAATATCTAGAAAAAGAGGCCGAAGTTTGGGAACGCCAAGCGTACACGCGAGCGCGTTTCGTTCGTGCCGATCAACCGATGGATCTCAAACACGTGCTCAACAAACCTCTCACCGATTCCGAATTAGAAAAGTTGGTCGAGATTCAACAGAAACTCGCCAAACCGATTGAACACGGCAAAGTGGATTTGAAGTATGCGCCTGGTGGACTCATTGATGTCGAATTCGCAGCGCAGCTCAGTCTGATCCAGCACAAAGCGATTCCAACTTGCGGCAGCACTGTCGCCATGACGGAAATTTTGACGACGCAAGGTTGGGGCCCATCCGCTGAGAAGATCAAAGCCAACTACAATCGCTTACGTCAGATGGAACAACTGCTCACTCTCGCAGGAAGCATTAAAAGCTCCGAGTTTCGCGTTGAGCACGAAACTGCCATTCGCTGTGCACAACTTTTAAAAGTTGAACCAAAAGACTTAGAAGTCGAACTTGTCCAGTTACTGGAAGAGAATCAAAAACTTTTGGTGAAACTAGATCCGCGTTAGAAATCCGCGTCTTTATAGTAGATTAAAACTTCAAGGCGACTATTTTTGGCCAAATCGGTCACTTTGTTAAGTGGCCGCGAAGAACCGTAGCTCGTGACCGCCATCTTGTTCTCAGGCAATTCGAATTTCTTCGAAAGATAACGAACCATATTCACCGCACGCGAAGAGGCTAAATCCCAAGCCGAAGCATACGAACCATGCTCTCCAGCACCGACGTGTCCGTCGATCATCACGGGCTTTTTCTGATCTCGAATGATCTCCCCTAAGTGGTCTATGAACTTCATCGCTTCAGGCGAGAATTTTGCGCTTTCACCGCTAAACACCGGTTGGCCCGCAATAATAATGCGGATGCCTTTATCTTCAGGCGCCAGATCAATTAAAAATTTCTTTCTCTCGTCCGCGGTAAACTGCGCTTCGATTTTTTCCTGCACCGCCTCGAACTGTTTTGTGTCGTCCGCCACATTCTGTCTGAATGTTTGAATCGGCGGCTCGATCACCGAGAAATTCTTTTCGCCCTGCTCGATCTTTGCACCGCTTTCGCCGAACGAGCCCGCTTTAATCAAATATTTCTCAACGGCTTTTTGAAAGTCTTTAGTTTTTTCCATGTCCCGCTCAGACGTGGCATAAAGAATCACGAAGAACGCGAACATCAATGTAATAAAGTCGGCGTAAGACACCAACCAACGTTCATGGTTATTTTCGTGATCCTCGACGGACCGAGCGTTTCGTCTCATGCAGTGAACGCTTCCACTTTCTGTTCAATGATATAAGGGTTTAATCCGCCGATAACAGCGAGCCCGCCCTCGAGAATCATGCGCTCCGTTTCTGAGCGATATCGAATCGAAGTTTTCAAACGATTTGCGATTGGTAAGAAGATCAAGTTTGCCGAACCAACGCCGTAGATCGTCGCAACAAAAGCAACTGCAATCCCTTTACCGAGCGCTGTCGTATCACTGATATTTCCCATCACATGAATGAGACCAAGTACGGCACCGATGATCCCGATCGTTGGCGCAAAGCCACCCGCATCCGACCAAACTTTTGCCGCCGCCATATTTCTTCTTTCATTCAAATCAATTTCGTCTTCGAAAACTTTGCGAATGATTTCTGGATCCACGCCATCGACAACAAAGCGATAAACCGAGCGCATAAACGGATCCGAGAACCCATTCAAACGTTTCTCTAAAGAAAGAATCGACTCTTTGCGAGCGACTTGCGCCGACTGCACCAACTCTTCGGCGATGCCGTTGCGTTCTCGCATCTCGTCCCCCAAAAGGGCACGACGCAAAAAACGAAAAGCAAGCGATACGTCTTCACGGCGATTCGAAATCAAAGTCGAACCGATGGTGCCGCCAAACACGATCAAAGCCGCCGTGCCTTGCGCCAACGAGCTGATATGGCCACCTTCAAAATAATTTCCGAGGAGAATGCCGCCGACACTGACGACAAGACCAAAAATAATGCTTATTTCCATGGAGTTTCCTTTTGTGGAAGCGGAATCAACTGCGCTCGATATTCATTCCATTTGCGTAAAAACTCGTCGGCTTGTCCCAAGATCGTCAGCGTGCTGCCGTCTACGAATGTCAGAACTGTGTCAGGGCGCTCACCAACCGTTCGCACTAAGTCAGGATTGATATAAACAATTTCGCCATTGAGACGTTCAACACGAATCATCTGTAAGCTCCTTGAAAAGCCTTAATTAAGAATAGCATCAAGCTTTCATTCCCACCAAAATCGATTCCCCGTTACAGACTTTGGGTGTATGACCAGCTTATAAAGGAGCTCGCCCAAGCGAGTGACTCAATATGCAATTACTCGTTACAGGTGGAACTGGCTTCGTCGGTTCCTGGTTGGTCAAAAGGCTGGTGCAAGACGGACATCAAGTTCGCGTGCTCCATCGTCAAGGTAGCTCGCTCGACGAATTGACGGGTGTCGATTTCGAATCGGCATACGGCGACGTCACAAATGTCGAAAGCGTCGTTGCCGCTTGTAAAGGCGTCGACAGCATCTTTCACCTTGCGGGAGTGGTCGGTTATTCGCCAGCGATGCGAGCGCAGATGGAAAAAGTGAATGTCGAAGGCACTGAGAACGTCGTTACCGCTTGCCGTAAAAATGATGTGCGACGCTTGCTTCACGTGAGCTCAGTCGTTGCTATCGGCGCCAGCTTTAAACCAAATATGTTGAATGAAAATTCGCCCTACATGATCAGCTCACTCAATCTTGGCTACTTCGAAACAAAAAGAGAGGCCGAAGAAAAGGTGCGCGCCGCGGTTCGAAAAAAAGAACTCGACGCCGTCATCGTGAATCCCTCGACCGTCTATGGTCCGGGTGATGCGAAAAAAGGAAGTCGAAAAGTCCAGATCAAAGTGGCGCAGGGTCGCTTTCCATTTTATCCATCCGGCGGACAGAGTATCGTTTCCATTCATGATGTCATCGATGGAATGCTCAAAGCCTGGCAAAAAGGCCGCACCGGCGAACGCTACATCTTGTCGGGAGAAAATCTTTATATCCGCGACGTGTTTCGAAAAATCGCGGCCCGTGGCGGAGCGAAACCACCAAAAATTTATCTTCCAAAGTCAGTGGCTCTTATGATGGGCCGAGTGGGAGATCGCCTCGAAAAGATGGGAAAGAAAACACCAATCAATTTAGAAAATGCGTGGGTGTCGTCGCTCTTTCACTGGTTTGATTCATCGAAAGCAAAAATTGAATTAGGTTTCAACCCGCGCTCGGCGGATGAAGCACTCAACGAGAGTGTCGATTGGATGAAGGAAAACGGTCTACTATGAAAGCTATCAAAGTCGTCGTTGGCTTAAGTCTCGGTGTCGTGAGTTTGTTTGCCTTGATCGGCGTCGTCTTTGGCGGCGTTCTGCTCTCACTTCCGGATGTTTCGCAAATTGAAGGCTGCATGACGACTTCGATGTTTCAAGTGCACCTCTGCCCGACTGGCGACCACTACGCGACGTTTGATCAAATTTCTCCAGATGTCGCTCATGCGGTGATCGCGTCTGAGGACACTTCGTTTTATTCACACCATGGTTTCGATTGGTACGAGATCGAACAAAGTTTTAAATCAAATCTCGAGGCGAAACACATTCATCGTGGTGGCTCGACTCTCACGCAGCAGTTAGCAAAAAACATTTGGCTGGGTAAAGAGCGCAGCTATTGGCGTAAACTTAAAGAAGCGTATTTAACTTTTCGTCTTGAGAAGAAGTACGAGAAGAATTACATCTTAGAAAAATATTTGAACGTCGTTCAGTTCGGTCCAAAAATTTACGGCGTTAAAGATGCGGCCGATTTTTACTTCAAGAAAAGTCCAAAAGATCTGCACTTACTTGAAGCTGCATTTCTTGCCTTCGTTTTGCCGAACCCCGATGTTTACTGGAAGAGTTATCAAAAAGGCCAGCTGACTCCGTTCGCGCAAAAAATCCTCGGCATTATTTTAAAACGCATGGTGCAGTTCAAATCGATCACACCGGATGAATATCAGTTTGCGATGAACGAGATGGGCCAATTCCCATGGCGTGGAATTACGCGCGCTGATTTTCAAAACGCCCACTTCGGCAACACTGCCGCGATTGGCGAAGAATCCACTCAGGATGAAAACGCGATCGATCAGTTCTTAAGCGAAGATGGCGGCGAAGACACAACTCCAACGCTCGCGCCAACGCCAAAACCGAAGAAGATCGCGCAACCGAATCCTCCACCTGAGCAGGAACAACCCATCATCGATGAACCAACGGACTCTGACGACACCGACGACGCGAGCGCTTCCGGCGCGTCCAACTAATTATTCGCACCCGCTAAATTTATCTTCGAATCCGTAGAAATCTGATTTACGACGGTGGAATGGGGATAAGAATTATTTTAGGGGGACCGTACGATCAGATCTGCAGCTCTTATCGTATGAACGAAACACCTGCCGCACAATCCGAAGAAAAGAACGCGCCGACAAGCACATCGCCGGCGCTGAAATCTCCTAGAATACGAAATCGACACCGGCGTAAACAGCCGAACCTTGATTCGCCGCTGGCGCACCATTGTAAGCCGAAGCGATAAACGGCGGAGTATTGTGTGGGACTTCGTCCAACTCATACTCAACTTTGATTGTCGCGTTCTTCATAACTTCCCAATTCACGCCAAAAGTATGCGAAGAAATACGTCCTGGATAAGTCGCATCGCTCGAATCGGTTTGCGCATATGTATAACGAGGCAAGAAATCGCCAACACGGTAACCAACGAGAACATAACCACCGCGGTAAGCGCTGTAGTATTGACCATTCACCATGCCGAGTGCGCTCAAGTTCGAATCCGCTGTCACATTTGTGCCGTTAGCAGTTCTGAACCAAGCAATTTCACCCCAGCTAACAAAATTGAACTTGTCGAATTTGTAACCAAGTGAAAGGTTGCGAACGGTACCGCTGAAATCATAAGTCGTTCCCGACGGAGCAGCATATTGAAGTCGGCTGCCATATTGCGACGCTTGCACACGCGCGCGCCAGCCATCGCCATCGAGAGTGACTTTTCCACCCACGAGATCCGACGGATGATAAGTTTCGCCAGTGAAGTATGGGAAGTCGTTAACTGGTGATCCACCGAAAACTGCCGCACCCAATTTCCCAAAACCAAGATCCCAGTCATAGTTGAACGAGATACCGTCATACGCAGACAGTGCTGGAATATTGTAGATGAACGTTGGTTTTGTGCGGAAAGGTGTTCCATACGTCTGACGAAGAGAATCGCCTGACATCAAGATTGGAAAACCTTGGCGACCAGCACGAATCGACAATTCACCCATTTTGTAATTCAGATACGCGAACTGAATGAACGGCTGAAAGTTACCTGCGACGATATTGCCGGCGCTATTATAGTCGGCCGTTTGCGCGATTCCGCCAATGGCAACGAGCTGACCAAAAAAGGTCAGTTTGTCATTGATATGGCCGTGGACGTTCAAACCGATAAGGCTGAAGTCGGTGAAGTCAGCATGTGTTCCATTCGTGAAACCAAAAGGAACGAGACCTTTATTAAACGCCTGACCGTAGTAGACGCTACCAAATCCGTCCCAAGAAACGTCGCTCGCGTTCGCAACCCCGCTGAACGTGATGAATGCCAATGCAAATAGCAAACGGCTTTTTACTTTAAGAAAATCCACAAGAAGTATCCTTTCTCAGATGAGAACTCTGTTGATGTTTCTTAAAGCATAAAAATGATTTTGGATCCGGGCAAGAGGAGGAATCAAATTCCTTGCTCGGAAAGCATCCAAGTTAAAATCGCCATCGCCGCAGATCCTAAATGCAGTTCACGTGGGCTGATGGTTTCGATGCGATCCGTTTCGGCATGGTGATAATCAAAATAGCGTTGCGAATCGGAGTTCAACCCAATGCGAACGGCGCCGAGGGCGCCCAAAGGATCAATATCCGTCCCACCATGTCCTTCACGAACGTCGCCAGCATAAATCGGATCAAGATACTTCACCCATTTGCGAATCCGTTCCAGCGCACGCTCATTTTCTTGCACGCCAAAACCTCGCGGGGACGCCGAACCATTATCAGATTCAATTGCCGCGATATGCTTCTCGCCCTTTTCTTTGGCAACCTTTGCATACTCTTTGCCACCAAATGATCCATTCTCTTCAGACATAAACAACACAGCTCGCAGAGTGCGCTTCGGCTTCAAATTCAGCGCTTTGATCGCGCGCAAGATCTCAATGCTTTGAGTGATGCCAGCGCCATCATCGTTTGAACCTTGAGCCAAATCCCAGCTATCGAGGTGACCCCCGACATCGATAATCTCTTCTGGTTTTTCAGAGCCGGTGATTTCACCAATGACGTTGAACGACTGAACTTTCCCTATCATCTTTGCACTTAACTCAAGTTTGAGTTTGAGGTCGGGAGTTTGTTTCAACATGGCTGAGAGTTTCTCAGCATCTAACGTCGAGATCGCCGCACATGGAATTCGCGAACCATCCTTAAAACTTGTAGCGCCCGTGTGTGGATGATTATCGAGATTCAAAGTCATCGAACGTACGATCGCCGCTGCAGCTCCTTGTTTCGCCGCGAGCGCCGGTCCTTCGAACCGCTGATCACCCGCTTCACCGTAAGCTTGGAATGTATTCGCGAATGATGGATCCATCGGGCGATTGTAAAAAACGATTTTGCCTTTCACCTTGTCCCCAAGCGCTTTCACTTCATCGAGCGAATGAACTTCAACCACATTCGCTTTCACACCATTTTTGCCCGTGTCGATGCTGCCACCAAGAGCGGTAATGCGAAGATTCACAACGTGACTGCCCTTTGTGACCGTCGCGCGTTCTGTTTTTCCACGCACCCACTTGTCGACCATCACCGGCTGCAACCAAACTTTGTCGAAGCCGTCACGTTCCATCTTTTGCTTGCCCCACTCAACGGCTTTTGCCGCATTGTCAGAGCCACCAAGACGCGGACCAATCTTCGACAGTTCAACTAAATCCGCGTAGGCGTGACCGTGAACCAAAATCTCTTTCCAAATTTTTTCGGTGGTCGCAGCATTCTCATCAGACGCAAATACCGAACCGCTCGACAGCAACAACGACAGCAACAAAATTTTCATTAACCGTGTCCACCCATGAGAAAGGCTTCGCCGCTGGTATCAGCTTGCGAAAGCTCTGAAATTTTAGAGAAATAATCTTTGATCATACTCAACACCGTTTCACGCTCAGGCGTCGTGAAAAGTGATTTGCGGAAAATGCCCGATTCAGGAAAACCAGCCGAATACCAACCGGCAAACTTCTTCATCTGCAACAAAACGCGTCTCTCGTCA
>Ga0105239_10004840_pt1 | contig 15930 bp, 10 predicted proteins | sample KBSC44metaG_FD_92761 | JGI IMG/M metagenome (GOLD analysis project Ga0105239, IMG submission 92761) | Corn rhizosphere microbial communities from Kellogg Biological Station, Michigan, USA - KBS C4-4 metaG | ecosystem: Host-associated > Plants > Roots > Rhizosphere > Soil | place: Michigan, USA...
CACAAAATTAAAGGCCGCCTGATGGAGCTGGATGAACGCAAACAGCAAATGGCCCAAGAACCGTCTGTGATGGTGATGCTGTCAGCCATTCAGGAAGACGTGCCGACTCTCGAAGAGGACGCTCTACCCCTGTAATACGCATTCTTTCAGTTAAGGTGGGATTTCAGGTTTTATATTTCTCTCTACAATTTTTGAGTTTTCAATAGAGTAACTTTTCAATAAATCTCGTCAATAATTTACAAAACCGAATATTTAACCATTTACAGCAAGGGGCATACATAACATCATAATTTATGGTGATGCAAATTAATGCATATTTTTATATGTGAATAAATGCTTATCAGAAAGGATTTGCCACTATCCGATTACTATTTTCATTCCCTATTTTCAGTAGACAGGTTCTCTTTTGAAAATCATTTAGATTACAGCGTTAATTTAAACAAAATATAGAGCTTGCTTCCTTTTCAAGAGGAATTTTAGCTTCTGTTATCTTGCAAAGCCGTTTGCTTTTCAAGGTAGTTTAAACTTGCTCTGATATTAATTTAACCATTTCATAACAGTGATTATTGCCATGATCACCATCAGTTTTCATGCGATTTTCAATATAAATTACAAGGATAAGGTATGTTAATTAATTCCTTTTCGAATCATTTAAGCTACGTAAATAATCATAAAAAACCAATCAGCTTAAACAACAAAACGATTCCATTAAAAAACACTGATAGTCTGGTTAGAAATATTCGCTTCGGCTCAATCAACAATCTTTCTCCAGAAAGTCATCAAATTATTAATCAACTTAAAAATAAATATTCCCATCTTAAAAATAAAAATGTTCTTCTTCTCTACTCGGGTGGACTGGATACCTCTTTTTTAACCAAATTTTTCAGCCATGAAGTCGGAGCGAAGGTTTATACCGTTTCCTTTGATGTCGGAGAAGATTTACGGGAACAAAGCAAGATAGGAGACCGTGCAAAATTACTGGGTGCCATTAAACACTCCCATATCGATTTAAAAGATCCCTTTGCAAACGATCGGTGTGCAAAGGCCATTATGGCCAATGCCTTTTATCAAGATTCCCACCCTCTCTCCAGCTCCCTTTCCCGCCCCCTCATGTCAGAAGCCGCAATCGGCTTAGCTAAACAATTTAACTGTGTTGGCGTTATCCACGGGTCGAGCCCCTGGCAAAACAATGCCCCTCGATTCAATAATGCGTTACGCGCCTTATCGAAAACAATCGAACCCATCACCCCGGTACTCGATAATAATATTCCTCGAAATACTGAAGACGAATATTTACGTCACCACGGTGTCATCATCAGAAATTCTGAAGATAAGCTCTTCTCCGCAGACTACAATTTATGGGCACCGGAAGCGGAGGACGGACACCTTCAACAAATTAACCGAGCACCCGAGGAATCCTTGTTCAGAATGACAAAACCGGTCGAAAAAACGCCTTCCAAGGCACAATTTATAGATTTGGAATTTGAAAAAGGACTTCCCACACGCTACAAATTTGTAGAGAATGCAGAAAATCCCACGGCGGAGAATGATGTTGCAAACTCCTTAAAGGATTTACCCAAAAAGCCCTTGTCTGGCTTGATTAGTGAGCTGAACCAGATTGCGGGTGAGCATGGTATCGGACGCTACGACACAATGGAACATCGCCCCGCAGGCTTTAAAGAGCGTGAAGTGCATGAAGCTCCGGCTGCCACGGTTATGATTCAAGCCAAAAAAGAACTTGAAAGAACTGTTCTGGACCAAAAAACACTGAATAAAAAATGGGCGGATGGACGCTTATGGACAGAAATGGTCTGTGAAGGTGATTGGTTCCATCCTTTGGTACAGCATCTTGGCAAATCCTTGGAAGAAATGAGCCAACGAGTCAATGGTGTTGTGCGTATGAAGTTATTCAAAGGGAATGCAATGCCTATCGCCAGAGCTTCTGAACATAGCTTGGATTCCCATAACACCGGTGCAGACAAAGCTTTTGCCAGCACCTCTCACCCCGATGGCAGCTATTTTACATGGCGTGGCGCTGACGGTATTTTCTCCCGAAGAACTGATACCGCTGCCAGCAAACATTAAGCAGATATGCCCTAAGCCAAATCCCCAAAAAATTCACGTAGGGGAGGGTTACTTGCTTGGAATTCACGCAGTTCGCCTTTGCTCGCGACCCCGTATCCGTCTGCTTCGCAGCGGGCCTAAATGCCCAAAGGGCAAACGGCTCCGTTGTCTCGTGCCCTCCCCCTATTTGAGAAAGACTACCCCGTCCGGCTGCGCCATCCACCCAATCCCTGTTCCCTTCCTGGCGGAAACCGGATATCCTAATCCGTCTGCTCCGCAGCGTACCTAAAGCCTTAAAAGGCAACGGCTGGAGAATCCCAAGGGGGAATTTAACCCTCAAAATAAACTGTCAGTTAAGCGTTCCTGCTGAGCACGTAACCACACCGGAAAAAGACAGCATCGTATTATGCCGATAAGACGATGCCAACTCTTCAACTCGTTTGATAAGAGCGCGTAAAACTGTCTCCGTTGTACGAGGATTAATAATAGTACAGCGGAGATACGTTTCGCCTAATATGCTTGCACTCACTATATAGAATTCGCCCTGGCTAAGCAGTGCATCGCGAATTTTGAGCTGTAATGCCGTATTCCCATGCTTTACCCTAAAGCAGACAATATTGAACTCAGGTCGTTTTAAAGGTTCTAAGGATGTACTTCTGTTTAAAAGATCATAGAAACATTGACCCAAGTCGTAGCAATGCTCAACGTAATCGGCGAAAAACTTTTCCCCGTACAAATGCACCGAAATAAACAGCTTTAAAACCATCATTTTCTTCGTGCATTCCAAGGTTTGCCGCCCAAGCGTATACCAGTCATTCTCCTTGGCATCATCAAACAAGAAAGCCGCATTATCCGGACAGCTTCGAGCCGGATCTTTGCAATCGCGGAAAATTACTGCGGTCAACAATGCGGGCATCAACATCATCTTGTGGGCATCAATAATAATCGAATCCGCCCTCTCAATTCCTTTCAACAAGGAGCGCAAACGGTCACTGAGTACAGCCGCTCCGCCATGAGCTGCATCCACATGAAGCCAAATTTTTTCTTGTTCGCAGAATTTAACCGCTTCTTGAATATTGTCAAAAGTACCCGTCGCCGTAGAGCATGCATTTACAATCGTTGCAAAAATAGAGATACCGTTTTCACGTGCCGCTTCCAAGCTTTCCTTAAGAGCACTTTGCGTTATCTCTCTCGATGAAACCTTGAAAATATGAGCATCAGAAATACCCATAATGCGTAAAGAACGGATAATACTGTAATGCGATTCTTCGGAAACAATAACACCTAAAGTACCAGGCAATGCTCCCTGCTCTTGCACTACTCTATTTCTGGCAGCCAACAAGGCAGACAGGTTCCCTAATGAACCTCCGGATGTGAAAAAGCCACCGAATTTGGGGGAATCTGCCCCTATCCAACCCATCCGATTCGCAAAAAAGCGGATCATATATTTTTCGAGAACCGCTTCCATTGGCCCCATTTCAAAAACAACCGAGCTGTTATTGAGAATCGCGGCTAACATATCGACTACAGCAGCCAACGGCAAGACGGGTGCCACTTGATGCCCCACATAATGGGGATGATGCAAGTGCATTGAATTCTCTAAAATCAAATCAATAAAAGAAGAAAACTGCTCCCCAGCCGGTACGGAATTCGTTGAATCCAACCATTCCGAAAAACGCTGTTCCGCCTTTTGAGGGGTTAAACCCAGTGAAAAAACAGGATTATTTTCCGGCTCATAGATATTTTTTTTGAGGTATTCTGTTATTTTCTGTGTACAGATTTCAGCAAATAATTCAAAATTTTCAGGTGCATAAGCCTCTTCAACCTCACTGGAAGGCTTTTCACTTGCAATGTCGAAGACCATACCTATGACTCCACTTGCCGAGAATTCTCTCGATTAATTAAGCTTTTGATTTTCTTTAAGCTAACTCAGTAAATGTATTAACTAAATTTGATTTACCGGAGATGCGACCACGCGTAAATGTAACAAGTCCGTGTATAGTTTACCGTTTAGTTCTCTAAAAGTCTAGAATCACCCATTTTCATCTTTACGAAAGAATAAGCAATCCTTGAAATTCACTGATTTTTACGCAATTTGAATGCATCCTTGAGTTTTTAATATGTTTGCTGTGGAATAGGCGTTTAATGTGCCCAAAAAATGCTTTGTTTTACCCTTCTCAAGCTTGGAGGCTTTGCCCTTGAGTCTCAACGGAACTGTTATTGAAAAACCTGCTTCTCCCTCACAAGCATTTGATGATAATGGATCATTGCCTAATTCCGAGGTTGAGGCTAATGCAAGCTTAGCAACATCCGGTTCTGAACTTGAAACTCTCAAACCTAAAGCTTTTAAGAAGGTGGGCTTCGTTCATTTAGGATGTCCTAAAAACTTAGTGGATACTGAAACCATGCTCGGTATTTTAGGGCACGAAAACCACGAGATTGTTGGTGACGAATCTGAAGCGGACATTGTTCTGGTTAATACCTGTGCCTTCATTGAATCCGCACAACAAGAGTCCGTTCGGGCATTAACCACCTTGGCAAGCCAGGGAAAAGAACTGATTATTGCGGGCTGCTTAGCTCAAAAATTCAAAGGTGAATTACTCGACTTATTCCCCGAAGCCAGAGCTGTTGTGGGTGTAAACGATGTCGCCAAAATTGGCGACGTCATGAAGCGTGTTGAATCCGGCGAACGCGTTCTTGCCACCCAGCAAGATGCGGAATACCTCCTGGAAGAAGATGATATCCGCCGCCACATTACTGTAGGCTCCTTCACCTATTTAAAAATTGCCGAAGGCTGCGATTACCGCTGTTCCTTCTGCATTATCCCCAGCATGCGGGGATCGTTCCGCAGCCGCAGTGTTGAGAACATTGTTGAAAACGCCCGTGAACTCGCAAAACGGGGTGTTACCGAGATTATTTTAGTTGGCCAGGATACCACCAGCTACGGAAAAGACATTCAGTCATCGCTACCCCAGTTACTACGCGCCCTGAACGATGTTCCAGAAATCACCTGGATTCGCTTTATGTACGCTTACCCCAACTTGGTGAGTGACGAGTTGCTCGAAACCATCCGCGATTGCGACAAAGTGGTGAAGTATCTCGATTGCCCCTTGCAACACAGCCATCCCGAAATCTTGACCCGGATGCGTCGTCCTGTGACTGATCTGGTAGAGTTTGCTGAACGTGCCCGTAGAATTATACCTGGCGTTAAACTTCGTACCTCATTCATCGTTGGTTTCCCTGGCGAAACGGAAGAGCATTTTCAACATCTTCGCCAAACCATTGAAACCGTAGGCTTCGAGCGCCTGGGTGTCTTCGAGTATTCCGATGTGGATACCGCCCATAGCAAAACACTGGACGGTAAGGTTCAAAAACGCGAAATCAAGAAACGTCGTGGTGAACTGATGGCCCTTCAGCAAGGGATTGCCTATGCTTATAACCAGGAACTCATCGGGCAAACGATTCCTGTATTGATTGATCACGTGAATGAATACGGTGTCGCAACCGGTCGTACGCAATGGGATGCACCTGAAATCGACAATACGGTACAGATCAAAGGACCAACCACGCCCGGGGAAATTATTAATGTAGACATTACCCACGTAACTCCCTACGACCTCAAAGGTGTCGTTAGCACCTGCTGACAATTGCATCTACTTCGTTGCCGCGACGCTTCGCAATCAACACGTATTTCTTTTATACGCTGTGGAATTGCTCAGCACCTGACGCCTCGTATCTTCTAATTGCCAACAGGCGCTAAATACACGTAGCAATCTCTATCTATTTCTGAATGTAAGAATAAATCAAGAGAGAGGCAGGCCATCCATGGAATTTCAAACCATGGCGATTCACAACCGTCAAAAACCGGATCCTGTAACCGGAGCCGTTATTACCCCAATTTACCAAACCACTACCTTTGCTCAGGAAGATGCCGGACAGCATAAAGGATGGGATTATTCCCGCTGCGGAAATCCCACTGTCGATACCCTGGCCGGTGTTTTAGCCGATCTGGAAGGTGCGCAGTTTGGATTTTGTTTCGCCAGTGGTGTGGGTGCTCTCGTTACGCTCTGCAATGCTCTCTTAAAGCCAGGCGATCAGCTTCTGATTAATGAAGATGTCTATGGCGGCACCTTCCGATACACCACCAAGGTTTTAGCCCGCTATGGTGTCGATATCTGCTTTGTCGATATGACCGATCCGCAAAACGTAGAAAAAGGGATTACGGCTAAAACAAAATTGATTTATATCGAATCCCCCACCAATCCTTTATTGCGCTTAGTCGATATCAAAGCGATTACGGATATTGCCCGCAAACACAAAATTCCATCCTGTGTCGATAACACCTTTGCCAGTCCTTATCTTCAAAGCCCGATTGTGTTAGGCACGGATATCGTTCTCCACAGCACCACCAAATATATTGGCGGCCATAGCGATGTGGTCGGTGGAGCACTCCTTTTAAAAGACGCCACCTTTGAAGCCGATATTCGCTTCCATCGCAATACGATTGGGGCGACTCCCGATCCGATGAATTCCTGGTTGACCTTACGCGGATTAAAAACTCTGGCTCTAAGAATGGAAACCCACTGTGCAAATGCTCTGGCGCTTGCCCAATTCTTAGAATCTCACCCGACCGTGGAAAGTGTTATTTATCCCGGGCTGAAGTCTCACCCTCAAGCGGCCTTGGCAAAACAGCAAATGAAGCATCCGGGCGGGATGATTTCTTTCCGCGTGAAAGGCGGGGAATCCGAAGCACGAGCCGTGTTGAAATCGACCCACATCTTTACCTTGGCGGAAAGCTTAGGCGGTGTGGAATCTTTAATCGAACACCCTGCCACGATGACGCATGCCTCTGTTGAACCCCAGGTAAGAGCGGAACTCGGCATTACCGACAACCTCATTCGCTTATCCGTAGGCATTGAAGCTTTAAGCGATCTTCAAACAGACCTGGATCAAGCCTTAAAAAAGGCCGTCGTAGGGAAGTCCCTTGCGGGCTCTCGTTAAAAAGACTCTCCCCTACGAAGAAATGACTATCGATGTATTTTAAACTTGGAATACTGGGGCATCCGCTATCCCATACGCTTTCTCCCATCCTGCATCAGGCGCTTCTTGCTGAATCTCAGTTGAAAGGGGAATATCTGCCTTATGATATTCCACCTGATCAACTCAGCGCTCATTTAAGCCGATTCATAGCAGAAGGTGGGCAAGGCTTAAATGTGACGATTCCTCATAAAGTCGCAGTTATGCCCTTACTGACTAGTATCAGCCAGAACGCGCAATTGCTTGGCGCTGTAAATACCGCTATCATTCAAGCCAATGGCAGCTCGCATGGGGAAAATACGGACATTGTCGGGTTTACAGAAAGCTTGCCGAACCCGGTTAAACAACTGCTTCCTCAGCAACATCTTTTGCTTTTGGGGACTGGTGGATCGGCACGTGCCGTTCTTGCGGGTTTAATCCAGCTAGGCACTCAAAAAATCACCATTGCAGCCCGACAAATGAAAAAAGCACATGCACTAAAAGAGTCTGGACTACAAATGCGGACCGCTTGCCAGAGCCAGACGCACATTGAAACATGCCTGTTCTCTGAACTGGAGACTCTTGGATCAGTCCAGGGAATCATCAATACGACGCCATTGGGAATGTGGCCTCATACGGAAGAAGCTCCTTTATCCGAAGACTTATTAAAGCATTTACTTCAGCCTTCTCCAGCCTCAAGCGGACACTTTGTTTACGATCTGATTTATAAGCCCCGAGACACTCAACTTTTAAAGCTGGCACAAAAGCTGAATATTCAAACTTTTAACGGATTAGACATGCTGATTCTACAAGGAGTTGCTGCCTTTAAACTCTGGACCCATGCAGAGCTTCCCAGTTCTGAAACCTTCTTGGATAATCTCCGCCAAGAGCTTTTAAACAAGCTTAACTTGTCTGAATAGGCGTCAATAAATTATTGGGAGCAGGATTCCGCACATAAGCGATTTCAATGCCTTCTTTTTGGAAACGCTCATACAAGGCCTTAATATACTCGTGTCGAACCAGATCGCCGTCCGTTCCAATCCGGGCTATCAAAGTGACATTGATCCGGATTCCGATATCATTAAAAGAATTGTATCGAATGGCTGACTTGGTTGTGGGAACCTTTCCTTCCAACTGTTCCATAACCGAGCTGGCCAGTTCCTGACAAATTTTTTCCACCTTACCCAAGTCTTCATCATAGCCAATATTAAAGCTCAACGGAATCGTATTGTCCGGAGGAGCAGGTAAATTAGTGAGAATATTGGCCGCCATTTTATTATTGGGCAAAATAATCACGTTCCCACTTACCGAGTTTTTTAAAATAGTATTCCGCCAGCCGATATCTTGAATGGAACCTTCTTGCTTGCCTTCAAGCACGACATAACTACCAATACGAATCTGCTTGCTCAGAATCATGTTAATGCCCGCAAACATGTTCGCCAATGTATCTTGCAGGGCCAATGAAATGGCCAAACCGCCGACACCTAAGGCTGCCAGTAGAGGACCCACTGCAATTCCCATCGTTTGCAGCAGCATAATAAATCCAAAGAGAAAGATGAGACCTCGAACTATATTTTCAAAGATGGAGGTATTCGGGAAAGCCTGAATTTCTCGAGAACGGTTCATATAGAAGCGCATAACAGCAACGACAATTTTGGCTGTAATACGGATCAAAACAATCATCACAATCGCTAGAATTGTTTTATGGATGATTCCGACCAGTTTTTCACTGACCCCTTCGGCGATATCAGTCGCCATCAGGATTCCCCAAAGTGTGAAAAGCCAGAAAATAACCCCTCGGAGTGTGTTCGCAATTTCAGTATTCAGCGCGATGCTCGTATGCCGCAAAATACTCCTAAGAATACCCAAGGTAAGGCGTTCAACAATCATCCCAGCAATAATCCCCAGCAGGATCGAAACCGTGGGTGCAATCCAAACCCTATACTCAGGATTCCACGCCGGTAACGAGGTAATGATATTGATCCAAAGAGTATAAAGAGAATCAGGCATGAAAGAAAAACCCGTTTTTTATCCAATTAAAGGTATCAGTTAAGGTGACAAAGCATTCTTTAAAAGTTCGCTATTCAAGCGAAAAACTTTTCAAAATTCGTTTAACTGATTTCCAACAAGGCTTATTGTAAACCAAGCCAATGCTCAACTATAGAGACCATGCTTAAAATTAGCCGACTGGCTAACAGTAAACTCCCTAATGGTACAGCTCAATAAGTTGTTGCAGGAAGCAGTTTTTTACTCCCGCTTTTTAATTCAATAATAAGAACGCGCGAAGTCGGTATCATCAGCTTTTTATACAAATTTTCATGTAAATTTAAAGTCTGCTCGATACCGTACTGCTTCACATCCTGATAAGCCTGCTCTGCGATTTGCCTCATTGCCGCCTGATTGAAATACGCAAAGCGGATTTTCTCAAATAGAGAAATAGCATTTTCGGTTTCAAATAACAGACCATTATACTGATCCCTTATAATTTCCGCAGGTCCTTCCGTCGAACTGGCAATAACAGGAATACCTGAAGCCATTGCTTCGATAATCGCCAGACCGAATGCTTCTTTCCGAGAGGGTAGAATAAACAAATCCTGTTTTTTAAGCAAGGCTGGAACTTCGGCAGATGGCCCATGAAAGTCCACACACGAGAGTAAGCCATACTGCTCTGCTTTACTTTGTAAACGTTCGAATTCAGGTTGGAAAGCAGGCAGAATCTCTCCCACAAAGGTACAGTAGAACGGGATATTATTTTGTTGACAGAGGTGAAGAGCCTCAATCAGAATATCCTGTCCTTTGATTTCAGGCACCATTCGGGCAACGTTAATGAGTTTGAGAGTAGGTGCAAAACTGCTCTTAGGGAGTTGTGCAAATTTCTTAAGATTAATTCCATTGGGTATCAATTGTTGATTTGAAATATCGTCCTTCGCCAAGATTGTCTCGACTGAGTCCGACACAGAAATGTTCATATCAACCCAATGTCGACTAATCCATTGATTCACCTGAGGACAACGAAACACAGGCAGCGTATTGTGCATAGTAAATACAAGTTTCAGATTCCAGGCAAAGAACTTACAAAGCACACCCCAAAATTTTGCACCGAAGTCATGCGTATGAATAATTTGAACGCGATGTTTTCTAATAATTCTCAGCAGAGAAATAAAGTATTTTGGATGTATATGGCCCTGTTTTCGATTCAAAAAGTAGACCGGGATATTCAATGCCATTAATTTTTCATATTGAATCGGATCAATATCCGTATTCATCACCACAACGACAAAATCTACCTGCTGGGTCTTTACCGACGCCTCAAGAAGTGAGAGCAAAAGGTTTTCCTGGCCACCTAACAAAACGGATGAAAGCAGTTGTAAAACCACAGGTTTATTCGAAGTCATTTTCAGATTTACCACGAGTCAAAAAAGGGAAGAAATAGAAAGATAAATAGCGAATATTAAAAATTAAGCACTACTGAATGTGCTTTATTTTTCTGTGCTTTGAAATGAAACGAAAACTGAAATGTAAATATTGGGGAGAAAGAGGAAAACAACCTTATTATAGAAAATTTAGGCATGTAACGAGCCATATCAATAACTTCATATTCATCATTCACATCATAAGAATGGATGGCATGGTAATCCTTTTGTTGAAATGGAGTAATTTTCTCTAAAAGGGCTTCGCTGTAATCTTTTTGATTTAAAACTATAACCTCATTGAAATTGAGTCCATAGCCATAACAAACGGAACAATCTTGGCTAGGACGCAACAATTTTTCACCGTCATAATGGATTCTCCCACCAGAACGAGCGCTTTCAACATGAGTAGCAACAGGATTTAGTGGATGAGCCCGCCATTCACCTTTTAAGGAATCAGCACTGAAGATAAAAAGCTCATCATTAAATGGGGCATTTTTCGATTCCACATTGGCAAAAAGCCAGTATAAGCCGTCTTTTTTCATCAATGTAGCATCGTGCGCTTTAATGTTATCCAGCAGGTTTCCTGCTTTTTTCCACTTCAGGGGAAATTCTTCTGCCACATAAAGCTCAACAGCATTATTTCCCGTTGTTTCAGGCAGCATATAGATTTGCTCCTGGTCTTTAAAAACTTGCGGATAGGATAAATGATAAGGCATCACCAAAACATCAGCAGGCACCGCCGCATGTCCGGCTTCGAGCGCACTTAAGTTCAGGACGCTCAATTTTCCAACACCTGTTGAAAACTCAAGGTTTTCAAAAAACAAATAGGTTTTATTTTTATGAGTAAATAAAAACGGATCGGCCCAAAATTCTGATGACGGAGGCTCTAAGAGCTTAAAGCCCTCTAAGTTGCCTTGGGAAAGTAGAGTATTGCCGCGCTTTCTGTATGCCAGAATAAATTGTTCCCGACATATAAAATTGCGAGACTTGTGGACAAAGAAGCGATAGAAAATTTTAGCGACGAAAAATAAAAACTTTATGCCGCTCAGATCTTGCTTCTCAAAATCAAAGCTTTTAACGGCAATCGTTTCTGCGTGAGTTTTATTGGATTTTTTTAAATGTTGGAAACCCTGTAAATAATCCTCTAGCAAGCGATTAAAGGCATATCGTAGCTTCCATAAACACGGATTCATGGTGCCATAATAAGAAAAAGCATTGATTGCGGTTGTGGAACCGTACAGGATGGTCGGCTCAAACAACGTCGGGATTTTCGATGAAAGAATTCGAAGCGTGAGAGAAGGTAGAGAATAATAAATTTCATCAAAGCCAGGCAACTCTGCACCTTGGCTAAGTTCTGAGAACCAATACTCATTGGCAATAATGCCGTATTTTTCAAACGGGAATCCATTTGACTCTAAGCTAATAGCGAGATCAAACGCTATAGGCAAATCATGAACGGTGTCATACAACAAAACACTTTGAGAAAGCTCTTGAAGAGTTTTAACGCCTTTCGCGTTCTCTTGAGGTAATTTTTTACTGAAAAATTTCTCATCCAATTTTGAATACAGCGTAAAACCGGAAGGTGAATTCGACTTCAAATCAGGAGCGGGCGAAATCAATAAGTGAAGCTTTAATTGAGGATTCTGAGCCATACTCTCAATGACTTCAAACTGCCAAAGGTGGAGCCCTGGAGAGTGAAGCACGATTAGAATATTAGGGTTCATACCACTCACAGCAATTCGATATCCTTATTATGCAAATTAGGTGAAAAACAATAAATTTAAAGACAAAACATATTGTGTGCATCAATATCTCAATAAACCTCTGAAATTTACGAAATTGCCCACATAAAATTACCTTCACATCAAGAAAAAAGCCAACTCCGTAGAGCTGGCTTTAAACTTAAACAATCAAATAAACATTTTTTATTTGTTATTTTAAATATTGAGATGCAGCAACAATCGATACTACAGAAGGCCCTGTTAGATAGGTTTTTGCAATACGTTGAACATCGGCAGTCGTTACTGCCTGAATTTGGGATGGAATGGCAGCAATCTCTGCCAAACTACGCCCTTGCAAGTAGGAAGTTCCGATAAACGCAGCTTGACGTCCAGCGGTTTCCAACATAATAGAGCGACGACCTAACAAGTTGCGCTTGGCATCCGAGAGTTCTTTTTCGCTGACAGGAATATTGATAAGTTTGTCAATTTCATCTTGAAAACCTTTCAAACACTTTTCAATATTCTTAGGCTCTGTCCCGATATACAGAGAGAAAAGTCCACGGTAGCGGAAGGATTCATAATTACTGCGTACGTTATACGCCAAACCCTGTTTATCCCGTAGCTCTAAGAAAAGGCGTGAGCTTAAACCCGCAGCACCCAGAATCGTATTCAACATAGAAATTGCAGCATAGTCTTCGTGACGACTATGGGGAACCAACCATCCACGGAAAATATGGGCTTGAGACGAATCATCCCGAGGGAAGGTGATTTTTTCATCCGCTTTAAACGCCAGCTCTTTCAAGCGCTTTTCCAACTCAGCATCCGGCTTGAGTGCACCACTACCTTGTTTAGAGAAATACTTTTCAACCAAAGCAATGACTTGTTTCTGGTCAATGTTTCCAACACAGGAAACCACAAGATTTTTGGGTGCAAAGACTGCTTGGGCATATTGTTTCAACTCGGAAACACTATTCATGTGCTCCAAGCTTTCCAAAACAACACTATCCACACGACCGTAAGGCGTATTCTCAAACACTTTCCGGTAGAACTGATCGGACGCGCGGCTTTTGGGGGAATCGAGCGACATGGCGATTTCACCCACCAGCTTTTGCTTTTCCCGCTCCATATCGGCATAAGTTGTGTTGTAGAAGATATCGCTAATTAACTCAAATGAGGTTTCCAGGTCTTCTTCCAGCAACTTGGCATGCAGTACGGCGTAATCTCTACGCGCTTCGGTATCCAACTCCAGAGTCAAACCATCCAATTCAATAGAGATTTGTTCCTGGCTGCGTTTTTCAGTGCCTTTTAAAAGCAGTTGATCAATCAAGTCCGAAAGGCCAGCCTTCGGCTCCATCAAGTTTCCGCCGCGAACAAAAAAGGAAATCGCAATCCGTGGCGCCGTTTTTTGGTGGGTATGAAGCAGAATCGCACCGTTCTTTAACGTGGTTTCTGTTGTGTTTAACGGTTGTGCAACAGCTGTACTACTCATCAGCATCATCTCCTTCACTGGCTTCTGGCTCGCCATTTGGAACGAGAACCGCTGTATAGGCTTTATCTAAGGCAAGATAGTCACGGGCCACCTTATGCACGGTATCCAAGGTCATTTCACGAAGCACTCTGGGGTAATCCAGATATGCACCGATGTCTCGGGCTACTGTCACCGCTTCACCCACCGCTTCCGCAATACCCGAAGCAGTTTCGGACGTTTCCGCAAAATCCACCTTAATTTTTTTCAAGGCGCGTTGAAATTCATCCTGGGTAATCGGTTCATCATTTAGAAGCCGTGTGACTTCTTTTTCCAGATCCTTCAACACATCCTGAGGTTTTTTGCCTTCAGGTAAGTTGAAGTTTCCTTGCAGGAAGAAAACATTTCCAAGCTTAAAGGTAGATTGACCCGAGCTAACATAGTTAAAAGCCGGAGTTGCAGGTTTTTCCAACAGAGCTTGGGTTAAGCGCGAGCTGCGTCCTTCGCCTAAAATCTGGCTGATAATATCGAGCGCGATTGTATCTTGCAGATTAGAAGCTTTCGGGCCATGGAAACCCATCAGAAAGAAAGAGGTTTGATAGTTGCCACTGACTTCCGCATAACGCTTTTCTGTCGGCATTTTCCGCAGTGCGTCAGACAGCTGCATTTCAGGATGGGGATCGATAGCGCGGTTATGCTTTTTGAAATCGAAAGCCTTTTGAATTTGCTTGTCGAGAACTTCAGGCTCAAAATCACCCACGATAATCGTGGTCATGTGAGAAGGACTATACCAGCGATGATAATACTCACAGATGGATTCACGAGGAATAGAACCAATAATGGCGCGTGTCCCGATGACATCCCTCTGATAGGGGTGTCCTTCGTTGTACATCATGTGGTTCACAGCGTTGTAAACCTTGGTCCAAGGTTCATCTTCGCGCATGGAAATTTCTTCGATAACCACGCTACGTTCGCGTTTTTCACCCTTGTAATTAGGGTCATACGGATCGTACTGAGGGCCAACTTCCGCATCCGGAATTGTTGACCCAAGCATCATGTCAGCGTGCATATCAAGGGCGAGATCAAAGTTCTCACCGGTTTGCTTCCGATCACTCACGCCTTTCGGTGCCGTAATGTAGTAAAACGTAAAGTCTTTCCAGGTGGCTGCGTTAATGACAGCACCCATCGACTCCATTGCTTTATCAAATTCACCAGGCTTAAAGCGCTCGGTACCTTTAAACATTAAATGTTCGAGGAAGTGAGAAACACCATTGTTTTTCTCATCTTCATTCAGGGAGCCGGTTTGAACCCAGGTACTGATGTTAAAAACATCAGACTGCTTCGGAACAAATACTGCGGTAAACCCATTCTCGTAAGTTTTTACCTGTGCTTTTTCCGGCAGGTACGGAATTTCAATATCAAGTATGCTCATAGGGCCATTCTAACTGTAAAAGCGTTCAAACGGAAGATCGATGAAAACAAGGAGCTATTGCAGCCCATAAAAACTGTAGGGATGAACCATCAGTTTCACTTCCCCAATAAATGCCCCATTACAGAAGTCAGCTGAATAGCAATAATACACGCCCTCTTTGAGGACTTTCTTGCGGGCCAGTGTCATTTTTATATCGATGTTTTTCTGATTAATAAACTTTCTACACTCTATCGATGTATTCCGCGAAAACAGGGGGAAATCCCGATCAGCCTTTACACCCTTTTCGAGGCAAATATTAATAACGACCAGCTTGTACATGAGTTTAATAGCAGCCAGGGAATCCAAATAAAAATCCGCCTCATTGGGCGTCGTGAAATGCTTTACGACTTCAAATTGGGCTATCGATTCATTTTTTTTGGCATCATAAAAAAATTCTTTGAGTTCAAATTCCTCTTCTTTAAAACCTATTTCCAGGTAAGGTGCGTTAACGTTTGATTTGGTCTAAATCATATTTTTCCATCTCAATCCTCTCTACAATAAGAGATCAATTAAGATCTAATATTGGTTCTCAACTCGTCGATGACTTCCCTATATTCTCTGCGAAACTTAGATTTTTGCCGCATTCTGTTCCAAAAAAAGCGTCATTACAGATCAAAGCAGGTATAAAGATTGCAAAGCTTCTTGTATCGATTCAGGCTAGGGCGTGTCATTAATTAAGCCAAATGACAGAAGAGGCTAGAAAAATCGCACCGAGGAACGTTTTAGCGAGTTTGTCGTACCGGGTTGCAATGGCTCTGTACTGCTTGAGTTTGGCAAAGA
>Ga0105239_10004841_pt1 | contig 15929 bp, 13 predicted proteins | sample KBSC44metaG_FD_92761 | JGI IMG/M metagenome (GOLD analysis project Ga0105239, IMG submission 92761) | Corn rhizosphere microbial communities from Kellogg Biological Station, Michigan, USA - KBS C4-4 metaG | ecosystem: Host-associated > Plants > Roots > Rhizosphere > Soil | place: Michigan, USA...
GAGCAGGGCGCCGTGGTTGTCGAGCACGTCGGCGACCGCGGCCTCGAAGAGTTCTTCCTTGCTCTCGAAGTGGTTGTAGAACGACCCCATCCCGACGTCGGCGGCCTGCGTGATCTCCAGCACGGGTGCGTTCGTCTTTCCCGACGCGATGAAGCCTCGCGCGGCCTGAATCAGGGCCGCGCGGGTCCGCTGCTTCCGTCGTTCCAGGCGGTTGACGGGCTCGTCGCGCACTTCGCTCACGCGGCCACGATAGCAGCTGCATTCAGTTTTGAGGATTTCATCAGAATACCTTGACTGACGCGTGAGTCGTATGTGACGATTTCGTCACTCACGGAGAAGGGTGCGCATGAACGACACTGTCACCACGACGGAGCCCGTGCCGGTGGTCATCGTCGGCGCGGGCCCGACCGGCGTCACCGCCGCGACGCTGCTCGCCGACTACGGCATCCCGTGCCTGGTCCTCGACCGCTGGGAAGCGGTCTACCCGCAGCCGCGCGCGGTCCATCTCGACGACGAGATCAACCGCCTCGTCGCCCGTCTCGACGTCGCCGACGAGTTCGCCGCGATCTCCCGGCCGGCACTGGGACTGCGGCTGCTCGACAGTGACCTGCGGGTGCTGGCGGAGTTCCATCGCGACACGGCCGCGAGCGTCCACGGCTTCCCCAAGGCCAACATGTTCGACCAACCAGAGTTCGAGGCCCTGCTGCGGACCAACCTGACGACGCGCTCCACCGTGACGCTCCGCGGCAACTGCGAGGTCACCGACGTCACCCAGCTGGACGCCGGGCACGTGCGCGTCACCTTCACCGATCGCGGCACCGGCAATGAGAACGTCGTCGACGCGATCTACGTGCTCGGCTGCGACGGCGCCAACAGCATCGTGCGGTCCTCCATCGGCGTCGCGATGGAGGACTTGCGATTCGAGCAGCGCTGGCTGGTGGTCGACGTCATCACCAACGCCGATCTGAATCAATGGGACGGCGTGCACCAGGTGTGCAACCCGGTTCGCGCCGCGACGTACATGCGGATCGGGCCCGCCCGTTACCGCTGGGAGTTCCGGCTGCTGCCCAACGAGACGGCCGACGACTACGCCACGATCGCCGCCCTTCGCGGCCTGATCAGTCCATGGGTCAACGACACCCACGATGACGACCTCGAGTTGGTGCGCGTCACCGAGTACACGTTTCGCGCGGAGATCGCCGACAGGTGGCGGGATCGGAACGTCTTTCTTCTCGGCGACGCCGCCCATCTCACACCGCCGTTCATCGGCCAGGGCATGGGAGCGGGTCTTCGCGACGCGATGAACCTGGCCTGGAAGCTGGCGGGCGTGATCAGCGGTGACCTCTCCGCGCAGATCTTGGATACTTACGAGCAAGAACGAAAGCCGCACGCCCGCACCATGATCGGGCTGGCGTTGGCCATGGGATGGGCCATGACGGCCGGCGGCCGGTTCGGCAACGTCATCAGGCGCGCCGTCGCCCCACGGCTGCACCTCGTCCCCGGCATGCGCGAGCGGATCGTCAAGGGCAGCACGCCCGCCTTGTGCCGAAACCCGTTGGTGGTCAAGGGCCGCGGCCCCAGACAACTGGCAGGGACGCTCTGCCCAAACCCCGTGCTGGCCAGCGGGCAGCGGCTCGACGCCGTGTTGGGGAACGGCTTCGCGGTCATCACGACGACGCGACCCCTTGCCGTCCAATGCGCCACGGTCGAGCAGCGCGGCGCCGTCGTGCACGTCGCCGAACCGGGCGGTGAGTTGGAACGATGGCTGCGTCGTGGGCACGCCACCGCCGCGATCGTCAGGCCCGATCGCACGGTCATGCTGGCGGGACGCGACTCGTCGAAACTCTTTGCGGCCGTGCCCAAATTCTCGCGGGCGAGCATGAAGATCGGGTAGCCAAGTCCACCGACTTCTGCGCCATGGTCGTGGGTCAACCGCGGGAGCAGCCGCTACGCAGAACTCGGCGAAAGCTCGACGGGCGCCACGCGCTCGGGCCACAACCGCAGGGCAACCAGATAACCGATGCCCGCGATCAGCGCCGATCCGACGAGGCTGGTGTCGATGCCGTGGCCGAGGCCTGCCAGCGGGCCCGAGTACAGCGAGGTGTCCACGGCGAGGATGCCGTAGAGCGAACCGGCGAGCCACGGAATGATCGCGCGCAGATTCCAGCCACCGGTGAACCAGTACCGTCCACCGCGACGGCCTTGGTTGAACACCTGAAGGTCGGCAGGGTCGTACTCACCTCGGCGGGCGACGAGGAAGCCCGCGACGTTGATGGAGACCCACGGCGCGGCAACCCCGTTGAGCACCAACGTCATCGCGGTGATGGAGTCGACGGCGTCGACCAGGAAGACCCCGATGTAGAGCAGCGCAATGGCCAGCGCCGAGGTGATCAGCGTCGTCTGCACGCGCTTGAGTTTCGGGATCAACGCCTCCAGATCGAGGCCACTGGCGTAGACGTTCAGCACGCCCTGCCCCAGCCCGCCTGCAAGGGCGATCAGCACGATCGGCAGCACGTACCAGGCCGGTGATTCGGCGACCAGGTCGGCGACGTACGACTCGCTCAACGTGGTGAAGGTCGACGCGGTGAACGAGCCGAAGGCAGCGGTGAGGAACAGCCCGAAGAAGATGCCCGCCATGGTGGCGACGACGACGGAGCGGTCGCTGTACTTGGTGCGCGAGATGCGACGGCTGTAGTCGCCAAGGGTGGGGGCGTAGGACAGCGGGCCGCCGAAGGCGATCACGACGCACAGTCCCCAGGTCTGCCAGAAGCCGCCGAGCAGGTACTCACCGCCGCCTGCGGCGCCCGGGTCGAACTTGCCGCCGAACGCCACGATGCCAAGCAGGAGCAGCACCCCGACGACGGGGAGCACGAACTTCTGCAGCGCCACGACGGTGCCGTGCCCGAACAGCGCCACCGCGACGATCTCAGCGGCGATGATGCCGTAGCCGATGGCGAGCACACCGTTGTCGACTGGGGTTCCGAACAGTCGATGCGATGCGGCGACGAGTGCGTCCCCCGAGGTCCAGACCGCGATCGCGGCGTAGGCAAGGGCGAACAGCAGGGTGAGCGCGGAGCCCACCAGACGTCCCGTGACCCCGAAGTGCGCGCCGCTGGACACCGTGTTGTTGGTGCCGGTGCGCGGGCCCATCAGCGCCATCGGCGCGATGAGCAGGGTGCCGAGGGTGATGCCGACCGCGCTTGCGGTGACAGCACCGATCCAGCTCAGGCCGAATGTGATTGGCAGCCAGCCGAACACGATGACCGAGAAGGCGAGGTTGCCACCGAAGAAGACGGCGAACATGTTCCGAGGTCGGGAGTCGCGCTCCGACTCGGGGAGGTATTCGACGCCCTTCTCCTCGACGTGGCCGAAGCGATCCTCGGTAATCTCCCCCGTCGCTTCGCTCGCCCCAGGTGGCGCCGGATCGAATAGCACGGAGTCCAGCGCGTCATCGCCTGTTCGGGTCTGCTGTGTCATGGTCACGGGTGATCCCTTGTTGATGTACCGCTCAATAGTGTTGATGTAGTGTTCAATAGGAAATCGGTTCCGTCAAGAGGAGAAGCGACATTGACTTCGGTCGTCAGCAGGGACGCCAAGCGGAAGATGCCCGCCGAACGCCATAACGAGCTGCTGGCCAAGGCCGTGGAGATCAGCCGTGACGAGGGACTTTCCGCCGTCACACTGCGCAAGGTGGCCGCGGCTCTCGGCGTGACGCCGGGCCTGGTCAGCCACTACTTCTCGTCGGCCGAGCAGCTGATCGTCGCGGCCTTCGGAGCCGTCGCCGACGCGGATCTGGCGCAGGCGCGACGCCGGGTCGCCGCCGTCGACTCGGCGACCGACAAGGTCGACGCGCTGATGGACTACGTGCTCGACGACTCCACCGTCGACGAGAGCGCGAACTGGCTGGATGCCTGGAGCCTCGGTCGGCGCAACCCCGTCCTTGCCGAGCGGGCGAATGCGCTGACCGGCGAGTGGTTGGCGTTCATCGCCGACATCGTGCGGGCGGGCAGCGCCGCTGGCGAGTTCCTGGTCGCCGACCCCGACGTCGCTGCGCGGCGGCTGCTGACGATGATCGACGGTCTCGGCGCCCAGAAGGTCATCGGCTCGGTGTCATCCGACGAGATCAAGCACATCGGCCGCACGTACGTCGGGTCCGAGTTGGGCCTTACCCCTCGGACCTAGCCAGACGTCAGCGGTATTGACATGATGTGCGCCATTGCGCGGGGAACGACCAACAGGATGGATTGTCAGTGAGCACTTTCGACGTCGTCGAGGCCTCGATCGCCGAACTGCGCGACGCCCTCGTTTCGGGCGCGGTGACCTCGGTCGACCTGCTGACCGCATATCTCGCCCGCATCGAGGCCTACGACCACGACGGCATTCGCCTCAACTCGGTCGTCGTGATGAACCCGGCCGCGCTCACCGAGGCCGAGGCATCCGACGCGCGTCGGGCGCGCGGTGAGGCGCTCGGACCGCTCGACGGCATCCCGTACACCGCCAAGGACAGCTACCTGGTGCGCGGACTCACAGCGGCGGCGGGATCGCCGGCGTTCGAGCATCTCGTCGCGCAGCGCGACGCGTTCACCATCGAACGGCTCCGCGCCGCCGGGGCGATCTGCCTCGGGCTCACCAACATGCCACCGATGGCGAACGGCGGGATGCAGCGTGGCGTGTATGGCCGCGCCGAAAGCCCTTACAACGCCGCCTATCTGACGTCGGCGTTCGGCTCGGGATCGTCGAACGGTTCCGGCACCGCCACCGCGGCGAGCTTCGCGGCGTTCGGGCTCGGCGAGGAGACGTGGTCCAGCGGGCGGGCGCCCGCGTCGAACAACGGCCTGTGCGCGTACACGCCGTCGCGCGGGGTGATCTCGACGCGCGGCAACTGGCCGCTGGTCCCGACGATGGACGCCGTGGTGCCCCACACCCGCAGCATGGCCGACCTGCTCGAGGTGCTCGACGTGGTCGTCGCCGACGACACCGAGACCCGCGGCGACTTCTGGCGAGCACAGCCCTGGATCGAGCTCCCCCGCGCGTCGGCGGTGCGCCCGCAGTCCTACCAGGCACTCGCACCCGCAGACCCGGCCGCGGCCCGATCGGCGCTGTCGGGCAAGCGATTCGGTGTCCCCCGCATGTACGTCAACGCCGACCCGGAAGCCGGCACGGCCGAGCATCCCGGCATCGGCGGGGCGACCGGGCAGCGCATCGAGACGCGCGCGACCGTCATCGATCTGTGGGAAGCGGCGAGCAAGGACCTCGAGGCGGCGGGCGCCGAGGTGGTACTCGTCGACTTCCCCGCGGTCACCAACTACGAGGGCGACCGGCCCGGCGCACCGACCATCGCGACACGCGGTCTGGTCAGCCCCGAGTACCTGCACCGAGAGATCGTCGACCTGTCCGCTTGGGCGTGGGACGACTTCTTGCGGGCCAACGGCGATCCGAACCTCGACCACCTCTCAGACGTCGACGGCGCGCTGATCTTCCCGCATCCCGAGGGGGCGTTGCCCGATCGGTATCACGGTTTCGACGACCAGATCTCGGCGTACCCCGCACACGTGCGTGAGCACCCCGTGCAGGCGTTGACCGACATCCCGCACCTCGAAGACGGCGTGCGCGGGCTGGAAGAGACCCGCCGCATCGACCTCGAGGAGTGGATGGACGCCCTCGGCCTCGACGCGGTTGTGTTTCCCGCCGTCGCCGACGTTGCCAAGGTGGACATGGACGTCGACGAGACATCCGCGGATCACGGCTGGCGCAACGGTGTTTGGGTGGCCAACGGCAATCTCGTGCCACGTCACCTCGGCATCCCGACGGTGACGGTGCCGCTGGGCACGATGGCCGACATCGGCATGCCGGTGGGTCTGACCTTCTCAGGACGCGCGTACGACGACACCGCGCTGCTCGCGCTGGCCGCGGCCTTCGAGGCCACCGGGAACCGGCGCACCGCGCCACCCAGGACGCCGGCTCTCGACTGACGGCCTAGCCGGGCACGCCCACGTCGTCGCCTCGCCGTGCCTCCAACACCAACAAGGCCACGTGCAGTGACAGCATCGATTCGGCGTCGTCGAGGTCAACGCGGAGGATGCGCTCGATGGCCGAAAGCCGCTTGTACAGCGCCGGTCTGCTGACGTGGAGATGCTTGGCCAACGACGCCTTGTTGCCGCCCAGCCGGAGGTACTCGCGCAGGATCGCGAGATCCGAAGGCGTTCTTCCGTCTTCGGCGGCGAGCAGCGACTTGAGCTCCGTCTCGGCGAACGCCTGGACGCGGGAGTCGTTCTGCAGCAGGGAGATCAGCCCGCGCAGCCGCACGTCCGATGCACGGTAGAACGGCCGGAGCCGACCGCGCATGGCGAGCGCGACCTCGGCGATGTGGGCGGCGTCGCTCAATCCGATGACGGCATCGCCGACGAGCCCCGACGGCTCGCCGAGCGCCAGCACGGCGCGTTGGCGGCTGTCGAGACGGGCGACCTCCCGTGCCAGGGCCTTGCCGAGGTCGCTCCACGCCTTGTCGGAGCCCCCCGCGCGGGTGGCACTCAACGCCACGACCGCGCCGATCTCGCCGTCGCCGCGGATCGTGAACAACCCGCTGTGGCCAGCGGCGTTCACGGTCTGAGCCACGATGTCGAGGAACCCGACGTTGCGGCGCCGGTCGGCAACGGGGTCGGACTTCGCCGCCGCGCTGCGGATGCTGACCACCACAGGGAAGTACCGGGTGGCCTTGTGCAGCCCCAATGCGTGTGCGCGAGCGGCGATTTCCCGTTCGTCGCTGATCCTGCTGCGGATCACGTCGTCGATGAGCCCGCTCTGCGCCTGCTGATGCAACCCGGACCGGTCGCGCTCGATCATCCGGTTGAGGGCGAGCGCCGCGGCCGCCCGCTCGAGCACCAGGCCCGCGCGCGTCACGTCGGTGGGCAGCCGGGGCACGATCAGCCGCCCCCATTCCTCGCCGCGCGGTCCGACCATCGTCACCGCCCAGTCCTCACCGGTGTGCCCTCCGGCAAAGCGGCGCGAGCGCTGTTCCCAGTCGTCGAGCAACGTCGCCGTCGCGGCGGGACCCGGAGCCACGGCAACCGCTTGGTGCGCAAGATCTTCCAGCACGATCGGTTCGTCGAGCATCCTGGCCGCAGCCGCCACGATCCCCGTCGCCGACGCGCGTTTCATGCTGAGGTCGGTGAACGTCCTGTGCACGCGCCGGTCGAAGGCGACCTCGTCGAACTGCTCGGACACGATCCGGCGGTGCACCTCTTCGGTCACCTCGACGAATCTGACTTCGTGGTGTAGCACCACCAACACCAGATTCAGCTCCTTGGCCACCGCGGCCGCCGATTCGGGCAGCGGACCCTTCTTCCCCAATTCGACGACGACGCCGAGCGCACCCGCCTCGGCGATGCCGTGCAAGTACGCCTTGGGCGACCTCCTCAGCGCGGCACCCGTGGTCAGCACCAGCTCCCCGCCCTGCAGCAGCGTCGACAGGTTCACCACGTCGCTGACGTGCACCCAGCGGATCGGTTCCTGCCAACGGCAACTGCTGAGGACCTGCGGTGCGCCACGCTGGAGAACCGGCAGCGCCACGACCTCGCCCACCGTCATCGCCATTTACACACTGTAATCGTTCGACGGGATCTGGTGACACATTGCTGGGCCGTTGACCACCCTCCGCAGCGCAAACTTGGTTCAATGCCGGCCGTATCTCACGGGCCGGCCAAACCTCGATGCGACGGAGACCCATGGCGGACGTTTTGCAGCACTGGCGTAACGGCGAACTCTTCAGGGGAAGCTCTGAGAACACTGCGCCGGTGACGAATCCCGCGACGGGCGCGGTGACCGGTGAGGTCGCGCTGGCCAACGTCGAGGATGCCCGCTCGGTCATCGATGCCGCGGCCGCGGCGTTCCCGGAGTGGCGCGACGCCTCGCTGGCCAAGCGCACGCAGGTGCTGTTCAACTTCCGCGAGCTGCTCAACGCCCGCAAGGGCGAGCTGGCCGAGATCATCACCAGCGAGCACGGCAAGGTCGTCTCCGACGCACTCGGTGAGGTGTCGCGCGGCCAGGAGGTCGTCGAGTTCGCGTGCGGCATCCCGCACCTGCTCAAGGGTGGTTTCACCGAGAACGCCTCGACCAAGGTCGACGTCTACTCCATCCGTCAGCCGCTCGGCGTCGTTGGGATCATCTCCCCGTTCAACTTCCCCGCCATGGTCCCGATGTGGTTCTTCCCCATCGCCATCGCGGCAGGCAACACCGTCGTGCTGAAGCCCTCTGAGAAGGATCCGTCGGCGTCGCTGTGGATCGCGAACCTGTGGGCGGAAGCCGGCTTGCCCGCCGGAGTGTTCAACGTCCTGCAGGGCGACAAGACCGCCGTCGACGAGCTGCTCGTCAACCCGAAGGTGAAGTCCGTCAGCTTCGTGGGATCCACCCCGATCGCGCAGTACGTCTACGCCACCGGCACCGCCGCCGGCAAGCGCGTCCAGGCCCTCGGTGGCGCCAAGAACCACGCCGTGATCCTGCCCGACGCCGACCTCGACCTCGCCGCCGACGCCATGGTCAACGCGGGCTTCGGCTCCGCGGGTGAGCGCTGCATGGCCATCTCCGCGGCCGTCGCCGTCGGCCCCATCGCCGACGACCTGGTCGCGAAGATCACCGAACGCACCATCGGACTCAAGATCGGCGACGGCACCCGCGACTCCGACATGGGCCCACTGGTCACCAAGGCCCACCGCGACAAGGTCGCGTCCTACATCGACGCAGGCGAGGCCGACGGCGCCAAGATCGTCGTCGACGGCCGCAACGTGCAGGCCAACGGTGGTGCCGAAGGGTTCTGGCTCGGCCCCACCCTGATCGACCACGTCACCCCCGAGATGAGCGTCTACACCGACGAGATCTTCGGCCCCGTGCTGTCGGTCGTGCGGGTGGAGACCTACGACGAGGCCCTCGAGCTGATCAACGACAACCCGTACGGCAACGGCACCGCGATCTTCACCAATGACGGTGGCGCGGCCCGGCGCTTCCAGAACGAGGTCCAGGTCGGCATGGTCGGCATCAACGTCCCGATCCCGGTGCCCATGGCGTACTTCAGCTTCGGTGGCTGGAAGGCCTCGCTGTTCGGCGACTCGCACGCCCACGGCATGGACGGCGTGCAATTCTTCACCCGCCAGAAGGCCATCACCCAGCGCTGGCTCGACCCCAGCCACGGCGGCATCGAACTCGGCTTCCCCCAAAACAAGTGAGTGAGACAATCGTGACCGTGGCTCCGGAAACCGAACTGCTGCCCAACGGGCTGACCGTCGACGAGGCGAGCGAACGGGCTTCGCGCACCTACGAACTCGACCGCAAGCACGTGTTCCACTCGTGGTCGGCGCAGGCGCAGATCAAGCCCATGACGATCACCGCGTCGCAGGGCTCCTACGTGTGGGACGGTGACGGCAACAAGCTGCTCGACTTCTCCTCGCAGTTGGTGTTCACCAACATCGGCCATCAGCACCCGAAAGTCGTTGCGGCCATTGCCGAACAAGCCGCGAAGCTGTGCACGGTGGCACCGCAGCACGCCAACGAGGCCCGCTCCGAGGCCGCCCGGCTGATCACCGAGCGCACCCCGGGTGACCTCAACAAGGTGTTCTTCACCAACGGCGGAGCCGACGCCGTCGAACACGCGGTCCGGATGGCCCGGCTGCACACCGGCCGCTACAAGGTGCTCTCCCGTTACCGCTCCTACCACGGTGGCACCGACACGGCGATCAACCTGACCGGCGACCCGCGCCGCTACCCGAACGACTACGCCAGCAGCGGCGTCGTCCACTTCAACGGCCCGTTCCTGTACCGGTCGTCGTTCCACGCGGAGACCGAGCAGCAGGAATCCGAGCGCGCGCTCGAGTACCTGGAGCGCCTCATCCAGCACGAGGGCCCGGCGTCGTTCGCCGCGATCATCCTCGAGTCGGTGCCCGGCACCGCGGGCATCATGGTGCCGCCGCCCGGATACATGGCAGGCGTGCGCGAGATCTGCGACCGCTACGGCATCGTGTTCATCGCCGACGAGGTGATGGCAGGCTTCGGCCGGACCGGAAAGTGGTTCGCCATCGAGCATTTCGACGTCGTTCCCGATCTGATGACCTTCGCCAAGGGCGTCACCTCCGGCTACGTGCCGCTTGGCGGTGTCGCGATCAGCGAGAAGATCGCCGCCACGTTCGCCGACCGGGCGTACCCCGGTGGCCTGACGTACTCCGGCCATCCGCTGGCTTGCGCGGCCGCCGTCGCGACGATCAACGCGATGGAGGACGAGGGCATGGTCGCCAACGCCGCCCGGATCGGATCCGACGTTCTCGGACCCGGCCTTGCCGACCTCGCGGCACGGCACCCGTCGGTCGGTGAGGTCCGCGGACTCGGTGTGTTCCAGGCGATCGAGCTGGTCGCCAACCAGCAGACCCGTGAGCCGCTGGCGCCCTACGGCGGCTCCAGCCCAGCGATGGGCGCAGTGCTTGCCGCGTGCAAGTCGGGCGGTCTGCTGCCCTTCGCGAACTTCAACCGCGTCCACGCTGTGCCTGCGTGCAACATCACCGATGCCGAGGTCGCCGAAGGGCTGAGGATCCTCGACGACGCGTTGAGCGTCGCCGACTCGTACCTGTAACTACTGCTGGTCGACCCGGTCGGTGCCGAGCATTACCTGGGCACTGCGGGTCGCGCCGGTGGGGTCGAGGTAGCCGACGGTGACCAGCTTGCCGGGCGCCTTCGATTGCACTGCGGCCGCAAGCGCGTCGGCATCGTCGATCACCTGGCCGTCGACCGTGATCACCACCGAGCCTGCGGACAGGCCCGCCGCCGCGGCGGGACCTCCGCTCGTCACGTCGAGAATCTTGGCGCCGTGGGTTTCGTCGTCGCCCGCCTGCACTCCGAGCGAGGCGTGCGACGCCGTTCCGGTGGTAACGAGTTCGTCGGCGATGCGCTTGGCCTGATCGATGGGGATCGCGAAACCCAAACCGATGGAACCACTTTCGGTGTCGGGCGAGTCATCGAGAGTGGCAAGCGCCGAGTTCATCCCGATGAGCCGACCGTTCGCGTCGACAAGGGCCCCACCGGAGTTACCCGGGTTGATCGGGGCGTCCGTCTGGATGGTGTCGAGCGTCGTCGACGACGTCTCGGAGTTGGGACCAGTGCTCACCGGGCGGTTCAGCGCGCTGATGACGCCGGTGGTGACCGTCCCCTCCAAACCGAGCGGGGATCCCACCGCCACCACCTCCTGGCCGACGCGAAGATCGTCCGACGTGCCGAGCGTGATGGGGGTGAGCCCAGAGACTCCCTTCGCCTGAACGACGGCGACGTCACTCGTCGGATCGGTGGCGACCACGTCGAAGGGCGCGGTGCTGCCGTCGGAGAAGGTGACCCGACTGCGAGCCTCGGCAGGATCGGCATCGGCCGCCACCACGTGGGCGTTGGTCATGATCAGCCCGTCGGAAGTCAGCACGATGCCGGAACCCTGGTCACTCTGGTCGGCGACATCGGTTTCCAGCTGGACCACGCTGGGCACCACCTTCGCGGCAACCTCCTCGACCATGCCCGGTCCGAGGCTGGTCGCCGCACGGGGTGTCGCTGCCGCGGACGCAAGGGCGTCGAGAGTGGTGGTGTGTGGCTGCAACGCCATGGCGGTGAATCCGCCGACGCCTGCGGACACCGTCGCCAGCACCAGGCTCGCGACGAACAGCCCTCCGCCTCGAGAGGGCCTGGGGAGGGTCGCCATGACACTTAGGATCGCGTTCCCGGCGCCGGGTGTCGTCAACGCTGCCGCCCATTGCCGATTGCTGCTAGCGGGAGTCTCCGATACCTGCTAGCGGTAACTCGGGCCGTGCAGCGCTCAGTCGGGGATGCGGTCGAACACGTCCGGGTTGGGACCCGTCCGCCCCGATTCGCCCCTGTCGAGGATCGAGAGCGCGTCCATGTCCGACTCGCCGAGTTCGAAGTCGAACAACTCGAAGTTGGACCGCATTCGCCTCCGCGATACGGACTTCGGGAAGACGATGTCGCCGCGCTGCACGTGCCAGCGCAGCACGACCTGGGCCGGTGACTTGTTGGCGGCCTTGGCGATTCGCTCCACGACGGGGTCGTCGAGCACGGTGCCCCGCGCGATCGGCGACCAGGCCTCGGTGGCGATGCCATGTTCGCGTCCGTAGGCGCGCACCTCTTCGTTCGTGAAGTACGGATGGATCTCGATCTGGTTCACTGCGGGGACCACGGAGGATTCCCTCGCGAGGCGCTCGAGATGCGGGACTTGGAAATTCGAGACGCCGATGCTGCGGGCGCGCCCGTCCTTGGCGAACTCTTCGAGAACGTGCCAGGTGGAGACGAAGTCGCCGTCGTACAGCGTCGGCAGCGGCCAGTGGATGAGAAACAGGTCGACGTAGTCGGATCCCAGCGCGCTGAGCGTGTCGTCGAAGGCACGGCGGGCATCGTCGGGCCGATGGAATCCGTTGTTCAGCTTGCTGGTGACGAAGACGTCGGCACGATCCACCCCGGCGTCGCGAACACCCTGGCCGACTTCCCTTTCGTTGCCGTACATCTCGGCCGTGTCGATGTGCCGGTAGCCCGTCTCGAGCGCGGCCTTGACCGCCGCAGCCGTCTCCTCGGGCGGGATCTTGAACACGCCGAAGCCGAGCTGCGGTATGCGCCCGCCATCGTTGAGGTCGATTGCGGGTACGTCGCTCATCCTTGGGTCCTCTTCCTCGGTCGGGGGCAGCCGTACCAGGGTTACACACCCAGCTGGGAGCTCAGCGCAACGTCGACTGCTGCACTTCGGGAACCACGGCGGGGCCGGGCTCGACGGGTGCCACCGCGCAGATCACGCCGATGCCGATCAGACCACCCACCAGAACCGTGAGGATCAGCCCAGGGCGGAACGTCTCGTCCGTGTTGTTCATGCGAACTCCTACCGTGCGGCCGCCCGGTGTGGGCGGCGTTCACTAGGTAGGAGTCACGAGGAGGCCAAAAGGACCCACTTTTTCGACACCAATTTTGGTTCAGGGCGCGGGCTGTTGTGTCCTGGTGTCGATGACCCGCTGCGCGACGTCGGCCAGCTTGACGTTGCCGTCCTGGGAGAGCTGCCGCAGCATCGCGAAGGCACGGACGTCGTCGATGCCGAAGCGCTCCATGATGATGCCCTTGGCCTGGCCGATGCGGTCCCGCGTCGACAACGCCGACTGCAGCTGATCACCCTGACGGCTGGCCAGGATGGCCGCCGCGGCGTGCGCGGCCAACACCATGCCGATGGTCTCCGCTTCGGTGTCCCACAGCCTCGGCTCGAACGCGAATAGGTTGAGCGCCCCAGCGGTGCGATCGGCGGTGTACAGCTTGAACGACAGTCCGCTGCGCACCCCAAGGTCGACCATCGCAGGTGAGTAGTTCGGCCACTTCGGCTCGTTGCGGAAGTCGTCGGTGCGCACGACGATCTCGCTCAGCGCCGCCTGAACACACGGCCCTTCGAGATAGCGCATCTGCAGCTCGTCGATCTTGAACATCAAGTCGGACGTGGGGGCTCGGGTCTCGAAGCTGCCGCTCTTGCCGATCAGCAGGACGCCTGCGACGTCGACGCCGTCGATCAGTTGCTTCGCGGCAGCGGTGACGTCGGCGAGGACGTCGTCGACGCTGCGCAATGCGATCGAACGCGCCAGGTCCGCCATCTGCAGGGCAAGGTCGTGGTTGCGGTCCGTCATGCCACCGATCATCCCCCCTGGGCCATCGGCCCCGAACGTTTGTCGCACGGAAACGGGGGCAATGCTCGCATACAGGTGTGCACGGTGGTCGACAACCGCGCACGCCGAGGTCTCACCGGTTCAGCACCGAGCCGGTGAGGCCGTCACGCCGCGACCATGACGTCGACGGACAGCCAATCACCGATCGCATGGACGGTGGGCCAGTCGCCTGCGCGGGCCGCGCGAGCGAGGTCCTCGGCCATCGGGCTCTGGACTCCGAGTTCGGCCAGCCACGCCGACACGGTGTCGGCGATCCGGTTGGCGGGCACCCGCGCCGCGCGCCCCGCGTGGAGCCGGTCGACGATGCAGTAGCTGGTTGGCGTGTTCATACCGGTATGAGGGCGGCACCCGACCGAAACCGACACTTTTCTTCGATCGATCTTCAGTCACTCTGTTAGTTGTAGTACGGTGCCGTCATGGCCGGTTCGAACGTGTGGATTCTCGGCGGGTACCAGAGCGACTTCGCGCGGAACCTGACCCGCGAGCAGCTCGACTTCGCCGACCTCACCACCAACGTGGTGACGGAAACGCTGCAGGCGGCCAAGGTCGACGCCGCCGACATCGGCGTCGTCCACGTCGGCAACGCCTTCGGCGAGATGTTCGCGGCCCAGGGCCACCTCGGAGCCATGCCTGCGAGCGTCGTCGACGGCCTGTGGGACACCCCCTCGTCGCGCCACGAGGCGGCCTGCGCTTCCGGCAGCGTCGCCATCCTGGCGGCGATCGCCGACCTACGGTCCGGCGCCTACGAGACGGCGCTGGTGGTCGGGGTCGAGCTGGAGAAGACGGTGCCGGGCGACACCGCCGCCCAGCACCTCGGCGCCGCCGCATGGACCGGCCACGAGGGCCAGGACGCCAAGTTCATGTGGCCGTACATGTTCAGCCGCGTGGCCGACGAGTACGACCGCCGCTACGGCATCGACGAAGGCCACCTCCGTGCCATCGCGCAGCTGAACTTCACCAACGCGCGCGCCAACCCGAACGCCCAGACCCGGGACTGGTCGGTGCCCAACCTGTTGGCGGGCGGCAGCTCCGTTCTCGACGACGAGGTCAACCCCATCGTCGAGGGCAGGATCCGGCGGTTCGACTGCAGCCAGATGACCGACGGCGGCGCGGGCATCGTCCTGGTCGGCGACGACTACCTGCGCGACCACCCCGATGCCCGCCCCATCGGCCGGATCGAGGGCTGGGGTCACCGCACCGTCGGGCTGGGCCTGCAACAGAAGCTGGACCGCTCCGCCGACGACCCCTACGTGATGCCGCACGTGCGGCGGGCCGTGCTGGACGCGTTCACCCGCGCCAAGGTGTCGCTGGACGACCTCGACGGCATCGAGGTGCACGACTGCTTCACGCCGAGCGAGTACCTCGCGATCGACCACATCGGGCTGACCGGCCCCGGCGAATCGTGGAAGGCCATCGAGAACGGCGAGATCGAGATCGGCGGGCGGCTGCCGATCAACCCGAGCGGCGGGCTGATCGGCGGCGGCCATCCCGTCGGCGCCACAGGGGTGCGGATGCTGCTCGACGCCGCCAAACAGGTCAGCGGCACCGCGGGCGGCTACCAGGTCGACGGGGCACGGACATTCGGCACGCTCAACTTCGGTGGCAGTACGGCCACCACGGTGAGCTTCGTAGTAAGTGGGGTCTGATGGACGTCGAGATCGTCGGAAAGTTCCTCTCCACGCTGCCCGAAGACGACGACCACCCCTACCGCACGGGGCCCTGGCGCCCGCAGACCACCGAGTGGGACGCCGACGACCTGACCGTCGTGGCCGGCGAGATCCCTGCCGACCTCGACGGCATCTACCTGCGCAACACCGAGAACCCACTGCACCCGGCGATCAAGACGTACCACCCGTTCGACGGCGACGGTATGATCCACGTCGTCGGCTTCCGGGACGGAAAGGCGTTCTACCGCAACAGGTTCGTCCGCACCGACGGGTTCGCCGAGGAGAACGCGGCGGGCGGCCCGCTGTGGCCCGGCATCGCGGAGCCGGTCGAGCTGGCGCGTCGCGACTACGGCTGGGGCGCACGGACGTTGATGAAGGACGCGTCGTCAACCGACGTGACGGTGCACCGCGGGATGGCGCTCACCAGCCACTACCAGTGCGGCGACCTGTACCGCATCGACCCGTATTCCGGTGAGACGCTTGGGAAACAGGACTGGGGCGGCAAGTTCCCGTTCGACCTCGGCGTCTCGGCCCACCC
>Ga0105239_10004842_pt1 | contig 15928 bp, 10 predicted proteins | sample KBSC44metaG_FD_92761 | JGI IMG/M metagenome (GOLD analysis project Ga0105239, IMG submission 92761) | Corn rhizosphere microbial communities from Kellogg Biological Station, Michigan, USA - KBS C4-4 metaG | ecosystem: Host-associated > Plants > Roots > Rhizosphere > Soil | place: Michigan, USA...
CAGGTAAAAGCCGCTTTTGAAGCAGATATCGCCGACCCTAATAACTTCCTTATCTCCACCAGTATTTCACCTTTTAGTTTACCCAATACAAAAGACCTTTCTTTCAGCGTATATGAGCTTACTGCCGATTTCAGCGACATCGCCAGTCCGCCAAATGCGCAATTCCCTTCAGAATACCAGCAGGAATTTGCCGGTGACATCAACCTCTGGCGAGGCTTTTATATCAAACGTGTTTCAGTTGGTATGCCTGCTTTCCTGTCGGGTAAAAGTGGTCGAACTACCATTGAAGCAACAGACTTTTTGGTAGACGATCAGGGCATCAGCGGCACAATTGCTGCAAAGAATATCGTGAGCATTGGCGAAAGCACTTCTGCCTGGCCGCTGTCTGTTGAAGATCTTTCCATCAAATTATTACAAAGCAGGCTCATCGGCGGCGGCCTCGGTGGTCACCTCAATATTCCTTTTTTGGGCAGCGACTCCATGAAGTATACCGCTACAATAGCCGAAAACACAGCGCATGACTGGGATTACCGGTTTACGCTGCAACTATCCGGCCAGCAGAAATACAATATCCCGCTCGGCGGCACCATGGCATTGGATAAAAATTCATTGATAGAGTTTGGCAGGGTAAACGGACAAACCTTTGGCCGCGCTTTATTAAATGGTTCTATAAATATCAATCAATCCGTTTTGAATGTAGAAGGCGTCAAATTCCAGTCGCTTGAGCTCGTAACCCAAAGTCCGTATGTAGTAAGCGGTAAGTTCGACTTTGCCTGCAATAAGGCCAGTCTCGGCGATTTCCCCTTGTCATTTTCTGAAATCGGACTGCAGGCCGGCAACGGCAAGTTTGCCCTCAGCTGTCTCGCTAACCTCAACATCATGAACTCCAGCGACAACAGTGCCTCTGTTGCCGCCCGGTTTTTTGTAAGAGCAGCCGCCACTGAAAAAACGGTTACTGATTACAAAGGCATCACCTATACAAAACATTCCTTTGCTTTTTCCGGTGTGGATGTTAATAAGATCAATGTCGACGTTAGCATCAGCGCTTTCGCCATTAAGGGAGGCATTGAGTTGTTCAGAGACGATCCTGTGTACGGCAATGCCTTTAGTGGCCAGCTCTCGTTGACCATGCCTGTACTGAATGACCCCGTTCAAATAAATGCCATCTTCGGCAGCAAACAAACCTATCGCTATTTCCACTTCGATATTTATGCACCCATAGGCAAAGTGCCCGTATATCCTCCATTCCTGTATATTACCGGTATTTTGGGCGGTGTATCATATCACATGTCTAAGCCCGGTAACGTGGCCGACAAACCCGACCTGAAAGTTTTTAATGCTGCCATGACCGATCAGCAGGCAGCGGCCCAATCACAGCAAAGTATGGTCGCTTCTCAAATCGGTTATATACCCGATTCTACTACGGCCTTGCACCTTGTAGGCGGAGTTACTATGGCCGCGCAGAGCGAAAAAGCGTTTAATGGCAATGCCATCCTTGAAATGGCTTTCCGCGAAGGCGGTGGTTTAAAATACATTCAGTTTACCGGCGTAGGTTATTTCTTAAGCTCCGTACAGCAATTCGATATCTCGTTACCTGAATTTGATCAATCGTCGCCCATTGCTTCCAGTGGAAGCAACCCGCAGGCTGCTTTCTGGGCCAAGCTCAAGGTGCTTTACGATAATGATAACCATGCCTTTCATGCGAACCTTAGTGTATATCTCAATATTGCAGATATCATCAAAGGGATCGACAATGGTATGATAGGGGAGGCCGTGATACACTTCGATCCCAGAGACTGGTACGTTTATGTAGGGCGCCCCAGTCATATGGCAGGTGTAGACATTGCCCGGATAGCGCAATCGCAAAGCTACTTCATGATGGGTACCAAAATTGAAAGCATTCCGCCACCCCCCCAGGAAGTACAGGATATTCTCGGAGAAACCGACCTCGACATCAGCAGCGCCCTCGATGCATATGCCACGGGCAGAGGTATCGCTTTTGGTGCACACATCAAAGTAGGTATCGATGTATCAATAACACCCTTCTTCGCTTCCATTCAGGCGGGAGCGGGGGCCGATATCATGATACGGCAATATCAGGGCGTACATTGTAAAGATAATAACGGTCCCATAGGATGGAATGGCTACTACGCTACCGGACAGGCCTATGCTTACTTACAGGCCAAAGCCGGTATTCGTGTAGGGCATAAATCCTTCAGTATCTTCAGCGCCGGCCTGGCGGCACTGTTGCAGGCCAAACTGCCCAACCCTTCCTGGTTCAAGGGTGAATTTGGAGGAACGTACAGCGTATTGTTCGGACTGGTGAAAGGACATTTCAATATCAAATTTACCATCGGCGACCAATGTGAACTGGTTTCTGACGGATCAGAGATCGGCGATATAAAAGTGATACAGGATATGAAACCGGATGATAAACTCACCGGCGTAGATGTGTTTGCCTATCCGCAGGTTAGCTTTAATACCGGCGTTGAACAGGAAATGCGCATGATGAATATGGACGATAAGATGGAAAGTTATCGCATCAAACTTGATGAATGCAGCCTGTACAACGGCTCGCAGCGCATAACCGGTACTCTGCAATGGAACAGTTCGAATGATGTAGTTGCGCTCGGCACACCCGATGTACTACCTCCCCAACAAGACCTGCGCTTTACCGTTAATGTACATTGGGAAAAGAAGGTCAACGGTGCATGGCAACCTTTGATGAACGACGACGGTACACCGGCCAAAGAAAGTAAAACGGTCACCTTTGCCACAGGCAATGCACCCACTACCATACCTGAAGAAAATGTTGCTTACAGCTATCCCGTTAAACAACAGTACAACTTCCACCCCAAAGAATACGGTCAGGGGTATATGCAACTCAAAAGAGGACAACCATATTTGTTTCAGACAACAGACACAGGTGGTACGTATAGTTTTGTAGCCCGGTTTACACCGTTGAACGGCGCCTCGCCTGTAGAAACACCCTTTACATACGATGATGGCAGCCGTAGTATCAGTTTCTCTGTTCCGCAGAGCATGGCATTAGGTACCATTTACAATCTTGATTTTGTAAAAAAACCGGTTGGCAATTCTGCCAGTGATCGCAATCGTACCCAAACTGCCCAAACCAGCGGTAACAACGACAATTCCGTTACCGTTACTACCAACAACCTCAATAGCACCATTACACAAAATCTGGAACATAATATATACAAAAACTTTTTCCGTACCAGTAATTATGCCGCATTCAGCGATAAATGGAATAGTTTAAACAGTTGGCAGGATCTGTTTGATGTGGCCACCGGCAATCTGCTGGTTATTGCCAAACGTGGCTCTGCCCAGGAAACATTCGACCATGTTGAATTATACGGCAAAGACACGTTGACGCCGGCGCTTGTGCAAACAGTCGCGCTTGCTTCTGCCGCCTGGTACAGCACCATTCAAAACCCGCTCATGTACGAACTGTACGGAAGCACCGGTCTGCACCTTACCTGGCGTGATGAAAAAGACAAAGGAGTAGGACCATTAAAAGCCGTTAACTGGCGTAACCTGGGCGCTCCTGGCGACTACTCGCTTACCAGCGATGATTTACAGAACAGCTATGCCAATGCAAAAGGCGGACAACTGCAACTGGAATATTACCTGTCGTGGTATGCCTTTCAGGATTTCATCGATCTGCGCAATGCCGCCGCCTTCCAGTACCTGCATGCAAATGGCAACATAGGGGAGGCTACCCGCCGGCTTTTGAATGCACAAAGCTTTACTGATCTGCTGCAAGGCAACTATCCGGTACAGGTGCAATACACCCTGCCCGGTACGCATAAAGTTACTTCTACACAACAACTACAGATCCGGCTCGATTAGAACCCGTAAAAACTAAAAAAGGATCGCTTTTCGGCGATCCTTTTTTAGTTTTTACGGCTGATTTAAAACTTTATCTCCACTTTCCGGCCGTCAAATTCAATTGTTTTATCGGGACCGGCGCTTTTGTCAATGCCTGCAGCATTATTGCCTTTAGCAAGAACAATGTTGAATTTTCTTGTGGTAAGCATGCCGGGAAAAGAACCTTTCCGGTCATTAATGGTAAGGGTCTTTTTAGCGTCATTCCATTCAAAAGTAATATTCGAAAAGGCACCCTTCTCGTAGTTGTAATTATTGTTTTCGTCTTCGTACAATACAAAGTGGCCGTTTGCTCCCGGGTAAATGCGGATTTCAAGATCGTCCCATTTCTTTTCTTCAGCGTATTGTACGTCGGGCCCTATCGGTAAAATAGAACCAGCTTTAACATACAGGGGAATAATATTCAGCGGGGTTTCCTTCATCACCTTTTCACCTCCGTTATATTTGGTACCGGTCCAGAAATCGTACCAACCGGTTGTTCCTGGCAGATATACCTCAGTAGTTTTGACGGTGCTAAAATCTTCCTGCCATGAACTGTCTTTACCATTGATAGCCTTCTTCAGGTACTGTGGATCTGTTACAGGTTTTACCAGTAGTGATTTTCCGAACATATATTCGCTATTCATGTTCCACACCGTTTTATCACCGGGAAAATCCATCATCAATGCCCGCATCATGCTCGACTGATTCGCCGTAACATCCCGTGAAACGGAATAAATATAGGGGAGGAGACGATAACGTAAATGGATGAACTTTTCAATTGCATCATATACAGGAGTACCGGGCTTGCCAAACTGGTAAATTTCACGCGGTGCATCTGTGCCATGTGAGCGCATCATAGGGCAAAGGCTACCGAATGCCAGCCATCGGGCATAGAGTTCGCGGTATTCCGGATCATCGAGCTTCTTTTTATAATTCCACAGAAAGAAACCGCCGATATCGCAGTTCCAGTAAGGAATGCCGCTCAGTGAAAAATTAAGGCCCGTAGGTATTTGCTTTTTAAACGTTTCCCACGATGCTGTAATATCACCCGACCATGTATTGGCGCCGGTTCTCTGCTGACCTGCAAAGGCAGACCGGGTAAGAATGAATACACGTTTGTCTGACGATGTTTTACGCTGATGATCGTATACACCTCCAACAGACATCAGCGGATAGGCATTACGTACTTTGCGGAATGAACCCAGAAAAGTTTTTTGATCATAATCCTGTTCTTTTTTGTGGAGATGGTCTGGCTCAGAAGAATCCATCCACCAGCCATCTATGCTATCGGCAAACAATCCCTGATTCACGTATTTCCAGTAAATATCGCGGGCTGTTGGATTGTAGGGGTCATACGCTTTTACGCCGGAGGGATAACCAGGAACAATCGGCCATTTATCCACACCCGATTCGGGCCAGGTTGTAAAATCGATCAGCATACCCTTTTCTTTAAGTTCACGAAAGGGTTTGGTTTCAGGACCAAAAGATGACCAGATTGAAATGATCAGGTGCGCATTCATGTCATGTATATCCCGTACCATCTTTTTAGGGTCATAAAAGTCGGGGTTCAGGAACTCCATGGCATTCCACAGATAGTTTCCTCCCCAGTACTGCCAGTCCTGGATAACGCCATCCAGTGGTACATGCAGTGCACGATATTTTTTTACTACGTCTGTCAGCTCATCCTGGCTCTTGTAACGTTCCTTACTTTGCCAGTAGCCATACGTCCATAAAGGCAACATAGGCACCTCACCGGTAAGTTCGCGCATGCATGCAATAACCCCATCGGCATTACCTCCATACATAAAATAATAGTCCACGCCATCAGCAACATCAGAACTGAAAGAAGTTCCGTCTGTATTATCGGTGAAGGTAGTAGGAGAGTAATTATCCCAGAAAATGCCGTAACCTTTTATAGATTGAAAGAAGGGAACAACATCATCTAAATTGTCCTGTATCAGGCGATAACTTTGGTTTCGTTGGTTTAGAGCTCCCCGCTGGTGTTGCCCCAGTCCATAGATTGGTTCTTCTTTATTTAATATAAAGGACTGCGAAGCGGTATATGTACTGTTGCCTGCATCATTGAAGGGAGTGAACTGTATGCCATCGGGTTTTTCTTTCAGGAGTGTATCAGCAGCCTTTAAATAAATGATGTCACCGGATTTGAGATTCAGATCAACGGTTAACTTGTCTGATTTCAGTTTTATATTATCCTTATTCTGCTGTATGGTAAAGGCTGTTTTACCGGGCTCCATAATTACCGAAAGGCTCTTATTGTTAAAAGGCTTGCCTTGTGGCGATTTTATAACCCGTACCATGGAAGGCGTATAAAACCGGATTTCTATATCCGTTCCCTTCACGGTTGCTTTCACACCATTATCGGTTTTTTGGTAAGATTGGGCATAGGAGCTGCCGGTAATTACAAAGAATAGCAATGCGATAGAAAAGCATTTCATTTTCATCTGGTGCAATCAGTTTTATAAGTGTCAATATTACACAAAATTTTGCATATGAGATGAAATGCTGATTTGGCGAGCTGATTATTTCAATGTATTATTTACAGTCTGACTGTCTACAAACTGCTCAAACGATATAATTTTTCCATCCTTCAAATGCCATAAATGAGCAACGCGTGCTTCAAAAGGTTTACCGGTTTGCTTATTGGTGCCCGAATAGGCGCCATAGGCTACTACTTTATCGCCTTCAGTTACATAGCCTTCGGGATGGAATGCATAGTTGATCCATTCGGTAGCCAGCCTGTTAAACACGTTTTGGGCAATGGCTGCCATACCTGTATATGTTCCCCCATAGGGGAAGCCTTTAGCTTCCGTCCAAACAATATTGTCTGCAGCATACTTTGCAAGGTTTCGTCCGTTTTCTTCGGAGTTTTTACCTTCATAAGTGCTTCTTATTATTTCTAAGTTTGTCATTGTGTAACTGTTTAAATTGTATTTACCATTTCATTTCGCCGGTGTTCACTTTGGCGCCTAGTTGCAATGCTGTTTCAAAATGAGCGGTGGGATATTTTTCTTTTAAGGCTTTAACCAGGCTTTCAGATGTTGTATGTTGCTTCAGCGCTTCTCCATAGAAAAGGATGTAATCTTTGGTATGTTTTACCGAAGTTATATCGAATGCTGCATCTGCATTGGCGTGGGCCGGTACTACAATTTCAGGCTGTAGAGAAATGATTTTGTCAAGCACAGAAACCCATTTATTGCGAACCTCGGGCGTTTGAGCATCAGCCATCCATAAGTGAAATGTATTGCCAAATATATTGATTCCACCTACTACTGCTTTTATAGCCGGTATCCATACAAAAGTAGTGTAAGGGAATTCTTCCAAACCAATAACCTCCAGTTTTTGCCCTTCCAGGTCAAGCGTGTTGCCTTGTAACAACTGTGGTAAAATAACGTTGCTGGTAATAGCTTTTCCCAGATTTTTGCCCCATACATCCAGTTTTTTCTGGGCTGTGGCTTTTATATGTTCTATAGTAGAGGAAGTTGCATAAGCCGTTACGTCGGGAAAATATTTCTTGAAAACCTGCAATCCGAAATAGAAATCGGGATCGCCATGTGAGACGTAAATGGTAGTGAGGTTTTTGCCTGTATTCTTAATTTCCTGCGCTACGATCTCTGCATCGGCTAAAGTAAACTGTGCGTCTATCAGTATAGCGTCTTTTTCACCATATACTATCACTGATGCTACCCCAAAACTCTTTTCAGAAGCATTGTATACGCTGAGGCTTAACTGGCCTGCATTAAATTTTCTAAAGGTTTGAGTCTGTGTTGCCATATGAAGTAAAATTAAGAGTGATAAAATAGGCAACGAAGTTACTACCCTGACCAGCAGACTACCATTGAACAAGTTCAATAAATGAACAGGTTATTTCCTTTGAGCTAGCTTCTTTCTTATTTTACTCAAAAATTCATGGCTAATGCCCAGGTAGGCAGCTATCTGTATATTAGAAAGGCGATTGTGTAACCGAGGGTATTTTTCCATAAAGTCAAGATAACGTTGGTCGGCGGTTTGGCCAAGATTGCCAACCATGCGTCTTTGCAGCGCGACATGCGTTTTCTGTGTCATTATCCTGAAAAGCCTTTCAATTTTGGGAATGCTTTCGTAGGCAAACTCTTTATCTTTTTTTGTAATCAGCAGTACTTCGCTATCTTCCAGCGCTTCTATAAAAAGGCTCGATTTCTTTTCATTGGTAAAACTATCGATATCAGCCATCCACCAGTCTTCGGGCGCAAAATAAAGGACCTGTTCAAATCCATTATTGTCTATGTGGTAGATCCGGAAGAGCCCTTTGATAACAAATCCTTCATATAAGCATACGTCACCTTCCCGTAGCAAATAATCTTTTCTTTTAAATGATTTCAGAATAAACAAATTGCCAAACTGCTCTATCTCTTTTTCTGTTAATGAAATATGTTTGGCAATATTGCCTTAAGAAGTTCGTGCATAGTGGCCGCGTTTTCATTATTTGATTTAAATTAATATAATTTTATTGGTTATTTCAGAAACGGGTCGCTTTTAAGGTGTACTTTTTTAGTTTTGACGCTTAAGGTGATGAGCCGCGACAAAATAGATATTTATGGTAAGTCTTACTATTTTCAAAACAATACCAGTAACGGGAACTATAGTAACAGTAGAAAGAACAAGCCGTCTTAACATGCTTAAACGAATGTTGAAATATTTTTGATAATGAATATATTAAAATTGCTGGATAGTTTAATTACTGAAGAAAACAAGGATGATATTATAAAATCTATTCGTGATTATGTTGATAATGACAAAGAATTTTTAGATCTAAGCGAGCAAATTCAAGATATTTTAAGTGAATTTGTTTATGATCTGGCTTTTTATGAATCAGATCCAAAAATGAGAAATGAAGATGGAAGTTTATACGGAAATGAGAAATTGAAAGAGGAAATCGAGGTTATAAGTAACAAATTGAGAAAATTAATGGGTATAGACTAGTACGACACGATCGTACACAAATGATTTCCTGCAACAGACCGGATTGTATGCTTTTTTCCTGAGCCAGTATTGTTGCAACATGTACTATATACCTTGTCCATCGACACAGCATGGTAGCAGCTTATGCCATATGCCTTACCCGTGAACCTGGCATTGTATCTTTTGCGGCAACATGCTTTTCTTATTGGAACATTACCATCGCAAGCCGGTTCATGTTCATTGATTACCCGGATAGCGCCGCAGCAAGCCGATTCATATACCTTGCTACGTTGATGCAATGCCGAGACAGCCCGATCCACCATGTTATTTTGGCAATACACATGCCCGATAGCCTGAGACAGTAGCTGGCTTCGTTGACGCTGTATTGCGTAAGGCCGATGCAGGCCCCTGCCAACGGAGCATGCTTGATGTTTTTGTAAGCAATAGCCCTCGTCTGTAAATACATCAATGTAGCCGCTGGCGTCATTAACGTTGATTATAAATACAGCTATGCAGAAAAATGGTTAATGTACATAGTTTGCGTACACAGCACTGCAGCGAGCTTATTCATATACGTGGTTTGTTAATTTAGTAACCTTGACAAGCTGATGCACGTGTTTTGTTTGTAGATGCAATACTTCAATTGCTTATTTCATATGCGTGGGAATGAAATTAGGACCCCCGGTAATAGACTTATGGTTCCCTTTCCATAAAAATTGACTGTTACTTTTCAAATATGCCTTGACTGTGCGGTCGCGAATAATCAGGTAACCTTTACTATTGAAGGTGCGGGAACAATCGTAGCCACCGATAATGGCGATCCTGCCAGCCTTGTTCCTTTTCCTTCACCAGTAAGGGAAGCATACTCCGGCATGCTCCTGGCCATTGTTCGTTCTGGAAAAGGAAAGCCTGGTGCGATAAAAATCAAGGCGTCATCACCCGGTTTGGAAACAGGATCAATAGTAGTAAATAGTACGTTTAAGCACTGATAGTATAACGACCATGCCGATCATGCGGAAGGCGCAGTTACACTAAGAGCCAGAAACTGTTTTACCAGTAAAGCTATGGTTACCGGATCGTCTTCAAGGCTGTAATGACCTGCGACGGGTAATTCATAAATTTGGCCATTTGGAAAAGCCTGACGGAAAAGAGGAAGAAAATGCTTGCCGTGCAGGGTTTTGTCGGCCATGCCCCAGATGGCCAGTGCAGGTAAAGAGCTTATGATATTTTTGGCATATTCGGAAGGTGTTTCAAAAATATGCCTGTTACTGGCTAACCCTTTTGCCCAGCCTGTTACGCCCTGGCAATCTGTTGCAGCTTTAAAAGGGGCCCGGTATGCTTCCAGCCATGTATCGGTAATAATACCATGGTTTTCGAACCCGTTCAACTTTAGGGTGCTGAGTATATTATAATGCATTTCATGCAACACTGTTTCCAGTTTACCTTCTTTTTCTGCCGAAAGTATCCATTGAAACCAGGGCGACTCACCAATGTTGGCGATTAATTTTTGTTCAAGGTCTGGCTGATCAAAAGGCGTTGGTCCGTTGATGCTGATGACTCGCGATATACGCTTAGGATGTCGTGCAGCAAGACCCATACCCACCGGGCCACCAAAATCGTGTAAGACCAAAGTGATCTGCTGCAGATCGAGGGCCAGCACGAACTTTTCTATGTTGTCAATGTGGTCCTGCAACCAATACGTTCTGTCTTCGGGCGCTTCACTCTTGCCAAAACCCATATGATCGACTGCAATAACACGATAACCGTTCCGTAACTGCGAAATAAGATGACGGAAAAGATAACTCCAGGTAGGTTCTCCATGCAGGCATAGAATCACAGGCCCATTGCCTTCATCTACATAATGCATACGAAAAGCGGCTGATTCAGTAAAATGAGGGGTGAACGGGAATGTTCCGTTAAAGGTTTCGTTGGCAGGTATCATATTATTTTTTTAATGAATTTTCTGGCACTTTCCAGAGCCTGTGTATTGCGAAGTATGGTGGTGGTTACAATGGCTCCTTCTACAAGTACAAAAAAGTTTTCCGACAACTGTTTCTTATCCCATGAGCCTATATCGGGAATCTGTTTGAAAAAACTATACAGCAATGCTTTCTGTTTGCTTTTATGGGCTTCTACTATTTGCTGTACTTTATCATCAGTTGTATCAAGCTGCGACATGATTTTTATAAAGGGGCATCCGCAAAACGCTGTGTTTTGCTGGTGTTCTATCCTGAAATCAACATATTTAATGATCAACTCTTTCGGATTATCTGTGCCTTTACAGAATTTTTCAAAATCTTCGAGCCATTCATTCTCTTTCATTTCCAAATAGGCCACTAACAGGTCGCTTTTCGATGGAAAATGCTTATACAGTGAACCAATCGCAATATCAGCTTCAGCGATGATCTGATTGATGCCGGTTTGGGTATATCCCTGCCGGTAAAACAGGTCTGCAGCAACCTGAAGGATCCTTTCCCTGGGCTTCGGTTTCATCTTTTGTTCCATATCGGTTAATGTGTTGGTGCGAAGGTAAAGGAGAACTTTTAAAAAATAGATAACTCTATCTATTTTTATTTCAAACAGACGAAAAGATTTTATCTTCACCTGTACGCAATTAACCTTTAACAACCAAACCATGGGCTGTGTAAACGGCCAGAACTATCGGGAGCCTGCCACCCTGATGCTGCCTGCAGATCTTATTATAACAAATAACATGGGAGGTATCAATCTATCAACTTATCAGCCTGGTGACCAGTGTAAATACATAACTAATTGCATCTCAATCCGTATTTTTATATAGTGTACTCATTCAAACCATTTCTGTACAAATAGAAACCTCTACCTAAGCACTTGTCAATAGTTTACAGCAAGGTTTATTATAACATGGATATGAGAAGAATCATTGTTCTGCTTGCACTTAGTTCCCTGATAATGACGGCTGCTGTTGCCAAAAGCCTGGACGATCAAGGCTCAACAGATCTTAATGCCTATCCGAAGCGTAATATCCGTGAGGGGGACCCCATTGACCGTAAAGCATTGGTGGAACGGCATAAAGTAGTGAACGCCACAGCCGATACCCTCGCTTCCCTTACCGTAGGCAATGGAAAATTCGCTTTCACGGTTGATGTTACAGGATTGCAAACATTTCCAACAGCATATAAAAAAGGCGTCCCGCTCGGAACACAATCTGAATGGGGCTGGAACAGCTTTAAAGACACCATCGGCTACAAACGTGCAGACGCATTAAAGTCGTATCATCTAAATGGTCGCGATATAACCTATCTCGTTCAGTGGGGTTCTGAAGGAGGCCGTGGTAAACAGGCCGCTGACTGGTTTCGTGGAAATCCTCACAGATTGCAATTAGGTAATCTTGGTTTTGAGATCCTGAAAAAAGATGGTACACCTATAGCTATTGATGATGTTCAGAACATTCATCAGGAATTGAATCCCTGGACCGGAGAGATAAAAAGTCAGTTTACTATAGAAGGCGCGCCCGTAGAAGTGATCACATACGGTCATGGCACTGAAGATGCTGTAGCCGCTAAAGTGAAATCTCCTCTGATAAAAGAAGGGAGACTAAAAGTTCGTCTTCACTTTCCCTACCCAACAGGGGAGTGGGCTGATTATGGTACCGACTATACCCATACGCAGCAGCATACCTCTTTTATTGAAAGCTCCAATGCTACAGGCGCCTGGTTAAAGCATCAGTTACAAACTGCTAATTACTACGCAGGGTTCAGTTGGAAAACCAGAGCCACTATAGCGCAAAGTGCTTCGCACGATTTTTTGATCACGCCTGAAAGGAATAATACCGTATTTGAATTTACCTGTTTATTCACGCAGAAAAAGACCACAATCATACCTTCTTTTGAAGCAACGCAAACTTCCAGCCAAAAAGAATGGCGAGCTTTCTGGATCAAAGGCGGAGCGATTGATTTTTCAGGAAGCACTGATCCCCGTGCATCCGAGCTGGAAAGAAGAATTGTGCTGTCACAGTACCTCATGAAAGTACAGGAGGCGGGTTCCTTTCCGCCACAGGAAACTGGCCTCACTTATAATAGCTGGTATGGAAAAGCCCATCTTGAAATGCCTTACTGGCATCTCTCGCACTATGCTTTATGGGGAAGAACAGAATATCTCGAAAGGGTGATGGACTGGTACGCAAAAGTAGCTCCGTTCGCGAAAGCCATTGCCAAACGCCAGGGATTTGAAGGCGTGCGCTGGCAAAAAGTAGTTGAAAATACGGGTGAAGAAGTGCCTTCCTCTGTCGGCGCTTTCCTCATCTGGCAACAACCACACTATATCTGGTTTGCTGAACTCATTTACCGGAATAAACAGAATAAAGCTACTCTCGACAAATATAAAGACCTCGTATTTGCAACAGCTGATTTCATGGCTTCGTTTGCATATTATGATAAAGAAAAAGGACGCTATATTCTGGGTAAAGGTCTCATCCCGGCACAGGAGCGTTATAAAGCGGAAGACACTTATAACCCCACCTACGAACTTGTGTACTGGCAATGGGGCTTAGAAATGGCGCAACAATGGCGTCAACGACTGGGCCTGCCACGCAATAAGAAATGGGATGACGTGCTCGCTAAACTGTCACCATTACCTGAAAAGGATGGGGTATACCTCGCTGCCGAAAGCGCCCCCGATTCATATACTAATCCTAAATACAAAACCGATCACCCCAGCGTATTCGGCGCCTATGGTATGTTACCCAAAAGCAATATGCTCGATACCACCACTATGCATCGAACTTTTGATCTGATCTGGAATACCTGGACGTGGGCCGACACCTGGGGCTGGGACTTTCCCATGACAGCCATGACGGCCACCCGATTGGGTTTACCCGATAAAGCTATCGATGCGTTGTTCATGCCGGTTAAAACGAATACCTGGCTAAAGAACGGACATAATTATCAGGACGACCGGCTGACCCTATACATGCCCGGCAATGGCGGTCTGCTCATGGCCGTAGCTATGATGGTTGCTGGTTTTGATGGCTCTTCCGAACTGCCCGGTATACCGAAAGACGGTAAATGGAAAGTGAAGTGGGAAGGATTGAAAAAAATGCCCTAATCAGAAAAAGTAAAACGTATGCAACGTACAATCGCATTGCTCGCTATAGCTGCCCTTTTGTATAATGGTTTACATGCCCAGCCGGTTGCTTTCCCCGGCGCAGCAGGTTTTGGATGCATGGCCACCGGTGGCCGCAGTGGAAGCATTTATCATGTTACCAGTCTGGCCGATGCCGGTGCCGGCACCTTTCGCGATGCAGTAAGTCAGCCTAACCGCACTGTTGTCTTTGACGTTTCCGGCGTCATCCGCATTACCGGCAAAGTGGTAGCAGCATCTAATCTCACCATTGCCGGACAAACCGCTCCCGGCGAAGGCGTGGTCGTGTATGGTAACGGCGTTTCGTTTTCTGATAATACCATTGTACGCTATATGCGGTTCCGCGGCAGTATGGGTATGGACCGTGGTGCCTGTACTGTAAACATCGACAGTTCAAAAGATGTGATCCTCGACCATGTTTCCATTGAGTGGGGCCGGTGGGATGATCTGCACATCAAGAACAGCAACAACGTTACCCTTCAGTATTGCCTTATCGGCGAACCCATCGATCCGCAACGCTTTGGCGCTTTATTCGAAAATCCTACCAACGTCACCATTCATCATTGCCTCTGGATCGATAACCAAAGTCGCAACCCCAAAGCAAAAGCGAGCATCGAATATATCAACAACGTGGTCTATAACTGGGGCAGCAATGGTCTTGTAGGCGGTCACTCCGCCTCCGATCATTTTCAGGATGTGATCAATAACTATTTCATTGCCGGGCCTAACTCGAGCGGCAACTTCATTGGCATGTTCACCGCCACTGATCATGTATATCAGCAAGGTAATTATCTGGACGACAACAAAGATGGCGTATTAAACGGACGAGCCGTACCCGATACAGATTTTGTACATGAAAAGGCGACACTCATTACCAAAAAACAAAACCTGCCCCGGGTAGCCGTCTCCACCGAAAGTGCAGAAGCTGCTTACAAAACCGTACTGGCTCACGCCGGCGCTTCAAAACACCGCGACGCCATTGATCAACGCATCATCAGTTACCTGATGTCACTCGGTAAAGAGGGGAAAATATTCAAAACAGAAGCCGAAGCAGGTGGTCAGGGCAATATCACCAGCGCCAAAGCCGATCCTGATTCAGATAGCGATGGTATTCCCGATAAATGGGAAACTGAGCATCACCTCAACCCGAACGATCCAAAGGACGCCGCCTCAGCAACGGCTGGCGGATACACCCACCTCGAAGAGTACCTCAACCAGCTGGTACCAGAAAGATGAAACTAACACCCATTTTTGTTTAATACGTCATTTTTCATTTCTTTTGATTACACAAGTAGTGGGGAGGTACTTATTGAAATGATTGCTGGTGCTATTTATTGTGAATCTGACCTTAAATACCGTGCGCGCGTGGTGCTGTGTATTTTATCTTTTCTCTTCTTATTTACGCTGACTGTTCATGCGCAACCCAAATACAAAATAGAACATTATTCTACAGAACAGGGCCTTTCACACCGGAGGGTAAATTATATGATGAAGGACCGGGAGGGCTTTATGTGGTTTGGCACCTGGGATGGTATTAACCGGTTCGACGGTCATGCATTTGTTTCCTTCAGGTCTTCACCGGAAGATAAATACCAATTGGGCAATAGCCGCATAGGGCGAATGGTAGAAGATCAGTCGGATCATTTGTGGGTGCAGGCGTATGATTATCAGATCTACCGATTCGATAAAAAAACAGAACAATTCCTGCCTCTCTCAACCATTATCAATCCTGAGGACAGGCACAAAATTGAATTCAATAATATTCTTCAGGCCGCAGCGGGCTGGGTTTGGTTGCAGACTAAGAACTACGGCATCTTTGGAGTATCCCAGACCGCTTTATCAAAAGAGCATGTGATCCAGTATAAAAAAGATGCAGCCACTCAATATCGTCTGCCTTCCAATACCATCAGTTTTTTTCACATAGACAAACAGGACCGCATCTGGATAGGAACGCCCGACG
>Ga0105239_10004843_pt1 | contig 15928 bp, 15 predicted proteins | sample KBSC44metaG_FD_92761 | JGI IMG/M metagenome (GOLD analysis project Ga0105239, IMG submission 92761) | Corn rhizosphere microbial communities from Kellogg Biological Station, Michigan, USA - KBS C4-4 metaG | ecosystem: Host-associated > Plants > Roots > Rhizosphere > Soil | place: Michigan, USA...
AGAATCCAAACACATCCTTGTTGCCGAGCACGATCCCAAACACAAAGACGGCCATGAAGCCGCTCGCGTGCAGGCCGTCGGCACCGAGGTAGGCGCCGATCACAGCCATGAGCGACACGAGCGGGGCATGTTCTTCCAGGAACCCGAATCTCTCATGCGCGATCAGCAGCGCGGCGAGATAGCCGAGGATTCCGCCGGCGAGCAGCCCGAATGCCGCCTGCTTGAGCAGGTCGAATAGGGCCGTCGTTATGGAAAATTCACCCTTTCCCAGGGCGATCGCGAGCACAGCGAATGTGAGAATCGCACCGGTGGCATCGTTGAAGGCTGATTCCGACATTACCGTTTGTGAGACGCGCTCTTTGATCTTTACCTGGCGCAGCACCGGCACCAGGGTCGCCGGATCGGTAGAAGCAATAGTTGCCGCCAGCAACATGGCGACGATGCTGGGGACACCGAGTAAGTAATAGGCGGCTAGCCCGGTGATCGCTGCGGTGATCAGCACGCCGATGGTCGCGAGAACTACGATCGTGATCCATACCTCCTTCAGCACCGTGAGGCGCAATGAAGCCCCGCCGTCGAAGAGGATGTAGCAAGAGCCGAAGATCAGCACCAACTGGTTCACCGCCGAATCGGCCCGAATGTCGATCACGCCGGTGAAGCCGGGACCGAGCAGCATACCGATGAGAAGGAATACGACCACGTCCGGCACCTTCAGCTTCTGCGCCAATACAGCGCTGGCAGTACCCAACGCGAGGATAATGCCGAACGCCAGCAGGACATGTTTGGCGAGCTCGATAGATCCGGACGACACTGATGGCTCCTTAGAAAAGTGACGGCAGTCTATGCGTTGTGGGTGGACTGGGCAACCGAATGAGTCTGTGAAACAGACCTTCTCTCGGACCGCAAACTGTAAGTTGAGCTCTCTCTTCAAGCCCTGTGGTTTCGCGCAAGATCGTATGACTAGCTACAATCCTGCGTTCCAAGCCGCTGCACAACCCTGGAGGGACCAACCATGTATCGATTTCTCGCTGTCGCCGTCTGTCTGATGTTGATCGCCTTCTTGCCTGGCTGCGCACAGATGCAGGGCATGGCCGGCCAGTCGGCCGACATAACGAGCCTGCTCACCAAGCAACTCGGCGTTACCGATGCGCAGGCCGGTGGTGGCGTCGGCGCGATGCTGAAGCTCGCTCAGGAGAAGTTGTCCGCCGGCGATTTCGATCAGATCGCCAAGGCCATTCCCGGTGCCGACAAATACCTCGCGAACGCCAAACAGCTGCTCGGCGGCGCGAACGTCGGCAACAAGGCTGGCCTGCAGAGCGCCTTCTCGAAGCTCGGCATGAGCCCGAGCATGGTCGATCAGTTCATTCCGATCGTCACGCAGTTCGTCGGTCAGACTGGCGGCGAGCAGGCGAAGGCCCTGCTGGCTGGCGCTCTCAAGTAGACAACGCGGCAGGGTACGGGCCTGACATGCACAGCGTCGGTCAGGCCCGCCGCGGTCTGTTCACCGCGGTCACAGCGGTCGATCGATCCGGCGAATAGCGGGGTTGCCCGGAGATACGCAGATGTCCATGTTCCAGCTCACGAGCATCGTCATCGCTCTCGTCGCGCTGTTCGGCTATCTCAATCACAAGTTGATCAAGCTTCCCGATACCATCGGGATGACGGCGGTCGGCTTGGTCGCCTGGGTCGCCATCGCACTGTCCGGCAAGTTCATTCGCGTCATCTCCATACGCCGGCTGAGAGCGCGCATGATTGACGCGCCGACCTGAACCGTCGGGCCTTCGCGCCCGATTGAAGCGCCGGCCACGAGTCCGCCCACCGTCAGCCTCATCTTTTCCAACGCGATGCGCAGCGACAGCAGCCGTCTGCGCGAAGACGACTGGGCGACAGCGAGCGCGGCGATCGTCTGCCGTGTGCCGCTGCCCTGGCTACCCGGAAAGAAGCGCAACGTGAGCCAGCGCAGCAGAATGCGGCTACGTTACATCAAATCGGCACGATCGTTATATTTGTACCAAGTCAATGATACGCAAAGCGACGCACGCTTCAACCTGCGACCGCTGCGGCTCGGAGCTACCCTGGTGGGCATGCTGTGCCTGCTGTACGGGTTCATCTGGGACTCGGACTAGTGGCACGCTACCGATGATCGACTTTCTTTCGGGTGCCGTGACGTTGAGCTATCTACTGGCCGTCGTCTATTTTCTGCGCTTCTGGCGCCGCACGTCCGACCGGTTGTTTATGATTTTCGCTGTCGCGTTCGTGCTGTTTGCGCTGAATCAGGTCTTTCTGTTTGCCCTCGACGTGACGGACGAGCGCAGCAACTACTTCTTCATTCTGCGGGTGCTCGGCTTCGTACTGATTCTGTTCGCAATCCTCGACAAGAATTCGCTCTTCTCCGAGAAGAAGGACGAGTGACCGCTACGCGGTCCCTTAGTGCGGGTCCCGTCGTCTGTTCCCGTCTCCGCCCGCGCCGGCGAGACGGTGCACCAGCTCCTGATTGTTCTGCAGCTCGGCTGCGCTGGCTTCATGGACGATCTTGCCGTCGTCGATGATATAGGCGCGATCGGCGACGGCGAGGCTCAGCGCCGCGTTCTGTTCGACCAGCAGTACCGATAAGCCCTCGTCGCGCATTGCCTGCACCATGCGCATCACTTCGCGCACGACCAGCGGTGCGAGGCCTTGCGAGGGCTCGTCGAGCATCATCAGCTTCGGGTTGAGCAGCAGCGGCCGGGCGATCGCGAGCATCTCCTGCTCGCCGCCCGAGAGCTGGCGGCCCAGCTGATCGCGCCGCTCCGCGAGGCGCGGGAACAGATCGAAGACGCGCGCCAGAGTCCATTTACCGGGGCGCTCGGCCGGCACCATCAGGTTCTCCGTGACGCTCAGTGCTCCGAAGATCTTGCGGCCCTCCGGCACGTAACCGACGCCGAGCCGCGCGATGCGATGCGGCGGCCAGCGCGTGATGTCCCGGTCGAAGACGCGGATGCGCCCTTGGCGCGGCGCGGTGAGGCCGATCAGGCTGCGCAGCGTCGTGGTCTTGCCAGCCCCGTTGCGTCCGAGCAGCGTGACGATCTCGCCCTCGCGGATCTCGAGATCGACGCCGTGCAGGATGTGGCTCTTGCCGTAGTACGTCTGCAGGCCTTCGGCCAAAAGCACCGGCCTCATCGCTCTTCTCCGAGATAGGCGGCCTGCACGGCCGGGTTCTTGCCGATCTGCTCGGGGGTGCCGTCGGCGATTACCCGGCCCTGGTCGAGCACGGTGATCCGCTGCGCGATGCCGAACACGACATTCATGTCGTGCTCGATGAACAGGATGCTCAACCCTTTGTCGGCGTGCAGACGGCGCACGAGGTCGACCATGTTGTCGGTCTCTTCCTCGGCCATGCCGGCGGTGGGCTCGTCCAGCATCAGCAGGCGCGGCCGCATGCTGAGCGCGATCGCCAGCTCGACCACGCGCTGAAAACCGTGCGGCAGCTCTCCCACGAGACGATCGGCCTTGCCGGACAGCCCACTGATCTCGATGAGGTCGTCGACCTCACGATCGAGCGCAACTCGCGCCGTCCGCGAAACCCAGGGGCACGCGGCGACGCCGGCGTTGATCTCGACACCGATGCGCAGATTCTCGAACACGCTGAGGTCCGGAAAGATCTCGGTGATTTGAAACGTGCGCACGATGCCGGCGCGCACCCGCTGCGGGACCGGCTGATGGGTAATGTCGTCGTTGGCGAAACGAATGCTCCCCTGGCTGACTGGAAAGAGCCCTGTCACGAGATTGAAGAACGTGGTCTTGCCTGCTCCATTCGGACCGATGACCGCACGCAACTGTCCTTCGGGCATCTGAAACGAGACATCCTCGAGCGCCTGCAGCTTCCCGAATTGGCGCGACACGGCTTTCAGCTCGAGCAGCGTCATACGCGTCTCCGCCGGTGCCCCAGCACGCCGAGGATGCCCTTCGGGAACAACAGGACGATGGCGATGAAGAGCAGGCCGATGAACGTCATCCAGTTGCGCGTAAGGCTGCTCAAATAGTCCTGCGCGACGACGAAGATGACGACACCCACGAGCGGCCCCCAAAAGCTGCGCATCCCGCCGAGGACCACCATGATCGCGAAGTTGCCCGATAGCGTGTAGTGCAGATCCTGCGGCGAAGCAAAGTTGAACAGCAGCGCGTTGAGTGCGCCCGCGAGCCCGGTGACGAGGCCGGATACGGCGAAGGCCGCCCAGATGAAGAGATCGGTGCCCACGCCGAGGAACTGCGCGCGACGCCGATTCTCCCGGATCGAGACCCAGGTATGGCCGAGCGGCGAGCGCAGCAGCCAGGCGATGAAGGCGACGCCAGCGGTGAAGCACAGCAGGACCAGATAGTAGAGCTGCGTGTTCTCGAGCGGGATCTCGAGGCTGCCGAGGTGCAGCGGCTGACGCGCGAAACCGGTCAAGCCATCCTCGCCGCCGGTGACCTCGTTCCAGCGCACGGCGATGAAGTAGAACAACTGGCCGAACGCGATCGTGATCATCGCGAAGTAAATGCCGCGCTTGCGCATCACCAGCGGGCCGAGCAGGGTTGCGGCGACTCCGGCGGCCAGCGTCCCGACCGCGATCGCGAGTGGGGTGCTCACCGAGACGTACTTCAGGACGAGGCCAGCACCATAACAGCCCAGGCCGAACCAGGCCGCGTGACCGAACGATAGCGATCCGGCATAGCCCATCAGCAGATTCAGCCCGATGGCGGCCAGCCCATACACCAGCACCTTGGTGCCGAGCGCGGTATAGCCGCCTACCAGCGGCAGCCACCAAGGCACGGCCAGAAGCACGATCCACAGTGCTGCAACCGCAGCGTAGCGCCTCATTCGAACAATCCCTCTTCGCCCAGCAATCCGCGCGGCCTCACGATCAGCACCACGGCCATGATCAGAAAGATGACAGCCTCGCTCGCAGCCGGGTAGTAAGTGGAGGTGACACCGGATGCGAGGCCGATCAGCAACCCGCCAAGGACCGCGCCGGGCAGGCTCCCGACGCCGCCCACGATGATCGCAACGAAGCTCGGCATCAGCAGGCTCGCGCCCATGGTCGGCGTGAGGCCCAGGATGCCTGCGGCGAGCACGCCAGCCAGGCCCGCGAACAGACAGCCGAGCCCGAAGTTGAGTGCACGCAGACGATAGATGTCGACGCCCATCGTCGACACGGTCTCGAGATCGCGCGTGCCCGCCCGAATGCGCATGCCGATGCGCGTGAAGCGCAGCAATGCGTACAGGCCGAGAGCCGCGACGATCGTGATCGCGATCACGAGCAGCCGGTATCGCGTGATGAAGAACAAGGCCTGGCTGATCGGACTGTTGAGCCAGTCGGGCACGGTGAACGGCAGACCCTCGGCGCCCCAGACCGTGCGCACGACGTCCTCCATCACGAGCGCGAGCCCGAACGTCATGAGCAGGCTGTAGATCGGGTCGGGCCGCTTGTACAGGGGCCGCACCAGCACGCGCTCGGCGACCAGACCCAGGATCGCGGCGCAGATCGGCCCGAGGATCAGACCGCCCCAGAAGCCGACGTACGGCATCAGCGTAAAAGCCAGATACGCTCCGATCAGCAGGAAGCCGCCGTGCGCGAAGTTGACTACCGAGTTAAGGCTGAGAATCAGCGCCAAGCCGAGCGCCATGAGGGCGTAGAAGACGCCTTGGATCAACCCGTTCGTCGCGTTGAACAGCAGCAGCTGCATCGCCCCTCCTCCTCAGTCGTTTCTGTTCTTTGCCGTCAGGAGGCGTGCGGGCCCGCCAAGACGAAATATGCGCGCAGCGCTGCCACTCGCGTGCTCGCGATTCAGTGTCGCGATGAGCGCGGTCCGTACCGTTGGTCGCGGTCTGTCCTATGCCGGATAGTCGAGCTTGCAGGACGTTTCCGCGACCGGCAGCGCGACCGAGTCGCCGTCGACCACTTCGGCGATCTTGAACACATTGGGCACGCTGCCGTCCGGCAGTGCTTCGCCCGGAAACACGTTGGACATCAGCTGATGGTCACCGGCGCGGAAATAGATCTTGTTCGGCTGCAGCGCGACTTCGGGCGGGAGCTCCATCCCTTCCAGCGCGCGCGCAACCTTCCGGCTGTCGACGCTCTTCGCGCGATTAGCCCCCAGCGCGAGCGCATGCAGGCCGGCATAGCCGAACCAGCTGCGTGCACTCGGGGTCTTGTTGTAGCGTCCGCGATAGGCTTCGACGAACTTGATAACGTGTGGCTCCTTCGGCTGGTTCCACCACCATTCGAGCTCCCACCACCCGCGCCGCGCCTCGGCCGGCAATGCGGACAGAACCTCGAGCTCGCTCAAGCCTCCGCCCATCGGCATGCGCTGCGGCAAGCCGAACTGCGCTGCCTGCTTCATCAGCGTCAGCTGGTCCCCGCCACCGACCAGCACCATCAGGACGTCCGGCTTCGACGCCTGCGCCGCGATCAGGAACGACGAGAAGTCGGTCGCGCCGAGCGGCGTCAGCGAATTGCCGAGAACCGTGCCGCCCGCCTTGGTGAGGATCTTGGCGTACGCCGCCTGGATCGTGTGCCCGTAGGCATAGTCGGGCGTGATGAAGTACCAGCGCTTGCCGAACTTCCTGAGCATCGTCTGGGCGAGCCCGTTGGCGAGCATCCACGTGGTGGTGCAGATGCGGAACGTGTTCCAGTGACATTCGCTGCCCGTGACCTGATCGGCGTGGCCACCGGTCACCATGTAGAGCTTGCCGCGGTCGTGGGCGGCCTGATTGACGGACAGCGCGACCGCTGACGAGACAGCGCCCATCAACATATCCACCTGGTCCCGATCCATGAGCTTGTAAGCTTTCTGCTGCGCGAGGCCGGCGTTGGCTGCGGAGTCCTCGATGATCAGCTCGACCTCGCGTCCGGTTATTCCGCCACTGCGATTGACTTCGTCGAGCGCCATCCTGGCGCCGCTGATCTCGCTGTCGCCCTCGGCCGCATACACGGCCGTAACCGGATCGATCATGCCGATCTTGACGGCCTTCTCGCCGCGGCCATAGCTCAGGAGCGGAGGCATCGCCAGCGCCGAGGTCGCAAGGGCGGCGCCAGCCTTCAATACGCTACGGCGATTCACGTACGTCATGGATCTCCTCCTATCGGTTTCGGGGCGCGCCTTCGTCGGCTGCGCGATCAACATTGTTACAAATATTTACTATATTTGCACAAATTCAGTTTGTAATGGAATACTTCAATGACAAGCGCTTGGAGACAGGCAGGCGTCGCGAAGTTCAATCGCGGTCCGAGCGCGGCGCTTCTGTTGCGATGCAAGATGCGAGCGCTGCTGCCGCGGAGGATCAATAAACTCCTGCATCGTCAGGACCGCACAACGTATGTGCGGGTGCGCGGAGCCCGCGACGGAGGCGCGAGTGCTGCAGGGAGGCAATCGTGCAGCAGTTCGGAGGGCAGCCGGCGCCGGCCGCCGCGGCGCTGGGAACCCGACAAGAGTGAAAGCTATCGCTGAGTAGGTGTGCGCTGCCTCGATCCATCGTCCGGAGCACCGTGCCGACTGTGCATGCGCCACCGCTACCAGTTCTTCTCGCTCAGCGCCTGCAGCAAGACATGGAACGCCGGAATGAAGAACATCCCGATCAGCGTCGCGATCAACATGCCTGAGACGACTGCGGTGCCGATCGCGCGCCGTGCACCGGCGCCGGCCCCGAACGCGACCGCGAGCGGCACCGCCCCGAGGATGAATGCGAACGAGGTCATCAGGATCGGGCGCAACCGCAGCTTGGCACCGTCCAGCGCCGCCTGCACGATCTGCTCGCCCCGGTCGCGCCTCAGTTTCGCGAACTCGACGATCAGGATCGCGTTCTTGACAGCGAGGCCGATCAGCATGATCAGCGCGATCTGGGTGTAGACGTTGTTGTCGAAGCCGCGCACCAGCAGGCCCAGGAACGCGCCGAGGAGGCCAAACGGGATCACCAGCAGGATCGCGACCGGCATGGCCAGCTCCCGTAGAGGGCCGCGAGACTGCGCGAGCAGGCGGCTCTGATCGGCGCTGCGCTTCTGATCGAGAGTGCCCCGCGGCAAGGCGTTGTGGCCGTAATCACACTGCCGCTGCTCGAGACCGAAGCCACCGGTCGTGACCGCGGTCACAGCGGTCGATGACGGGCGTCGCCGTTGCGTGACCCGCGCACTATTCAACCCGTATATTTCATGAAGACGCCGCCAATACGCTCCGGTCCTTACCGACTGCGCGAACGAGCCCGGCTGCACAGGGTCTAACGTGTAGCTTGTCCTAGGCTGAAAGGGCTCATCATGCATAGCGGATTTCGCTTGGGTCACATCGCTGGCGTCGAGATCGGCGTCGACTGGAGCTTGCTGATCATCTTTTTTCTGATCACATTCAGCCTGGGCATGGGCGTGTTCCCATCCTGGCATCCGGAGTGGAGCGCGGCCGTGGCGTGGTCAACGGCCGTCGCAGCCGCGCTGCTGTTCTTCGCCTCCGTCTTGGCGCACGAGCTGTCGCATGCGCTGGTCGGACGAGCTATGGGCGTACCGATCAACCGCATCACCCTGTTCGTTTTCGGCGGTATGGCGCAAATGGATGGCGAGCCGCCGACCTGGCGCGCGGAACTGGCCATGGCCATCGTAGGACCTCTTACGAGCCTGGTGCTTGGCTTCGGATTCCTGTGGCTCGCCAGCACGATAGCTGGCCCGATCGAGCTCAATCCCGACGCACCTGGCGAGACGTTGGCCGGCCTGGGCGTTTTGGCGACATTGCTGATGTGGCTCGGACCGATCAATGTCGTGCTCGGATTGTTCAATCTGGTGCCCGGCTTTCCGCTCGACGGCGGACGCATCCTGCGCGCGGTGCTGTGGGCCGTGACTGGAGACCATCTGCGTGCAACGCGCTTTGCATCCCGCATCGGCCAGGTGTTTGCGTGGCTGCTGATCGCTGCGGGCCTCGTGATGATGCTCGGCTTGCGTCTGCCTTTCTTCGGCGGCGGATGGTTCTCCGGACTGTGGCTCGCATTCATCGGCTGGTTCCTGAACAACGCGGCACTCATGAGCTATCGGCAACTGGTCGTGCGCGAAGCGCTCGAGAACGTTCCGGTCGCGCGGATCATGCAGAAGCGCTTCCAATCGGTCTCGCCCGACATGCCGATCGCCACGCTGGTCGCCGATCACGTGATGGCGAGCGGGCAGCGATCGTTCCCTGTCGAGCAAGACGATCGCTTTGTCGGGCTCGTTTGCCTGCAGGATCTTCAGAGGCATCCGCGTGAGAGCTGGGACAAGGGTACTGTCGGACAAATCATGACCCGGGCGGAGGCCATGACCAGCTTGTCTCCCGAGCAGGATGCAGCAGAGGCCATGACTGTTCTCGCGCGGCGCGATGTGAACCAGCTTCCCGTGCTCGACGGCGCTCGGCTGGTCGGCCTGCTGCGCCGCGAGGACGTGCTCAAGTGGCTCTCTATTCATCAGGCCGGGCGTACTCACGGTGGTCGTGCTCAGCCGGCGATCTGAAGCGCTCCGCGGCGAATTCCGGCAGCCGGAGGTTGGCGGCGAGCTCCGTCACACGATGACCGCTGTCATCGTCGCAGTGACCGTGCGCACTGGCACAGCTTGTCTCCTGGCCCCAAACTGAGCTGCAGGCCATGAGCGGCGCGAAGGAACGATGAATACGCCTCGCGGCATGCATGGCATGCCTATCGGACGCGGGCTCCGCTCGGTTTTCGTCACGTCGTATCGTATCCTGCACGGTGAGGTGGCCAAGCCGCATGCGGAGACGCTCGCCGAGGCTTTGCCGGGGTGAGGAGCAGGATGCACGCGAGCGCGAGTGGTTCGCATGCAATCCCGACACAAGATCCTGAGTCGGCCTTTCGAGCCGCCGCTGTTCGACCCATCGGCGCGCCTTTTCATCGAACGCCCCGTCCGCTGGCCTGTCGTACTCATGGCCGGCCTGCTACCTGAAGCTCGGTAGCCGGTGCATGAGTGTTCACAACCTCAGCTTGTCCGTTGGGAACCAAATGAACAAGTCCAAACAGCGGATGCCTCGATCGGATGCGCTAGTGCTATTCGGCGTCACGGGCGATCTCGCACACAAGATGATCTTTCCCGCGCTCTATGCGCTGGCGCGGCGAGGTGCGCTCGCGGTCCCGGTGATAGGTGTGGCCTATTCGAACTGGAGTCTCGCACAACTGCGCAAGCGCGCCGAGGACGGCATCAGGACGGCCGGCAGGATCGATGACCGGCGAGCTTTGCGTTATCTGCTCTCGTTGCTCCGCTACGTGGACGGCGACTACAACGATCCCGGTACGTTCCGTACGCTCAAGCAGGCCCTCAGCGCTGCGCGGCGTCCGGCGCACTATCTCGCTATCCCGCCGGCGCTGTTCGCGACGGTCATAGAAGGCCTCGGCGCGGCTGGTCTGGCCGATGGCGCGCGCGTCATCGTCGAGAAGCCGTTCGGTCGCGATCTTGCTTCGGCACGCAGGCTGAACCGCGCTGCACGATCTGTCTTTCCGGAGGACTCGATCTTCCGCATCGATCACTTCCTCGCGAAGGAGGCGATCATGAACATACTGTATTTCCGCTTCGCCAACGCGTTTCTGGAACCGATCTGGAATCGCAACTACGTGGCCAGCGTGCAGATAACCTTGTCCGAAGCTTTCGGCGTCGAAGGCCGCGGCGCGTTCTACGAGACGGCCGGTTGCCTGCGCGACGTGATCCAGAACCATCTGTTCCAGATCGTTGCACTGCTCGCGATGGAGCCGCCGACCCACCGAGGCTTCCGCGCCGTGCACGGCGAGACAGCGGACGTCTTCCAAGCCATGCGTCCTCTGCGCGCCGATGACGTCGTGCGCGGCCAGTACATCGGCTACCGCAAAGAGCCCGGCGTGGCGCAGCATTCCGACGTCGAGACGTTCTGCGCGCTGCGGCTCTTCATCGACTCGTGGCGCTGGGAGGGGGTGCCGTGGTATCTGCGTTCCGGCAAGTGCCTCGCCGAGAACGCGGCCGAGGTGATCGTGCAGCTCAAGCGCCCGCCGCAGCGCCTGTTCGCGGACTCGGCGGATGCGGGCCGACCCAACTATCTGCGCTTTCGACTGTCTCCGACTTCCGCAGTCGCGCTGGCGGCGCGCGTCAAGCGTGCCGGCAAGGAGTTCATCGGCATGCAGCGAGAGCTCTACCTGATCGACGAACAGCCGGGCGAAGAGGAACCTTACGAGCGACTCCTGGGCGACGCGATGGTCGGCAATGGCGCGCTGTTTACGCGTGAAGACGCCGTCGAGGCGGCCTGGGCCGCGGTCGATCCGGTCCTGACGAAGCATCATCGCGTGAGGCCATACCGGCGCGGGAGCTGGGGACCGAAAGAAGCGGACGCCCTGATCGCCGCCGACGGCGGCTGGTACAACCCCGCGTGAGCCGATGCCACTTCCCATCGAGAGTTATGCGCTGATCGGCGACTGCCATACCGCTGCGCTGGTCGGCTGCGACGGCTCCATCGATTGGCTGTGTTTGCCGCGCTTCGACTCCGGTGCGTGTTTCGCGGCGTTGCTAGGCAAGCCCGCGCACGGGCGCTGGTTGATCGCGCCGACCGAAGATCCAGTCAGTGCGCGACGCAAGTATCGAGACGGTACCCTGATTCTGGAGACAGAGATCGAGACGAGGCAGGGTGCCGTACGCGTCGTCGACTGCATGCCGCTCTCGAACGAGCGCTGGGATGTCGTACGCATCGTCGAAGGTTTGAGCGGGCACGTGGCGATGCGCATGGAGCTCGTCATCCGCTTCGACTACGGCTCGATCGTGCCGTGGGTCCGGAAGCGCGGAGACGTGCTGCTGGCGACCGCCGGGCCGGACACGCTCGAGCTTCGTACTCCGATTAGCGTGCGCGGCGAAAGTATGAAGACCGTCGCCGAGTTCAGTGTGAGCCCAGGTGAGCGCAAGCCGTTCGTGCTCAACTACCGTCCTTCGCACGAGCCGACCGAGCCGGCGGTCGATCCGGAACAGGCGCTCACAGCGACCGAGAACGCGTGGCGAAGCTGGTCCGCGCGCTGCAGCTACCAAGGACGCTGGCGCGATGCGGTGGTGCGTTCGCTGATCACGCTAAAGGCGCTGACCTATGCGCCGACCGGAGGAATCATCGCGTCGCCCACGACCTCGTTGCCGGAGCAGCAAGGCGGCGTGCGCAATTGGGACTACCGGTATTGCTGGCTGCGCGACGCCACGTTCACCTTGAACGCACTTCTGCTGGCCGGCTACCACGAAGAAGCCGTCGCCTGGCGCGAATGGCTGCTGCGCGCGGTTGCCGGCAGCCCGGAGGATCTGCAGATTCTCTACAGCGTCACGGGGCAGCGTCGTCTCGACGAGTACGAGGTGGGCTGGCTTCCGGGCTACTTCGATGCGAGCCCGGTGCGCGTGGGCAACGCGGCATCGCGGCAGCTCCAGCTGGACGTCTACGGCGAGGTCATGGACACACTGCATCTCGCGCGAGCCGCAGGACTCGAGCCGGAAGAGGCAGCCTGGAACATACAAGTCGTTCTGCTCCGGTTCCTCGAGCGGAGCTGGCAGCAGCCCGACGAAGGCATCTGGGAGATTCGCGGGCCGCGCCGCCACTTCACTCACTCCAAGGTGATGGCCTGGGTGGCGTTCGATCGCGCGGTCAAGGATGCGCAAGCGTTCGGGCTCGATGGTCCGGTCGACCGCTGGCGCCAGCTGCGCGATACGATTCACGCGGAAGTGTGCGCGGCCGGATACGATGCGCAACGCAATACGTTTGTCCAGTCGTACGACTCGACGCATCTCGACGCGAGTCTGCTGCTGATTCCGCAGGTCGGCTTCCTCCCATCCGACGATCCGCGCGTGCGCGGCACGGTCGAAGCTATCGAGCGCCACCTTGTCGTCGACGGACTGGTGCTGCGCTATTCCACCTCGACCGGCGTGGACGCGCTGCCGCCCGGCGAAGGCACGTTCCTGCCCTGTTCGTTCTGGCTCGCCGACAGCCTCGTGCTGATCGGGCGTCGCGAAGAGGGCCAGGCCCTGTTCGAACGATTGGTGGCCTTGAGCAACGACGTCGGCTTGCTGTCGGAGGAATACGACAGCCGCGCACGGCGGATGCTCGGAAACTTTCCGCAGGCGCTCACGCACATGGCGCTCATCAACACGGCGCACTTGCTCTCGATTTCCGCTCATCAGGTCAAGCGAGCGGGCGAACAAGGCGAGCGCCCCTCCGCCGCGGTTCATGCGAAGTGACGCGTCCGGGGACACCAAACTTTCTTCACGCACGCGGATAAAGCGTCTTCATCGGGTTGTCCATCAGTCGTGACCAGCATTGACCGCGCACCGTGCGTCACGTGGATCCACGCAGCATCTCGATAAGAACTGTGAACAGGAGGAGTCATGAGCAGACAAAGCGCCCCAAAGCAGAAGCGTTCGACAGGTCGCCGCAACGCTCTCAAGCAAGTCACCGCACTCGGCATGAGCACCGCACTAGGCTTTCCCGCCATCGTTCGCGCCCAATCGAATGTCATCAGGATCGGACATTTGACGCCGCGCACCGGCTTTCTCGGCCAGATCGGCGAATACGGCGTGAAAGGGGCCACGCTCGCAGTGGAAGAGGCCAACGCGGTCGGCGGTGTGCTCGACCGCAAGATCGAGATGATCGCCGAAGACAGCGTCAATCCGGCCACCGCGGTGACCAAAGCACAGAAGCTGGTCGAGCGCGACAACGTCGCGTGCATCATCGGCGAGATCAGCTCGGCTTCCGCGCTCGCGATCGGCGAGCAGGCGTTACGCTACAGGAAGATCTTCGTGAACACGGGCGCGAATTCCGATGCGCTGCGCGGCTCGAACTGCAATCGCTACATGTTCCACGTCGAAGGCTCGAACACGATGTACACGAAGACCATCGGCACCTGGCAGAAGTCGCACAACCAGCTCAAGGGAAGGAAGTGGTACTTCCTGGTGGCGGACTATGCGTTCGGACACGACCTGTACAAGGTATCGGCGCGCTTTCTCGAGCAGAACGGCGGCATCAATGGCGGTGCGGACATGATCGCCACCAACACGCCGGACTACACGCCCTACATTCTCAAGATCCGCAACGCCAAGCCCGATCTCGTGTACTCGTGCCTGGCCGGCGTCGACCTGACCACCTTCCTCAAGCAGTATCGCGAGTACAACCTGCCGTACACGCTTTCAGGCGGCGCGATGGACACGGTTCTGTTCTGGGGAGCCGGTCAGGATTCCATTTCGGGTCATTGGCAAAGCCTGTGGTACCACGGCCTCACCAACCCCGCATCGGTTGCATTCACCAAGCGCTTCAGCGACAAATTCGGTGGGCCGCCCGAGAATCAGGCGTGGGGCGACTATGTCGCGGTCAAGCTGATGCTTCAGGCGATGGCCGAGACCAAGGGCACCGACTCGGCCAAGATCATCGACCACCTCGAGAAGGGCGCGACGTTCGATATTCTCAAGCCGCGGAAGGGCATGTTCCGCCCTTGGGATCACCAGCTCCTGCAGGAGATGTACGTGGTCGGCGTCAAGGACCGCGCGAAGATGAAAGACAAGTGGGACATCTTCGATGTCGTCATGCCGGTCCCGGCCGCGAACGAATCGCTCGAGCTGATTCAGCCGACGAGACAGGAGAATCCGTGCACGATGGCAACGTGAGCGATAGGCGGCAACACGTACGCACCGCTACATATGCGCCGCTGCCCCAGACCGCTCCGCGGGCGCCGCTTGCCTCGACGGTGGTGCCAGTTCGAAAGTGAAGTTGGCGGAGATGGCGACGCGCGGCCGCTGGCCGTGATAGGCGTTCACGTAGTGGAGCAGCCAACCCGGAAAGATCAGCAGTCGCCCGGTCTTGGGGCGTGCCGTGTAAATCGTGCCGAACAACTCCACCGGCATCTGCCGCCCCCCGTGCCGCGGATTGACAAGCGCGAGCAAACCCGAATGTGGATCGACTGTTTCGTCAGCATCGCCGGCGTCGGGATAGTAGACCGACGCCCAGTGCGCTTCAGCGTGGTCATGCGGCATCGTGTAATCCCCGTGCCGCATGACCATCGCCCATGCATATGCGCCGATGCGCATCGGCGGCAAGGGTTGCTTGGTTTCCTGCGCAAGCGATTCGACGGTCTCCCGTACGCGCTTCAACAGGTTCTCGGTCAGCGTGCGGAAGCACGGCTCCGGCCGCAGGGCGAGATCGGGTCGCGAGTGCCATCCGCCTACGTTGCTGCGATGCACGGAAGGAACCGATTTCGATTCGGCCACCAGGCGCGCAGTGAGGTTCCGGTTCACCTCCTCCATACCGGGGAGGTCGTACATCGAAAGCGGAGTGGAAAACAGCGGGACTTGCGGCATGAAAGAAACGAATGCGGCGAAACGGATACCTCATTCAAAGTTAGCACGTGCCGCAAACGTACTCAAGAACACCGCTTGGAAAATTTACCATAGAGTAAGCAGAGCGTAAGAGTATTCTTTGTTCCGCTACGCGTTCGCGTGGATGTTCCGTTTTTCGTGGCACCAAACCAGCGGCCGAATCGCACTCGTGAGATAGGAGCCGACACATGAAAAGGCCATCGACGTTGATAGATCTCGATCGTCGAACCCTCCTGCTGTTGGGACTCGCCGGCGCTCCGGCGCTGGCCTTGGGCGTCGACGCGGTCGCCCTGGCCGACGATGCGACGGGAAGTCCCGGAGTGGCGATGGTCGCCGCAGCCCAGGCTCTGTTGAGCAGTCTGAGTCCAAAACTCCGCTCGCAGATGACGCTGCCGCTCGAGGGGGATGATCGCTTCCGCTGGCATTATTTCCCGCAGGAGATGTTCGCGCGCAAGGGTGTGAAGATCAAAGACATGAACGCAGCACAGCGGAATGCGGCGCACGTTCTGCTGCGCGGCGCGCTCAGCGCGCAAGGTTATAGCAAAGCCACGCAGATCATGCAGCTCGAGAAGATTCTCGGAGCGCTCGAGGGCGGCCGC
>Ga0105239_10004844_pt1 | contig 15921 bp, 15 predicted proteins | sample KBSC44metaG_FD_92761 | JGI IMG/M metagenome (GOLD analysis project Ga0105239, IMG submission 92761) | Corn rhizosphere microbial communities from Kellogg Biological Station, Michigan, USA - KBS C4-4 metaG | ecosystem: Host-associated > Plants > Roots > Rhizosphere > Soil | place: Michigan, USA...
ACCCTGTTGAGCATCATCACGCCGCGCTGCGCCCACGGCGTCAGATCGCCCGAGCTGGGCGCGGGATGCCCGAGGTCGGTGGCGTACTCGCGGAAGATGTTGTCCAGGCTGCGCGGCAGCGGCCGGACGTCGGGCGCCACCGAGAAACTCAGCCCCACCGCATGCCCCGGCGTCGGATACGGATCCTGGCCCACGATCAGCACACGCACGTCGTCGAACGGAAACGTGAAGGCGCGCAACACGTTCTCACCGGCGGGAAGATACCCATGCCCCGCCGCGATCTCCGTGCGGAGGAACTCCCCCATCGCGGCCACCTGATCGGCAACCGGATCCAGTGCACGGGCCCAGCCCGGCTCGACGATTTCGCTCAACGGATGTGCAGCCATGATCGGTCAATCTAGCCGTCGAGATACCGCCAAGCTCGACCGGTCCTGGCGCAGGCCTACCTCAGAACCAGCTGGCCTGCGCCTCGACCGTGGTGCGATCCAACTGCGCCAGCAGATCGAACTGCGGGCCGACCTTGGGCAGCTCGTAGGCGTAGAAGTACTGTGCCGCAGCCCGTTTGCCGTCGTAGAAGTCGCCTTGGTGGTCGCTGGCGGCGATCAGCTGCTCGAGCCACATCCATGCGATCACGACGTGACCGGTGGCCTCGAGGTAGATGGTCGAGTTGGCCAGCGTGGTGGCGACGTCGCCAGCGCTCCACAGTGTTTCGGTGACTTCGGCGAGACGTTGCACGGCCTTGCGAAGGTCGCCGGCATGCGTCGCCGCGGCATGACCCGATTGCAACGCCTTGTCGATGGTCTCGTTGATGCGCTCGATCAGCAGGGTGAGCCCGGCTCCGTCCTGCATCACGACCTTGCGGCCAAGCAGGTCCAGGCCGTGAATGCCGTGAGTCCCCTCGTGGATCGCGTTGAGCCGGTTGTCGCGGTAGTACTGCTCGACGTCGAATTCCTTGGTATACCCGTAGCCGCCGTGCACCTGGATGGCCAGGCTGTTGGCCTCCAGGCACCACTGCGCGGGCCAGCTCTTGGCGATCGGGGTCAGGACCTCAAGCAGCAGATGCGCGCGCTCCCTGTCGGCGTCCGTACCGGAACGCTCCTCGTCGACGAGCACCGCGCAGTACAGCCCGAGCGCGAACGCTCCCTCGACATAGGACTTCTGCGCCAACAGCATCCGCTTCACGTCGGCGTGTTCGATCAACGCCACCGGCGGAAGGCCGGGATTCTTCGCGTCGACGGGGCGGCCCTGGGTCCGCTCCTTGGCGTACGCCAGCGACGCCAGGTACCCCGCATAGCCGGTCGCCATCGCCTGCATCCCCACCACGTTCCGCGCCTCGTTCATCATGCGGAACATGTAGCCGAGACCCTTGTGCTCTTCGCCGACGAGATAGCCGACGGCGCCTGACTCCTCGCCGACCTCGAAGGTGCCGTCGCCGAAGTTGAGCAAGGCGTTGGTGGTCGCGGTGTTGCCCATCTTGTGGTTGAGGCTGACGAGGGCGACGTCGTTGCGGCGGCCGTCGGGCAGGAACTTCGGCACGATGAACAGCGATATGCCCTTCACGCCAGGACCGCCGCCCGGGGCCTTGGCCAGCACCAGGTGCACGATGTTCTCGGTCAGCTCGTGGTCACCGCCGGTGATCCACATCTTGGTGCCGGTGACGCGGTAGGTGCCGTCCGCGGCGGGCACGGCCTTGGTCGTGATGTCGGCCAGTGACGAGCCCGCATCGGGCTCCGACAGGCACATGGTGCCGAAGTAGCGGCCCTCGAGCATCGGGCGAACCCACGTGTCGATCTGTTCCTCGGTGCCGTACTCGGCGAGCAGGTTGGCGTTGCCCATGGTCAGGAAGGCGTACGACGTCGTGCTGGGGTTGGCCGCGCGGAAGAACGCCATCGACGCCTGCGCCACCACCGTCGGCAGCTGCATTCCGCCGACGGACTCGTCGAAGGGGCCGGCCAGCAGGCCTGCGCCACTGAAGGTGTCGAGCGCGTCCTTGATCTCGTCGATCAGCACGACCTTGCCGTCGGGACCGACCGACGGATGGCTCTGGTCGCCCTTCTTGTTGTGTGGCGCAAAGCACTTCGTCGCGATGTCGGCGGACAGGTCGAGCACGGCGTCGAAGGTGTCCCGCGAGTGCTCCGCGAAGTGGTCGCGCTTGGTCAGCTCGACCACGTCGAGCCACTCGTACAGCAGGAAATCGACGTCACGCCGGGAGAGGAACTCGGCCATGCTGGGCAACCCTTCGGATCGACACTAGATTAGCGATCGCTCATTTTATGAGCACTTGCTAATAATGCGGCTGGCGCGGGCCGCTGTCAATTGTGTGTAGGATCACTCACCGTCATGGCCATCGATCGAGCTGCGGATTCGGCTGCGGCCGAACGCATGCGACGGGCCGCCATCGAGGCGTTCGCGGAGTCGGGTTACGGCGGCAGCTCGACCCGGCAGATCGCCAAGCGGCTCAACATGAGCGCGACGGCCATGTACCCGCACTACCGTTCCAAGGAAGAGTTGCTCTACGCCATCACCCTGGAGGGCCACAGCAGCCTGCTGGCTGCGCTACAGCGGGCCGACGACGCGGGCGCGAGTGCCACCGAGCGCCTGCGTGCCGTGGTGTCCGCGTTCACCACCTGGCATGCCGAGAACCACGAGCAGGCCCGCGTCGTGCAGTACGAAATGCACGGCCTGACGCCGGCGCACTACCGCAAGATCGCGCCGTTGCGCCGCGAGGTGACCGCCGTGCTCACCGACATCGTCGCCGCAGGCGTCGCCGCAGGCGACTTCCACGTCGACGGCCTCGATGACGTCGTGATGGCCATCTCCTCGCTGTGCGTCGACGTCTGTCGATGGTTCCCGTCCAAGAAGCACTCGGACGCCAAGAAGCTCGGCGAGATCTACGCAGGCATCGCCGAACGGTTGGTGCGTTAGGCCGCGTCGGTCAGAACGACTGCCAGCCCGGATTTCCGCTCCACGGCGACCCGTCCACCAGCACCCGCGCCGGGCCGTCGACCACGACGCCGACGCGACGCCAGCCGTCCGGCAGCTCACCGGGGAACGTCGCGACCAGTGCGTGGTCCTCTCCCCCGCCAAGCACCCACGCCCAGGCGTCCTGCTTGGCCGCCGCGGCCGTCGCGCCGAGCGCCTCGTGGTCGGCCGCCAGCGCCTCGGTCGACACGTCGATGCCGACGCCCGAGGCGTCCGCGACGTGCCCCAGATCGGCCAGCAGTCCGTCGGACACGTCGGTCATCGCCGTCGCACCCCACTCCGCGGCGACGCGGCCCTGTCCGTAGGGAACCTCGGGCGTCAAGTGCAGCCGTCGAAGGTCGTCGTGACCGTCAATACCGTTGTGCAGCAACCAATATCCCGCAGTGGAGCACCCCAGGGCACCTATCACCGCCACCGCGTCACCGGGACGGGCACCCGTCAACAGGACGGGCGCACGGAACTGCAGGTCGCCGAGCACCGTCACCGAGATGACCCATTGCGGGGCCGCGACGAGATCACCGCCGACGATCCCCGCCCCGAATCTGCGGGCTTCCTCCCACATTCCGTCGGAAAGCGCCATGACGTCGGCGCTGGACGTATCGCCTGGCGCGCCGAAGGCGACGACGAACGCGGTTGGTGTCGCACCCATCGCCTCGACATCAGCCGCGTTCTGGGCGATGGCCTTTCGGCCGACGTCGCGTGGGGTCGACCAGTCCAGCCGGAAGTGCCGCCCCTCGACCAGCATGTCGGTGGACACCACGCTGCGACCGTCGGCGGACAGCACCACGGCGGCGTCGTCACCGGGGCCGACCAGCACCGCAGGCGGCTGCTCGTGGTCGCGCACCATCTGGTCGATCACGGCGAACTCGCCGAGCTCCGCCAGGGTGGTCTTCCCAGGGTCGTTGTCCATGCCACCTCTTCGTCCCCTGAACACCGGCGCGACCTGCGGTACGTTTGGTCCCCCAGAGTCTATGCAGCGAGAACGGAGGAGACGGCGAGTGGTCGAGGCGTTCATGCTGATTCAGACCGAGGTCGGCCGCGCCGAGGTCATCGCCAAGCAGCTGGCCACGCTCACCGGCGTGCTGTCCTCCGAATACGTCACCGGACCGTACGACGTCATCGTGCGCATCGGTGCCGAGTCGTTGAAGGACCTGCAATCCACCGTCGTTCCCAGCGTCCAGCAGGTGACCGGGATCACCCGCACCCTGACCTGTCCCATCGCCGACGGGGCATCCCCTTAGAGTGGCCGGGTGTTCTCCGATGACGGTGACGGCCCGCCCCGCGGCGTCCTGATCGCCGCCGTCGTCGTGGCCGTCGCCGCGGTGATCGGCGTACTGGTGTTCGCAACGATTCGGCAGAAGCCGGAAGTGCCACGTCCCGTTGCCATCGTGTCGGTACCCGCGCCGCAGGCCGGCGGCGACGCGTGCCGCGCCCTGCTTGCCGCCCTTCCCGATCAACTCGGCGACTATCAGCGGGCCGAAGCCGCCGAACCCGCCCCGGTCGGCGCTGCCGCGTGGCGCGGCAAATCCGATGCCGATCCGCTGATCCTGCGCTGCGGTCTGGAACGGCCCGTCGACTTCGTGGCAGGCACTCCCGTCCAGGTGGTGGACGACGTGGACTGGTTCCGCATCGGCGACGAGGGACGCAGCACCTGGATCACCGTGGACCGGCCGGTGTACATCGGGCTGACGTTGCCCGACGGATCCGGCCCGACGCCGATTCAGCTGATCTCGGAGGCGGTGGCCAAGGCGATGCCCGCCGTGCCGGTCAATCCGGGGCCGGTCCGCTAGCGCAGGCCGGTACCCCGCGCCACTGCCGTGTCGACCATGGTCGCCAGCAGCGTCGGGTAGTCCATCCCGCTGGCAGCCCACATCCGCGGGTACATCGAGATGGTGGTGAAGCCGGGCATGGTGTTGATCTCGTTGATCACCGGCCCGTTCTCGGTGAGGAAGAAGTCCACCCGGGCCAGGCCCTGGCAGTCGATGGCGCGGAAGGCGCGGATCGCCAATTGGCGCACGGCGTCGGCGATTTCGTCGTCGATCTTGGCGGGGACGTCGAGTTCCGCTGCGTCCTCGAGGTATTTGGTGGCGAAGTCGTAGAAGCCGTCCTCGCGGCCTCGTACCCCGGCCACCCGGATCTCGCCGACGGTGCTGGCTTCGACTGTGCCGTCGGGGAATTCGAGCACGCCGCACTCGAGTTCGCGACCAGGCACGGCGGCTTCGACGATCACCTTCGGATCGTGCCTGCGCGCCAGCGCGATCGCGTTCGGCAGCTGATCCCACGCGGCCACGCGGCTGACGCCGATGGACGAACCACCGCGGGCAGGCTTGACGAACACCGGAAGGCCGAGCCGCTCGCGATCCTCGAGTTCCAGCGTGTCGGTTCCCGCCCGGAGCACCACCTGATCCCCGATCGGCAGGCCTTCCGCCGCGAGCAGCTTCTTGGTGAACTCCTTGTCCATGCCCGCCGCGCTGGCGAGCACCCCGGCGCCGACGTAGGGCACGCCCGCGAGCTCGAGCAGTCCCTGAATGGTGCCGTCCTCGCCGTACGGGCCGTGCAGGACCGGGAAGACGACGTCGACGGAGGCCAGCAGCTCACCGGGACCCTTGTCCAGCGATATCAGCTGTCCTCCGCGCCGCGGGTCGGCGGGCAGGGCCAGTGCGGTGCCCGACGCGTCGTTCACCTGGGGCAGCTGGCCGTCGGTGATGGCGAGGGTCTCGGGCCGTCCGTCGGTGAGCATCCAGGAGCCCTCGGGTGAGATACCGACGGCAACGACGTCGAACCGCTCCGGATCGAGGTTGCGCAGGATGCTGCCGGCGGAAACGCACGAGATGGCGTGTTCAGAGCTGCGTCCGCCGTAGACGACGGCAACGCGTTTGCGGGCAGTCACAACCTAGAGAGGCTACCGTCCTCGCGAGACAACGCGCGGCACCAGCCGCTGACCAGGCATTTCATCGCTCGGTGGCGGAGACGTCAGCCATCGAGCGCCTGCTCGAGGTCCGCGATCAGGTCGTCGGTGTCCTCGATGCCCAGCGAGATGCGGGCGAACCCATCGGTGACCGGATCTCCCCACCGCGCCCGCCGGTCGACCGAGGTGTGGATGCCACCGAAGCTGGTGGCCGCGACCAGCAGCGCACTGCGTTCCACCAGCGCGTGCACGGCCGCCGCGTCGGCCAGTTCCATGCTGACCAGGCCGCCGAAGCGCTTCATCTGACGGCAGGCGACGTCGTGGGCGGGATCGTCGGCAAGTCCCGGGTACCGCACCGAGCGCACCGCGGGGTGATCGCGCAGCATCAGGGCGACTGCCTGGGCGTTGTAGCACTGCCGCTCGAAGCGCAACCCCGCACTGCCGAGGCTGCGCAGCGCCAGCCAGGCCTCGAACGGGCCGAGGATGGCGCCGGACACCAGCCGCTCCTTTTCGACGGCGGCCATCAGCTCGGGGTGGCTGCCCGCGACGTAACCGGCGAGCAGGTCGCTGTGACCGGACAGCGCCTTGGTCGCGCTGGCCACGACGAGGTCGGCGCCCAGCGAAAGGGGTTGCTGGCCCAGCGGTGTCGGCGTGGTGTTGTCGACGACGAGAGTGGCGCCGCGGCCGCGGCAGATCAGTCCCAGCCGGTGCAAGTCGACCACGTCCAGCGTCGGGTTCACCGGTGTTTCGGCCAGCACCACGTGCGCGTCGGCCGCGGCGTCGCACATCTGCGCCGCATTCGCTTCGATCACCGTGACACCATGCGGGACAAGGCTCTCCGCGGCGAAGCGGCGCACCTGGTAGTAGCCGTCGGACGGCACGACGAGCGTCGTTCCCGGCCGGGCCAGAACCCGTAGCGCCGCGGTGATGGCCGCCATGCCCGAGCCGAACGTCAATGCCGATGCGGCACCCTCCAGTTGCGCCAGCGCCGACTCCAGTTGCCGCCAGCTGGGGTTGCCGCCACGGCCGTAGGTGTCCAGCGGCAGCGACTCGTCGGCTGACAGGTGGTAGGCAGAAGCCGGAACCGGCGGCGGCGCCACCGGCTCGCCCGGAATCCGTTGCGAGGCGGTGGCCTTCACGGTGCGGGTGGAGTCCCCGTATTGACCGTCCATCGCTACTCCGGCTTAGTGCTGCGTCCCAGCAGCAGCGCCACCGCTTCGTAGACGGACAACCCCTTGTGGCACACGCGGTGCACGGCATCGGTCAGCGGCATCTCGACGTCGTAGCTCGACGCGAGCGCCAGCACCGACTGGCACGACGTGACCCCTTCGGCGACATGGCCGCCCGCCGCCTCGAGGGCGGATTCCATCGTCTCGCCCCAGCCGAGGCGTTCGCCGAAGGAACGGTTGCGCGAACGCGGCGACGTGCACGTCGCGACGAGATCGCCCACGCCCGCCAGCCCCGCGAGGGTGGCGCCCTTGGCGCCCAACGCGATTCCCAGCCGCATGATCTCGGCAAGACCGCGGGTGATGATCGCCGCAGAGGTGTTCTCTCCGAGTCCGACGCCCGCGGCCATGCCGCAGGCAAGGGCGATCACGTTCTTGCACGCGCCGCCGATCTCCGCGCCCACCACGTCGGCGTTGGTGTATGGACGGAAGTATCCGGTGGAGAACGCGCGCTGAAGCGTGACGGCCCTTCCGGAGTCTGCACACGCGACCACCGTGGCGGCAGGCTGCTCGTCGCCGATCTCGCTGGCGAGGTTCGGGCCGGTCACCACGGCGACGCGGTCGGGGCCTGCACCCGTCACCTGCATGATCACCTGGCTCATCCGCATGAGCGTGTTCAACTCGATGCCCTTGGCCACGCTCACCAGCGTGGTGTCCCCGCCCAAGTGGTCACGCCATTGTTCGAGGTTGGTGCGCATCGTCTGAGACGGCACGGCCAACAACACCGTGCACGCTCCCGAGAGCGCCTCGGCGGGGTCGCCGGTCGCCTTGATGATCTTGGGAAGTTCCACGTCGCCCAAGTAGTTGCTATTGCGATGACTGTCGTTGATCTCGTCGGCCACTTCCGCACGGCGCGCCCACAAGGTCACGTCATTGCCGGCGTCGGCGAGGACCTTGGCCAGCGCCGTACCCCAAGCACCAGCACCCATCACCGCCGCGTTGACCACGGCAACAAATCTAGCCTGGACCGCTCGTTGCGCGGCGGCTGGCAGGATGGACGGTCATGAGCGGCTACCCCGCCGGCGACCAAGAGGACGTCGGGGTGATCATCGCGGTCAAGCGACTGGGCGCGGCCAAGACGCGGCTTGCCCCGGTGCTCTCCCCCGCGGGCAGGGAGAACATCGTGCTCGCGATGCTGGTGGACACCATCGGCGCTGCGTCGGCGGTGGCCGCCGTCAGGGCGATCACCATCGTCACACCGGACGACGTGGCCGCGGGCATCGCGCGGGGGCTCGGCGCGCGCGTGGTAGTCGATCCGACGCCGGACGGCCACCCCGACCCGCTGAACAACGCAATCCGGCACGCCGCGACCGTCGTCAGCACATCGACGCCGAACATCGTTGTGCTGCAAGGCGATCTACCGGCACTGCAGACGCACGAACTGGCCGCCGCCATCGACTCCGCACGCCACCTGCGCCGCAGCTTCGTCTCCGACCGGCAGGGCACGGGTACGGCGGCATTGTTCGCCTTCGGCGCGGGACCGGACACCCCCCTCGAGCCGTTGTTCGGGCCCGATTCGGCACGGCGCCACACGGATTCGGGCGCCATCGAGCTCACCGAGGCGTGGCCCGGTCTGCGCTGCGACATCGACACCGCGGAGGATCTGTCTTTCGCCATGCGGCTCGGCGTCGGTCCCGCCACCGCGCGCGCGGTCGGCACGATCGAGCTCACCGGCGTCGAGCGATGACGTCGAAGCGCACCGGCTCCTAGCCTCCGGCGTCGCCGATAGGGAATGATCGTCGTGTGACTGAAGCCGAAACCCGACCGGCCGACGCCGAATGGGCGTCGGAAAGTGCGGCGCCAGTGGCGCCACCAGCGGCGACGAGCGGCGAGGTCGTCGTCGCGACGTCCGAAGCGCTGCCTGAGGACCGTTATCTCAATCGGGAACTCAGCTGGCTGGACTTCAATGCCCGCGTGCTGGCGCTGGCCGCCGACCCGTCGCTGCCCCTCCTCGAGCGTGCCAAGTTCCTGGCGATCTTCGCCTCCAACCTCGACGAGTTCTACATGGTGCGGGTGGCCGGGCTGAAACGTCGCGACGAGATGGGTCTTTCGGTCCGCTCTGCCGACGGCCTGTCACCACGCGAGCAACTGCGCCGCATCGGAGAGCGCACTCAGCAGATCGCCACCAGGCACGCCAAGGTGTTCGGCGAGCTCGTCCGTCCCGCGCTGGCCGAACAGGGCATCGTCATCGTCACCTGGAACGAACTCGACGAGGCCGAGCGCGCGCGGCTGTCCACCTACTTTCACGAGCAGGTGTTCCCGGTCCTCACGCCGCTGGCCGTCGACCCTGCCCACCCGTTCCCGTTCGTCAGCGGGCTGAGCCTGAACCTCGCGGTCACGGTCAAACAGCCCGAGGACGGCACCCAGCACTTCGCCCGAATCAAGGTGCCCGACAACGTCGACCGGTTCGTCGAACTCAAGGAGCGGGACGGCTTCGAGGGCGAAGTGCAGTTCCTGCCGATGGAAGAGCTGATCGCGGCGTTCCTCGACGTACTGTTTCCCGGGCTGGAGGTCGTCGAGCACCACGCCTTCCGCATCACCCGCAACGCCGACTTCGAGGTCGAAGAGGACCGCGACGAGGATCTGCTGCAGGCGCTGGAACGCGAACTGGCGCGGCGGCGGTTCGGCTCCCCGGTGCGACTCGAGATCGCCGACGACATGACCGAGAACATGCTCGAGTTGTTGCTGCGCGAGCTCGACGTCCACCCCGGCGACGTCATCGAGGTGTCGGGCCTGCTCGACCTGTCGTCACTGTGGCAGATCTACGGCGTCGACCGGCCCGACCTCAAGGATGCGCCGTTCGTCCCCGCCACCCCTCCTGCATTCGGTGAACGCGAGACGCCCAAGAGCATCTTCTCCACGCTCCGCGATGGTGACGTACTCGTCCACCATCCCTATGACTCCTTCTCTACTACGGTGCAGCGCTTCATCGAACAGGCCGCTGCGGATCCGAACGTGCTGGCGATCAAGCAGACGCTGTATCGGACGTCCGGTGACTCGCCGATCGTCAGCGCGCTCATCGACGCCGCGGAAGCAGGCAAGCAGGTCGTCGCGCTGGTCGAGATCAAGGCGCGATTCGACGAGCAGGCCAACATCAAGTGGGCCCGTGCGCTTGAGCAGGCGGGCGTGCACGTGGTGTACGGACTGATCGGGCTCAAGACCCACTGCAAGACGTGCTTGGTGGTGCGTCGTGAGGGCTCGACGATTCGGCGCTACTGCCACATCGGGACGGGCAACTACAACCCCAAGACCTCACGCCTCTACGAAGACGTGGGATTGCTCACTGCGGCACCGGACATCGGCGCCGACCTCACCGACCTGTTCAACTCGCTGACCGGCTACTCGCGCAAGGTGTCCTACCGCAACCTGTTGGTGGCGCCGTACGGCGTCCGCCGCGGCATCATCGAGCGCATCGAGCGCGAGATCGCAGCCAAGCGCGAAGGGGCCGACGCCGGAATCCGGCTCAAGGCCAACGCGCTCGTCGACGAACAGGTCATCGATGCGCTGTACCGGGCGTCGCAGGCCGGCGTGAAGGTCGAGGTGGTGGTGCGCGGCATCTGCGCGCTGCGCCCCGGCGCTCCCGGGTACTCCGAGAACATCGTCGTGCGATCGATTCTCGGCCGCTTCCTGGAGCACTCGCGAATTATTCACTTCCGCGCCATCGATGAGTTCTGGATCGGGAGTGCCGACATGATGCACCGTAATCTCGACCGCCGAGTCGAGGTGATGGCACAGGTCAAGGATCCGCGGCTGACCGCAACGCTGAACGAGATATTCGATTCGGCCATGGATCCCGCCACCAGGTGCTGGGAACTCGCCACCGACGGTCACTGGACGGCGTCGCCACAGGAAGGCCAGACCGTACGCGACCACCAGATGTCGCTGATGGAACGGCACCGGCACCATTAGCCGAAGACGTGATGACGCAGGCCGGCTCGCCGGGGCGCCAAGGCCCCGAATGACCTGCAGGAGTTGAGGTGCCCAAGAAGTCCGCTCCCCCCACCGCCAAGGCCATCCTGGCCGCAGGCGCGGTGCTGTGGCGCTACGCCGAGGAATCCGACGCTGCGAAGGCCGGCGTGGAAGTCGCGGTCGTGCACCGACCGCGCTACGACGACTGGTCCCTGCCCAAGGGCAAGGTCGACCCCGGCGAAACCGAACCGGTCACCGCGGTGCGCGAAGTCGAAGAAGAGACGGGGTACGCCGCCGAATTGGGCAGGCGACTCGCGCCGATCAGCTACCCGGTCGAGCAGGGCACCAAGAAGGTCCGCTACTGGGCGGCGCGCGCGCTGGGTGGTGAGTTCACCCCCGGCGACGAGGTCGACCAACTGCTCTGGTTGCCCGTCGCCGACGCGATGCAGCGTCTGCAGTATCCACACGACCGAAAGGTGCTGCGCCGCTTCGCCAAGCATCCCGTCGACACCAAGACGGTGCTGATCGTCCGGCACGGCCTCGCAGGCAGGAAGTCGCGGTACAAGGGTGACGATCGCGAACGGCCGTTGGACAAACGCGGGCGCGCGCAGGCCGAATCACTTGTCGGTCTGCTGCTCGCGTTCGGCGCCACCGAGGTCTTCGCGGCGCCGCGCGCGCGGTGCCACCAGACGGTCGAACCACTGGCCGAGGAGCTCGGCGTGAAGATTCAGGATGAGCCCGAGCTGACCGAGGAGGCGTACGCCGACTCGCACCAGGCCGGCCGGCGACGCGTCATCGAGATCGCGAAGAGCGATGGCACGCCGGTGATCTGTACCCAGGGCAAGGTGATTCCGGATCTCATCGCCTGGTGGTGCGCTCACGATGGCGTGCGGCCGGACAAGTCGCGCAACCGGAAGGGCAGCGCGTGGGTGATGTCGCTGGCGGGCGGCAAGCTGGTGGCCGCCGACCACATCGACAGCCCACTGGCCGTGCGTCCCTAGCCCTCACCCACCACACACGGACACGCCGTGGACCAGAGGTCCACGGCGTGTCTTGTACCGGAACTGATTCCGGTAGTGGTGCTTACTTACGGCCCTTCTTGGCCGGTGCCTTCTTGGCGGGAGCCTTCTTGGCGGGCGCCTTGGTCGCAGCCTTCTTGGCGGCGGGGGCAGCCTTCTTCACTGCGGCCTTCTTGACCGGAGCGGCCTTCTTGACCGGAGCCTTCTTGGCGGGAGCCTTCTTCACTGCGGCCTTCTTGACCGGAGCGGCCTTCTTGACCGGAGCCTTCTTGGCAGGAGCCTTGGTGGCTGCCTTCTTGACCGGAGCGGCCTTCTTGACCGGAGCCTTCTTGGCGGGAGCCTTGGTGGCGGCCTTCTTGACCGCCTTCTTCACGGCGACCTTCCGGGCCGGTGTAGCCGTTGCGCCACGCTTCACTGCAGGTCCTTCCGCCGGGAGACGCTGTGCGCCAGACACAACCGCCTTGAATTGAGCGCCCGGCCGGAACGCCGGTACAGACGTTGGCTTCACCTTGACCGTCTCGCCTGTACGCGGGTTGCGCGCGACACGGGCGGCGCGGCGGCGCTGTTCGAAAACGCCGAAGCCTGTGATGGTGACGCTGTCGCCCTTGTGGACGGCACGCACGATGGTGTCCACGACGTTCTCTACGGCGGCGGTTGCCTGCCGACGATCGGTGCCCAACTTGTCCGTGAGGACGTCGATGAGCTCTGCCTTGTTCATGCAAAACCTCCGAAGCCAGTGGCCCACCTTGAGCCAACTGAAAGCTACGGTAAACCTTTACACCACTGATTTCCAAGAGCCACGCCGAATTTCAGGAGTAGCTGGCGGCCAATTCGGCAATCTGGTTGCCCCACACCGACGGTGGTACGCAAGTCCTAAAACGCGGTTGCTGGACGCTATTTCGGCCCCGACGGGCCCCGCGGTCAGACCTCGAGGGTGGTCGGTTTCCAGCTCGGGCGGCGCTGCTCGAAGGCGGCGATCTCATCCTGTTTCCGCAGCGTAAGGCCTATATCGTCGAGCCCTTCGATCAGTCGCCATGCGGTGTAGTCGTCAATCTTGAACGGCAGCAGGACCGTTCCAGCGGCCACCGTCCGATCTTGTAGGTTCACAGTGATTTCCAGCCCCGGCTGCTGCTCGATGAGCTTCCACAGGAGTTCCACATCGTCTTGTGCGACTTCGGCCGCCAAGAGCCCCGCCTTGCCCGAATTGCCGCGGAAGATGTCGGCGAAGCGCGACGAGATCACGACCCGGAAGCCGTAGTCCATGAGCGCCCACACCGCGTGCTCGCGTGACGAGCCGGTGCCGAAATCCGGGCCGGCCACCAAGACCGAGCCCTTGTCGAAGGGCGGCAGATTCAGGATGAAGGACGGATCGGCCCGCCAGGCCGCGAACAACCCGTCCTCGAAACCCGTTCGGGTTACCCGCTTCAGATAGACCGCCGGAATGATCTGGTCGGTGTCGACATTCGTGCGGCGCAACGGGACGCCGATGCCGGTGTGGGTGTGGAACGCATCCATGACGGTCTTCCCTAACGATTCGTGGCGGTGGACAGGTCGGCTGGGGACGACAGGGTCCCGCGCACCGCGGTGGCCGCAGCGACGGCCGGCGACACCAGATGCGTGCGACCGCCCTTGCCCTGCCTGCCTTCGAAGTTGCGGTTGGAGGTCGACGCGCAGCGCTCCCCAGGGGCCAGCTGATCGGGGTTCATGCCGAGACACATCGAGCAGCCCGCCTGCCGCCACTCCGCGCCAGCGGCGACGAAGATGTCGCCCAGCCCTTCGGATTCGGCCTGTGCGCGCACCCGCATCGAGCCAGGCACCACCAGCATCCGCATGCCGTCGGCGATCTTGCGCCCACGCAGGATGTCCGCGACGACCCTGAGATCCTCGATGCGCCCATTGGTGCACGACCCAACGAAGACCGTGTCGATGGCGATGTCGCGCATCGCGGTGCCCGGCGCTAAGTCCATGTAGACCAACGCCTTCTCGGCCGACTGACGCTCCCCCTCGTCGAACATCAGCTCGGGGTCGGGCACGGCGGCGGACAGTGGAACGCCCTGTCCTGGGTTGGTGCCCCACGTGACGAACGGGCTGAGCGTGGCGGCGTCGAGGTACACCTCGGCGTCGAATTCGGCGCCCTCGTCGGTGCGCAATTGGCTCCACGCCTCCACTGCCGCATCCCAGTCCGCGCCAGCGGGCGCGTGCGGGCGGCCGCGCAGGAACTCGAAAGTGGTCTCGTCAGGGGCGACCATCCCGGCGCGGGCGCCCGCCTCGATGCTCATGTTGCAGATCGTCATCCGGCCCTCCATCGAGAGCGATTCGATGGCGCTGCCGCGATATTCGATGACGTAGCCCTGGCCGCCGCCGGTGCCGATCTTCGCGATGACCGCGAGGATGATGTCCTTGGCGCTGACACCCGCGGGCAGCACGCCGTCGACGTTGACCGCCATGGTCTTGAACGGTCGCAGCGGCAGCGTCTGGGTGGCGAGCACGTGCTCGACCTCCGAGGTGCCGATGCCCATCGCCAGTGCGCCGAAGGCACCGTGGGTGGAAGTGTGGCTATCACCACACACCACCGTGGTGCCCGGCTGGGTCAGTCCCAGCTGCGGACCGATGATGTGGACGATGCCCTGCTCGATGTCGCCCATCGGGTAGAGCCGGACGCCGAACTCCTCGCAGTTGCGTCGCAACGTCTCGACCTGAGTGCGCGAGACCGGGTCGGCGATCGGCTTGTCGATGTCGATGGTCGGCACGTTGTGGTCTTCGGTCGCGATGGTGAGATCCGTGCGCCGCACCGGGCGACCGGCGAGCCGCAGCCCGTCGAAGGCCTGCGGGCTGGTCACCTCGTGGACCAAGTGGAGGTCGATGTAGATCAGGTCGGGCTCCCGCGCGGCGCCCTCGCCAGATCCTTCGACGACGACGTGGTCCGCCCAGACCTTCTCGGCCATGGTGCGTGGTTTTTCGGTCATGACGTGTTCAATCCTTTGGGCCGTCCACATGGTGCCGGGCTGGCGATCTCAACATGCGGGAAGCTAGTATCTCTCTGTGAGACAGGATAGCGGTATCGGCGTTCTCGACAAAGCGGTGGGCGTACTGCACTCGGTGGCCGAGTCACCGTGCGGGCTGGCCGAACTGTGCGAACGCACGGGCCTGCCCCGCGCCACCGCCCACCGGCTGGCCGCAGGGCTCGAAACCCACCGGCTGCTGGCCCGCGACGCCGAGGGCCGGTGGCGCCTCGGCCCAGGGCTGACCGAGCTGGCCGGCCACGTGCACGACCCACTGCTTGCCGCAGGCGCTGCGGTGCTGCCACGGCTGCGCGAGATCACCGGGGAGAGCGTGCAGCTCTACCGCCGCGAGGGCACGTCGCGCGTGTGCATCGTCGCGCTGGAGCCCCCCGCCGGACTCCGGGACACCGTGCCGGTCGGCACCCGGCTGCCGATGACAGCGGGGTCGGGCGCCAAGGTGCTGCTGGCGTTCAGCGACGCGGGCACCCAGCAGGCGGTCCTGCCAACGGCGAAGTTCACCGACCGAACGCTGGCCGAGGTGCGCAAGAGGGGCTGGGCGCAGAGTGCCGCCGAACGCGAACCCGGCGTGGCGAGTGTGTCCGCTCCTGTGCGGGACGGCAGGGGCGCCGTCATCGCGGCAGTGTCGGTGTCGGGCCCCATCGACCGCATGGGCCGACGGCCGGGTGCGCGCTGGGCGGCGGACCTGCTTGCGGCGTCCGAGGCGCTGACGCGTCGGCTCTGAGGGCGCTGTCCCCGATGCCGAGTTCTGCATAGCTCCTATGTCAAGCTGCTGCGGCGTGGACGGGTTTGGTTGTGGCTGTGTGGTCGGTGAGCAGGGCTTTGTAGACGATCCGTGAGAGGCGCCGTTTGACGCA
>Ga0105239_10004848_pt1 | contig 15917 bp, 10 predicted proteins | sample KBSC44metaG_FD_92761 | JGI IMG/M metagenome (GOLD analysis project Ga0105239, IMG submission 92761) | Corn rhizosphere microbial communities from Kellogg Biological Station, Michigan, USA - KBS C4-4 metaG | ecosystem: Host-associated > Plants > Roots > Rhizosphere > Soil | place: Michigan, USA...
GCCTTTGTGAGGTGCATATGCAGCCTTGCTTTCAGGGTATAGGCGAATTTTATCCATTTGTCCATATCTCCGCCGTAGAGCAGGTCGTCGGGGCCTGGTGTGAAGGTTCCGGGGTCGAGTGCGTGCTCGGCGATGGCGCTGTTCAGCATGGATTGCATCGCCTTGTAGACGTCCTCCTGTTTGTCATAGACGGGATGCAGCGCGCCGTTGAGGGCCTGGGACCAGGGGATGTCGCCCCACATATCCGTGACATAGCCCAGGGTGTAGGCCGTCAGCACCTTGGCGATGACGCCATAGGAGTGGTGTTTCAGGGTCTCGGCCTTGCTGTCCATGATGCGCAGGTTCTGCAGGATGGTGCTGTAGATGGACAGGAACTGCTGGTCCATATCGTCGGGGCGTACGCGGTAGGTGTCGTTCTGGGGGAAGAGCTGGTTGAGGGCCAGCTGCTGGGTCCAGTAGCTGGTGACCACGGCCACGGCGACATAGTTGCCGATGGTAAGGGCTCCGCCCGCCAGGTCTGTCGAGACGGCGGTTTCGGTGGGGACGAGGAGCAGGTTCTCCTGGACATCCGCCGGATTGTTGGGATCGGTGTTGACGTTGAGGTATTTTTTACAGCCGGTGGCGGTAACCGAGAGCGCCAGTATATACAGGATGATCTTTTTCATGACGTTTGTTTTGGGAATGACTATTTGATTTCGACAAAAAATTATCCGAAAAAAATTTTTTGCCTCAATACCGCTAATGTCTGTACACTCGGCTTGATCCTCGTGTACGGACTGGACGGAGTCCAGTCAGAATGACGCCCGGAGACCCAGGATATAGCTGCGGGAGGTCGGTGTCAGGAAGTTGATCACGCCCTGTCCGTTGCCGCTGCCCTGGAGGCTGACCTCGGGGTCGGAGCCGGAGAAATGGGGTTTATAGATCCAGAGGTTGTTACCGGAGAAGTTGATGCTGATCGACTTGAAGGGCGCGTTCTTCAGGACCGACTTGTTCAGCGTATAGCCGATGGTGACAGACCGCAGCTTGATAAAGGTGGATCCCTCGATGACCGCCTCGTCGATGCTGCTGACCTGCTGGAACCAGGCCTGGGCCGTGATGGGGGTCGTATTGGGCTTGCCGGTGCTTTGGTAGACGCCTTTCACCACGATGGGCTTGTCGCGGTCTCCCGTGGCCCTGGGGGTGCCGTAGAACCAGTTGTAGTGGTTGTCGAGGTTATAAATGTCGCCACCTTGTCGCCAGTCGAAGACAAAGCCGAGGGAGATCCCTTTCCAGGTAAAGTTGTTGACCAGGCCGACCTGGAAGTCGGGACTGTTATTGCCAATGATGCCGTTGGGGCCTACGAGGGGGAGGCCGTTGTCATCCACCTCCTGGTTGCCGGCGGAATCCCGCAGGTAGCGGGAGCCGTACAGGACGCCATAGGGCAGTCCCGGAAAGGCATATACACCGCCGCCACCGCCAAAGCCGCCGAACTGGAGCTTGTCTACCCCTGTGGCGAGCTTGAGCACCTTGTTCCTGATGCGGGTGAAATTGGCGTCGATCTCCCAGGAGAAGTCCTTGTTGTGGATAGCGGTGCCGCTGACCAGGAGCTCAAAGCCGCGGTCGCGCATACTGCCCGCGTTGAGATTATATTTATAAAAGCCGGACGAAGGATTGATCGGCGTCGGCGTAAGGAGGTCTGAGGTCTTCCGGTCAAAATAAGCGCCGTCGAAGGATAGGCGGTTCTTCAGGAACTTCAGATCGAGGCCGATCTCATATTCCCGGAGTTTCTCATTTGTCAATGTAGGGTTGCCGAGAATATTGGTGAGTACGAAGGCCGCTTGTCCGTTGAAGGGATAGTTGACATTGTTGGCTGTTCCTGTCGCGGGGACGAAGGGAGTCGTCAGCGAGTAGGGAAGCAGGTTATCGTTGCCCACGGCCGAATAGGAAACCTTGATCTTGCCGAAGCTCAGCGGGGTGTTGGGGGACATCAGCTCGCTGAAGATAAAGCCAAGGGCTGCGGAGCCGTAGGGATAATAATTCTTTGACGTGGACAGCACCGAGCTGCCGTCGTAGCGGCCCGTGAGACCGAGGATCAGCATTTTTTTATACTCCAGGTTGGCCTGGGCATAGTAGCCGACCTTGCGATAGCGGGAAAGGTTGTCCGTGGCGTTCTGCACGCTCATGGTGGCGACATTATAGAAATTTTCGATCGTCTGTCCCAGGCCGGTCTGCGTATAAAAGCGGGAGGTCTGGGAAAATATGTTCATCCCGACCGTGAGGCTGCCGAAGAGGTCGTCCGTGAGGTTCTTGTGCGCCTCTGCGATGAGATCGTTGTTGTACTGACGGAAGGTCTGAGTCCGGTTGGTCACGCCGCCGTTGTTGAAGAAATAGCCGTTGACGATCTGGCTGGATTCGTGGTAGCTGTCCTCGTCCGTATAGATATCCGCGCCAAGTCTTTCTGTCAACGAGAGCCAGGGCAGGGGAGTATAGACCAGTGTTGTCACTGGCAGGAACCGGTTGACGGTGGATACGAACCCCGTGTTGTCGAGAATAAAGTAGGGGTTGTTCCTTCCGGTGCGGTACAGCCGTTGTGTCCCGTCGGGGTTGGTGGTGGGGAAGGGGTTCCAGGAGATGGGCGCCGCGAATACCGTCCATAGGGGGCTCGACAGGCCATTGCCTTCTTCGATACGGTTATTCATTGAATTGATATAGTTCAGCTGGAAGGTGGCCGTCAATTTGGAAGTGATCTGATTGGAGAATTTGCCGAAGACCGAGTGACGGGTAAAATCCGTATGCGGCATAATGCCGTCGGTCTTCAAATAGGAATAGGAAAACACGTAGTGGGACTTTTCTGTGGCGCCGCTGACATTGATGTTGTTGTCGTAGGTGTGTCCTGTCCGGAAAAATTCCTGTTGTGGATTGTGTTTGGCTACCGGGGCGCCGTTGACTTTTAGTGTGTCGATGAGGGGGCCCCAGGAAGTGGAGGCGAACTGGCCGTTGTTGCCGTCGATGTATTGGCCGTTGAAGCCCTGTGCATATTTGTCCTGGGTTGGCAGAAAGATCGGTTTGTTCAGGCTAAAGCTGCTGCTGACGCTCAGCTGGGGTTTAGCCGCTCTCGAGCCGGTCCTGGTGGTGATGATGATCGCGCCTCTTGCTGCTGCCGAGCCGTAGAGTGCGGTTGCCGCTGCGCCTTTCAATACCGTCATTGTCTCGATGATATTCGGGTCGATATCGATGCCCCGGTTGGATGTGCTGCCCTGGTTGAGGGATACGTTGTCGGGACCCTGGCCGAAGGCATCGATGGCGCCTGCTTCCGAATTGTCGATGGGGATACCGTCCACGATGAAGAGTGGCTGGTTCTGGCCGACGAGGGAGGTCGCGCCGCGGATCACGATGCGGGAGGAGCTGCCGGGCATGCCGGTGGAATTGGTGACCTGCACGCCGCTGACCTTCCCTGCGAGGGCATTTACGATATTATCCTGTTTGGCGGCTACGAGTGACTCTCCCTTTACTTCCTGCGCGCTATAGGTGAGGTCTCGTTTTTCGCGCCTGATGCCGAGTGCGGTAACGACCACTTCGTTGAGGACCCTTGATCCTGCGGCGCGGAGGTGGACGTCGACTGTAGAGGTATTCGATACGTCGATCTCTTCCGGGTCAAATCCGACTGCGCTGACGATGAGGGTTGTGTTTGGCGGCACGTTTATTTTAAAACTGCCGTCTGAGGAGGCGCTGACACCTTTCTTAATGCCCTTGATGCGGATGGTGGCTGCGGAGACGGCATTGCCGGCAGAGTCTGTTACTTTCCCATTGACTTCCCTGCTCTGTGCGCCGGCCCATACTGCGCAAAGCAATAGCAGTAGGAGCAGCGTGAACTGCTTTCTCATAAACTGTAGTTTGGTGAATGGTTACAAAGTCAGACAAAGAAGTTAAGAAATATCATGTAAGGGGTGGTGGGGTTTGTGACCGAAACGTGAAATTATACGTCCGGGGATGTGTTGGCGGCGCCCGAATATTTTTTATCTTCAGGCAAAACCAAATTCTACTTTATGTCGAATGCTACTGGTGGTCTGTCGCGGACTTTAGGTCCCTGGATGTTGTGGGGTCTGGGTGTGGGTTACGTCATATCGGGGATGTATTTTGGGTGGAATCTGGGATTGGAGAAGGGCGGAACCGGGGGGCTGGCCCTGGCTACGGGGGTAGTCATCATCCTGTACATCACCTTTACCTTCTCCTATACGGAGCTGGCCTGTGCCATTCCCCGGGCGGGCGGTGTTTTTGACTATGCGACGCGGGCGATTGGCCGGGATCTGGGTTTTATTGCGGGGATGGCGCAGCTGCTGGAATTCCTGTTTGCTCCGCCGGCGATAGCGGCGGCTATCGGGGCTTATTTTCATATTTTTCTACCGGGGGTGCCGGTGAAGGTGATCGCCGTGGGGGCATTTATTGTTTTTACGGCGCTGAATATTTATGGGGTGAAGGCGGCGGCGGGGTTTGAGCTGGTCATTACCCTGTTCGCTGTGTTCGAGCTGCTATTGTTCTCGGGCATCTGTTTCCCGCATTTTCAGTGGAAGAATATCCAGCAGGATGCGCTGCCGCATGGATGGGGGGGTGTCTGGGCGGCGGTGCCATTTGCGGTGTGGTTCTTTCTGGGGATCGAAGGGGTGGCGAATGTGGCGGAAGAGGCGGTGCGACCGCAGCGGAACGTGCTTATCGGGTTCGGGTCGGCGCTGGTCACGCTGATCGTGCTCTGCGTGCTGGTCTTTCTCTCGTCGATCGGGGTGGCGGGCTGGTCGGCTATCGTTTATCCGGCGCCGGGAGCGCCTTCTTCGGACAGTCCGTTGCCGCTGGCTTTGTCCCGGATAACGGGTACGGAGGGGTGGACGTATCATCTATTGATCACGATCGGTCTGATGGGGCTGGTCGCTTCTTTTCACGGGATCATTCTTGCGGCGAGCCGGGCGACGCTGGAGTTTGGCAGGGCCCGCTATCTTCCGGCTGTGCTCGGGCGGGTACACGCCCGCCGGCATACACCCGTTGCCGCGCTGCTGGTCAATATGGTGGTTGGGGTTATCACTTTATTGGTGGGTGTGACAGAAGATATAATCACCATCTCCGTTATGGGGGCGCTGACCTTATATATACTGTCCATGGTATCGGTGCTGGCGTTGCGGAGGAAAGAGCCGGGGTTGGAGCGGCCGTTCAGGGTACCCTTGTATCCGGTCTTTCCCATGGTGGCGCTGGTCATTGGTTTTGTGTGCCTGGTGGCGATGATCACGCTGAATATTAAATTATCGGGTATCTATTTTTTGCTTCTGGCGCTGAGCTATATTTTGTTTAGAATAAAAATCTTTTCGATAGAGAAACAGAATCTAGCGTAACTGCGGTTCAATGTTAAGCTTTTTGCATGGCCAGCCGGCATTATTTGTCTATTGCGCTTTTTGATGTAGGTTTGGTTTCATTTTTTTGTTAAAAGACTATCGATGCCAAACAAACAATCACTACCTGAGCTGCTGGAAGAGCTGGCGGCCGCGAAAACAGAGAAGGTCAAACTGGCGATAACGGATATAGATGGAGTGCTGCGGGGGAAGATAATCAGCTTTGATAAATTCAGGTCTATCGCTGAAAAGGGCTTTGGTTTTTGTGACGTTGTGTTTGGCTGGGATGCGCAGGATCAGGCCTATGACAACGGCGCTTTTACTGGCTGGCATACGGGCTATCCGGACGCGGTTGCGGTGGTGGACATTTCCACGCTGCGGCGGGTGCCCTGGGAGGACGGGTTGGCGTTTTTTCTGGCGGATTTCAAAGGGTCGGAGGTATGTCCGCGCAGCCTGTTGAAGAAAGTGATCGGGTCTGCGGCGGAGCTGGGGTATTCGGCCGTCTTTTCACAGGAGTTCGAGTGGTTCAATTTCCGGGCGGGCAGCCAGGTGGAGATATTTGAAGACCTTCAGCCGTTGTCGCAGGGGATGTTCGGCTATTCGATATTAAGGGCTTCGCAGAACAGCGACTATTTTCATGCCCTGTTCGATGGTCTGAAGCGGTTCGACGTGCCCCTGGAGGGTTTGCATACTGAGACGGGCCCGGGGGTATATGAGGCGGCTATTGTGTACGCGGATGTGCTGGAGGCGGCCGACAGGGCGGTCCTCTTTAAGTCGGGAGTCAAGGAGATCGCCTCGCATCGCGGTATTCTTCCGACCTTTATGGCGAAGATCAGCGAGACCCTGCCGGGGTGCAGCGGGCACGTACACCAGAGCCTGTGGTCGGCGGACGGGTCGGCCAATCTATTCTATGATGGCGGCTCTCCGACGGGGATGAGCACCTTGATGGAGAGCTATATTGCCGGGCAGCTGTATTGTCTTCCACATGTGCTGCCGATGTACGCGCCGACCGTCAACAGCTACAAGCGGCTGGTCGAGGGGGCCTGGGCTCCGACGACGCCGACCTGGGCGATCGACAACCGGACGACTGCGCTGCGGGCCCTGCCGGGAGGGCCTTCGTCCACCAGGCTGGAGACGAGGGTCGTGGGTTCCGATGCCAATCCCTATCTGGCGATGGCGGCCTGTCTGGCTACCGGACTGTATGGGATCCGCAACAGGATGAAGCTCACCGTACCGCCAACAAAGGGCAGCGGCTATGCCGACAAGAGCCGGGGGATATTGCCCCGGAACCTTTGGGAAGCGACCTGGGCGATGAAGGAATCCGCGGTAGCGAAAGAGCTGTTCGGAGAAGGGTTTGTGGATCATTTTGTGCGGACCCGGGAGTGGGAATGGCGCCAGTTCGCACAGGTGGTGACCAATTGGGAACTAAAAAGATATTTAGAGATAATATGATAGACTTCAGCGTAATCAGACAGTACAATTTTCCGACGACCGTCAGGTTTGGAGCGGGCGTAGTGAACGAGCTTTCGGAGCATCTGGCGGCTGTGGGGCTTTGCCGGCCGCTGCTGGTGACGGACCCGGTGGTGGCGGGGCTAGACTTTTTCCGTGCCATCAAAAAACGGCTTGAGGCCAGGGGGTGCTCCGCCGAAGTGTTTTCGGATATTCACAAGAACCCGGTGAAGTCGGATGTGCTGAAAGGCGGGGACGTATATGACGGCACGGACCGGGACTGTATCATCGGAATTGGCGGGGGCGCGGCCATGGATGTGGCGCGGGCTATCGTTCTGCGCATCCACCATCGGCGGGACCTGTTCGACTATGACGACCTCATCGGTGGAGACCAGTACGTGACGGAGGAGGTGCCTTATTTCGTCACCGTGCCGACTACGAGCGGGACGGGCAGCGAGGTAGGGCGTAGCGCCATAATTTCCGAGGACGATACGCACCGCAAACGGATATTGTTCTCTCCGAAGCTGATGGCGAAAATTGTATACGCCGACCCTATGCTGACGATGGACCTGCCGTCCTTTGTCAGTGCCGCGACGGGTATGGATGCGCTGACGCACAATTTGGAAGCCTATATCGCCAGGATGTGGCATCCGATGTGCGAAGGGATCGCGCTGCAGGGGATCGAACTGATCAATGAAGTTATTGTCCGGGCTGTGACTAAGCCCGATCTGGAATCTCGTAGCAAAATGATGATCGCCTCGCTGATGGGGGCGGTGGCTTTCCAGAAGGGGCTGGGGGTAGTGCATTCGCTTGCGCATCCGATGTCTTCGCTGCTGGATACGCATCATGGGCTGGCCAATGCGGTGAATCTACCTTACGGGATGCGGTTCAATATTGCGGGCTCTGAGGCGAAGTTCAGGAAGATCGCGAGGACGATGGAGCTGAAGCAGGGGGATGGTGATGGAGTGGTCGCCCGGCTTTTTGAGCTGAATGAACAGTTGGGACTGCCGGTTCGGCTTCGCGATGTGGGGGTTTCGGAAGAGCACCTGGAGACGCTGGCTGATCTGGCGTTTGCGGATTTTTGTCATCCGAATAATCCCAAGCCGGTGAACAAGGAAGATTTTTTACGATTGTATAAGGAGGCATTATGAAGATCGGGTTGACATATACGGGAACGCTGTGGAAGCATGAGAACTATGTGAAGTGGATCCAGGGGGGAGATAGGGAAATTGAAGTGATCCGGCTGGATGCTTCGCTCGGGAACCTGGCCGACGTGTCGGAGTGCGACGGGTTGGTGCTCTCGGGGGGTGTAGATATCGACCCGGAGCTGTATGATGGATCGATGGACTACACCAAGGCTCCTGTCGAAGGCTTTCAGACCGAGCGGGACCTCTTCGAACAGGCGGCGCTGCAGCTGTCCTGGGAAATGGGGCTGCCGGTGCTGGGTGTCTGCCGGGGTCTTCAGCTGATCAACGTCAGCTGTGGCGGGACGCTGGTACAGGACCTGGGGGAAGAGAAAGATGTGGTGCATGAGAATACTATGGGAGTGGACAAGGAGCATCCGGTGAGCGTGGTGGAGGGGACGCAGCTGTCGGCGGTTGCAGGGTGCAGTGGAGGGATTGTCAATAGTGCGCATCATCAGGCTATCGAGGGTCTCGGCGAGGGGCTGCGGATCAACTGCCGGGCCGAGGATGGAACGATAGAGGGGATCGAGTGGGAGACGCCTGCGGGGAAGCCGTGGATGATGGGTGTGCAGTGGCATCCGGAGCGGATGTATGTGAATGGGGTGGGGGATGAAGCGTTGTACCGGCCGATCAGGGATCAATTTATTAACGCGATAAAATCTACATATGCAGATCATTAATCCGGCTACGGAACAAGTCATCGACGAGATAGTGGAGGACACGGAGGCGACGGTAAAAGAGAAGTATGCCGTTGTGAAGAAGGGGCAGCGGGTCTGGGCGGCGAGGACAGTGGATTCGCGGCTTGGGGTTATCGAGCGTTTTTTTGAATTGCTGGATACGGAGAAGGATGTGCTGGCCGCCACGCTGACCGCAGAGACCGGCAAGCCGTTGCAGCAGTCGTATAATGAGCTGAACGGTGCGCGGGCGCGTACCCGGTGGATGCTGGATCATTCCGGGCAATGGCTGAAGGAGGAGTGGGTAGTGACGGAAGGGGCTACACGGGAAAAGATCAGCTATGAGCCGCTGGGTGTCATAGCCAATATATCCGCCTGGAACTATCCCTATCTCGTGGGGGTGAATGTGTTCATTCCGGCGTTGATCGGTGGCAACGGGGTACTGTACAAGCCGTCGGAGTATGCTACGCTGACGGGTATGCAGATACAGCGACTGTTGCACAAGGCGGGTGTGCCATCGGACGTTTTTCAGCTGGTGGCGGGGAAGGGCGCGGTGGGTGCACTGTTGCTGGCGTTGCCACTGGATGGCTATTTCTTTACCGGGAGCTATCGTACGGGGCGGCTGATCGCAGAGAAGGTGGCTTCCCGGCTGGTGCCCTGTCAGCTGGAGCTGGGGGGGAAAGACCCGCTGTATGTCATGGACGACGTAGAAGATATCGGGAAGGTGGCTGCTGCCGCCCTGGAGGGAGTGGTCTATAACAACGGGCAGAGCTGCTGCGCGGTCGAGCGGATATATGTACAGGAGGGGGTGTACGATGATTTTGTGAAGGCTTATATGGAGCAGGTGCGCCAGATGGTGGTTGGTGATCCGACGAATGCCACTACGGATATTGGTCCGCTGAGCCGGCCGGGTCAGCTGGAGTTCCTGCAGGATCAGATAGCCGATGCTGTTGGGAAGGGGGCAAGGCTTTTATATGGAGGCGGCCGGGTAGGGGGCAAGGGCTATTTTATCGAGCCGGCGGTGCTGGTGGATGTGAATCACGGGATGAAGCTGATGATGGAGGAATCTTTTGGTCCGGTAGTGGGTATCCAGAAGGTGAAGGACGACGCGGAGGCAGTGCAGCTGATGGGGGATACCGAATATGGGCTGACGGCTGCCGTCTATTCCAGGAACTATGAGCGGGCGGAAGGGGTTATGCGGCAGCTGAATACGGGGACCGTTTACTGGAACTGTTGTGACCGGGTGAGTGCGGGCCTGCCGTGGTCGGGGAGGAAGAACTCTGGGTTGGGAATGACTTTGTCTTATCAGGGGATAAGGGCTTTTGTACAGCCCAAGGCCTATCATATACGGCCGTAGGGGCCCCGGTGGGGGGCCTGGGGTATGGTCCGGAGCGGGTCTTGCCGCGCCGGGATGTTGTGGCCTCCGGCATATGGTTCGGAGCGGGTCTTGCCGCGTCGGAGGGGTGAACTCTTAAGGGGTGGATGTGAGCGTTATACACGTCCTGTGTATATCTAATTCAAAGTTTTTAGCTATATGTTTATTAACATTATGGTATGGCGCGCCCGTCGCGCGCGAACCTGTGTTGACCTTAGTCCTGCCCGCATCTTTAGTCCACAAGTACTGTCGTTATGGATAAATTTTACTATTGGTATAGTAAGGGCAGGATCATTTTTTTATTGGTGCCTCTTTTGTGTCTGATGGGCGTGGGGCTGAGGGCACAGACGTTCAATACGAATATCATAGCGAATCCGGGCGCCGAGTCGATCGTGACGGGGACGGCGCCTGCTACACTGGCGGGGGGATGGACCGATCTTTCCGACCTTGGCTTTCCGAGCGATGCTACCGGTGCTACGGGGGGTGTATGGTTCCTTCCGGACAATTCCACTTATCCGAGTCCTTCGCATGGGGCGCACCAGGCGCATAGCGGAAATTTCTTTTTTAATACCGGGATAAGTTCCAATCCCGGAGCAGGTCAGACGGCGCAGCTGGAGCAGGTGATCGACCTGGTGCCTTTAGGGTTGAATAATCTTAATGTCAACTTTTCGTTCAGCGGATGGGTTGCGACGGACGGGCTTACGGTCTGTTGTGACGGGGATATGGTCAATTTTATTGTGGAATACAGGCATGGTACGACTGTTGTTGCCTCTTACAATCCACAGTGGAAGGCTGCCGATGCCACGGACGTCGGGTGGAATAATCTTACGGATGCGAAGACTTTTGCATCGAGTGACCAGATCGATAATGTACGGATCGTGCTGGACGCGCGCAATGACAATGGTACGAGCACGGTACAGGCTTATTATGATGACCTGAGCCTGGTCGCCACTCCGACGACCTTGCCGGTGACGCTGGTGGATTTTCACGCGGTGCGGGAGGGGGATGGCAGCGTGCAATTGAACTGGGAGACAGGTCAGGAGCAGAACAGCCAGTTTACCGAGATACAGCGGAGTGAGGATGGGAAGGTCTTTTCAGGGATAGGGCAGGTTGCTGCGGCGGGGAATAGTTCGACGGTCCTGGACTACGCGTTTACGGATAAGGCGCCGCTGGAAGGGAAGAACTATTATCGGTTAAGGATGGTCGATATAGACGGATCTTTTAAGTATAGTAAGATATTGCGGGTGGCGATGGGGGATCTGACGGAGACGATCGGGGTATATGGCAATCCTTTTCATGATCAGGTGGGGGTAAGGATACCGGCGATGTCGGCTGAGCGGCTGGTATTGTCTTTATTCGATCAGACGGGCAGGCTTTGTCTGCGTCAAAATTACACGACGCAGAAAGGGGAGAATCTTGTCAATCTCTATTCGCAGGGATTGGCGGCGGGAGTATATTTGTTGCAGGTTCGGGGGGATAGGACGAATCAGACGATAAGAGTATTGAAACAGTAATAGTGAGTGTTGAGTTGTTGGGTACAATTTATTGATGGGGAGTACGAGGGAGCCCCCGCCTGGTGGCGGGGGCTTAGTATTGGTGGACTTTGATGAATGTTGGAGGGGTAAAAAAAAGGAGAGGGCAATAGAAATTGCCCTCGCGTCACGACTTTGTGACCATTCAAAACTAAAAATATAGAAAATCTTAAATGTTTAAATTTGACGCTGGATACGGCGCTAAAGCACGGTCTGGCGCATAATTGTCAAAATTACTGTTCTGATCGGATAAATCAAATCATTCGAAGCACTAATTGCCAGCTTAATGTTAAAAATTGACGGTTTGCGTCGCTGTAGCGTAGAAAGTAGTGCAGGGAAGGATTGCAAAAACGTTTGCGTAGAATATGCAGGGGCAGGCTGGCTGTCCGGGAAGGGTTAATGTGTTAAATGGACGCGATAATAGCTAGGGTTGTTGGTCCATTTGGGAGATGATCTTATTCACTTCTGATTCCGTGGTGCGGAGTTTAGCCTGGCACCAGGTAATGAGTTCGGAGGCTCTACGGACCTTTTGGGCCAGGACGTCTACCGGGACCGATTCCGATTCGATCTCTTTTGCGATAGCTGCGAGCTCTCTGTATGCTTCTTCATAGGTGAAAGTCGGTTCCATCGTAGTCATTTTTTGCTGTTACTGTAGCGGTGATCTCTTTGCTGGCGAAGACGATCCCGATGTCTTTGCCGATGGTCAGGTCGTCCGGATCGGTTACTATCTTATTGTTGCTCCTGATGATTGCGAAGCCGCGTCGGAGTGTGTTCCCGGGAGAGGCTATTTTGATAATGGATACAAAATGGTCCAGGTAGTTCTTCTGGTTCCTGCAATAGTTGTTGCTGTGGATCAGCAGGGATGTTTTTGCGGACGTCAGCTGTTCCTGGCGTCTGGCGAGGATGGTGCGGGATTTATTGATGATGGTATTGTTCACTCTGTTGAGGGCTCTGCTGTTGTCGGCGAATTGTTGCTGGGCCCTGATGACGATGGTCTGGCGCAGGCGGTTGACCGAGTCTTCGAAGGACCGGTTCTGATTGATTATAAATTCGGCGGCTTTTGTCGGGGTTTTGGTGGGGGTATGGGCCATGAGGTCGGCGATCGTCTCATTCTTCTGGTGGCCGATGCCGGTGATGATGGGAATGGGAAATTTGGCGATGGCCTTTCCGATCATAAAGTCGTCGAAGATGAGGAAGTCGGTTTGAGCGCCGCCGCCGCGGATGATGACTACCGCGTCGTAGTTGTTGCCGCTGTTGAAGACGTCGATCAGGCGGGCGAGGAATTGCTGGGAGTTGTTCTCGCCCTGGACCACGGTAAAATATTCGTCTATCCTGAACGCGTAGCCGAAGGGGTTGTTGTCGAGGGTATGGTGGAAGTCCTGCCAGCCGGCCGAGGTGCGGGAGGCGATGACTGCGATGTGCTGGATCACCCCGGGCATGGACAGCTGTTTATTCTTTGTGCCGAAGCCGCCGGCTATCTGCCAGATGAAATCGGGATTCTCGCGGACGAGCCGGGCGAGGGTAGCCTGGCGCTGCTGTTCGAGCTGGCCCAGGGTAAAATTGCTGTCGATCCCGATCACGTTGAGCTGAAGGCCGAAGACGGGGTGGTATTCGACTGTGACGTTAACCAGGACGTTAATATTATTGGTAAAGCGCTGGCCGGTGGTGCGCTCAAAGCTGTCGATGCTGGTAGAGCCTCTGCCCCAGGCTTTTGCCTGTATCCTGGCGATAAGGGTATTGGATCTCGTGTCTTTTTCGACCAGGTCGAAGCTGTGGTAGTTCTTTTCCTGGCGGAAGGTATGGCTGGTGACATCTGCGACAACCCAGAATGTGAGGCGTTGGAAGGCGTTGTTCAGCGTCTCCGTGATATTGTTGGTGAGCTGGGAGAGTCGTATTGGCTGTATCAGAGTAAAAGTTTGTCCGGATTCGGGATAAAGTTAAGAAAGGCCTGGAAATTGGCTTTGTATTTTCTTTTGTCGAGCTTGTAATAGAAGGCGCCTTTCTTGGAGTTGGCCTTGTCCTTTTCTTTTTGTTTGATCAGCAATTCGGTAGACAGGACCTTTCGGCTAAAGTTGCGATTGTCGAAGGTCGTGTCGTAGATGCCTTCGTAGAGTATCTGCAGCTGGGGGATGGTGAACTTGGCCGGCAGCAGTTCGAACAGGATGGGGTGGAGGGCGGCTTTATAGCGCAGCTGGCGTTTGGCGATGTCCACCATTTTCTTATGATCGAAGATCAGGTCGGGCATTTTTTTGACGTGGAACCATTCGGGATGGTATTCATTGCTGAGCTGTTTTTCGTACTGGTGGATATCGATGAGGGCGAAGTAGGCGATGCTGAGGGTTCTTTCCACGGGATCGCGTTCGGGTTCGCCGAATGCGCGCATTTGTTCCATGTAAACTCCTTCGAGGCCGGTCAGCTGTTTGAGGATGCGGTTAGCGGCCTGTTCGAGGCTTTCGCCGGGTTGGAGGAAGCCTCCCATGAGGCTCCATTTTCCTTTTTCGGGTTTTAGTCCTCTTTGTACGAGCAATAGCTTGATGTCATTTCCGTCGAATCCGAAGATAATACAATCTACGGCCACCAGAATACGGGTTTCCCCCGGATAACGATTCATACGTCAGTATGGGTTTATATAAATAGAATATAACATTGGTCCACGTCGTGGAGCACTCTGTCCAGTTTTGTGAATATACTACCAAAACTTTACATAAAGTGCCATCAGTATCAGGATTGTAACGACGATAAGGACAAGAGTCGAGGGTTTTATCTTAAACATCTCCCGGTCGAGCTGGAAGGCTTTGGCGTTGACCCTGGGTCCGGCCAGGCTGAGGCCGACCATGACGATGACGGTGAACAGGAAGGCCAGGCCCATGCAGATGAGGAAGGGTATCTGGTATACTGTTGTGGTGACGCCGTTCTCTATGATCTGGGTGGGGTATGCCGTGTAGAGGAGTGTTTCATGGCCCGTCATCTGCGGCGCGTATTCGTTGAAGAAGACCGAGAGGGCGAAGCCGGTGACGAGACCGGCGACTGCGGCGGTCGCCGTGGTCCTTTTCCAGAACATGCCGAGCAGGAACATGGCCAGCACGCCAGGGCTGATAAAGCCGGTGTATTGCTGGATGAAGGTAAAGCCGCCTTTGCCGCCGATGCCGAGGACGTCTTTCCAGGTGAAGAGGATGCCGATGAACATTGAGATGACGACGGCCATACGACCGGTCCAGACCATTTTCTGTTCGCTGGCTTCCTTGTTGAAATACTTTTTATAGACGTCGAGCGTGAAGATCGTCGAGATGCTGTTGACCTTGCCGGCGAGGGAGGATACGATAGCGGCGGTGAGGGCGGCGATGGACAGGCCTTTGAGGCCGCTGGGCAGGAAGCCGAGGATGGCGGAATAGGCGTAGTCTTTTCTACCGTCGGTGAGGTTCAGGTGTCCGCTCTTATACAACACGAAGGCGGCGATGCCGGGAAGCATGACGATGATGGGCATCATGAGTTTGAGCAGGCCGGCGAAGAGGATGCCGGTGCGGGCGGTGGTGAGGTTGGCGCCGAGGGCGCGTTGTGTGATGTACTGGTTACAGCCCCAGTAGTTGAGGTTGACGATCCACTGGCCGGCGAAATACATGGCGATGCCGGGCAGGACGAGGTATTTGTCGACTTCCAGCTGTGAGGAGGCGGGGGTCGGCTTGCTGAAGATCATGTGGAAGTGTTCCGGGGCCTCCTTGAGGAGGGTGTTGAAGCCGGCGAGGGCGTTGCTTCCAAGACCGAAACTTTCAGAGACGACGGTGAGCGCGAGATAGGTAGTCGCGAGTCCGCCGATGATGAGCACGCCTACCTGGATGACGTCGGTGAAGCCGATGACCTTCATCCCGCCCAGGGTGATCAGGAGAGAGAAGATGGCCAGGGCGATCATGATGGTATGCAGGTGTTCACCGGGTATCAGACCGTTGATGGCTACGGCGCCGAGGTAGAGGATGGAGGTAAGGTTGACGAATACATAGAGCAGGAGCCAGAAAATGGCCATGATCAGGGCAACTGTTTCGTTGTAGCGTGTCTTCAGGAACTGGGGCATCGTGTATATCTTGTTCTTCAGGTAGACCGGAAGGAACCATACTGCGATGATGATGAGGGCGAGGGCGGCGATCCATTCGTATGCTGCGACGGCGATGCCGGCAAAAAAACCTTCGCCGCTCATTCCGACGAATTGTTCGGCGGAGATATTGGAGGCGATAAGGGAGGCGCCGATGGCCCACCAGGTGAGGGAGCCTTCTGCGAGGAAGAAGTCTTTGGTATCGGTGACGGCCTTCCGTTTGCGGCGATAGATCCAGATGCCGTATGAGGCGACGAGCACGAAA
>Ga0105239_10004851_pt1 | contig 15914 bp, 12 predicted proteins | sample KBSC44metaG_FD_92761 | JGI IMG/M metagenome (GOLD analysis project Ga0105239, IMG submission 92761) | Corn rhizosphere microbial communities from Kellogg Biological Station, Michigan, USA - KBS C4-4 metaG | ecosystem: Host-associated > Plants > Roots > Rhizosphere > Soil | place: Michigan, USA...
GGGAACCGCGCCCGCGAGCAGCGTCCACCAGAACGCGACGCATCATCTGGGCCGCGATCGCAAAGAACTGCGCGCGTGCCTGCCATTCGACGGCGGTCACGTCAACGAGGCGGAGATAAAGCTCGTGGACTAAGGCCGTGGCTTGCAGACTATTGCCCGAGGCCTCATTTTTCATATACCGCCGTGCCATGAGCCGCAGTTCCGGATAGACGTGCTCCGTGAGCTGCGCCAGGGCAGCCTCGTCACCGCCTCCCCAAGCCTTTAGAAGATTCGTGATTTCCGCCGCGCGTGCGTCGATGGGTAGCCGATCCTCGTCGGCACTCACAAATATACAAAATGCGTGGCGGGTTATGGGGGCCGCTGCCGCCTATACCGTCGAAGGAGAAACAAAGCCTATATGAAACACACAGCAATCATGACTCTGATGCTCGTTTTTGGAGCTACAGGCGTCTACGCACAACAGACTTCCGTGAATATGACGTTTTCGGGAGATGCTGGTCCAAGCGTGATCGATCTAAAGTACCCCGGCACGGTTACTGGCGAAGAGAATCTCGCCGGGAGCGGTACGCAGGGCCAGTTCACGTTTCGACTGGTCAAGGCGAGCACCGCTGCTCCACAACCGTCCCTCACCTGCGCGGGCCCGACCAAGCTGTACTTTCCGAATGTGGCCGGCGCGGGCCTGTTTCGCTTCAATGACGGGAGTCTGTTGAAGGTCACCCTAACGGACGGAGGCGATTGCATCGATTTCGCAGCGCAGGAGGCCCATTGTACTCTGATGTTCCAAGTCACCGGCGGAACGGGCCGTTTCCAGGGGGCCACCGGCGTCATTACGTTAAGTGAGACCGCGACTCCCCTATTGATCGATGGTTCTAACCCACCGAACCCCGTCCTTTTTACGGAGGTCGGGGAATTTACGGGAACGATTTCGAGAGGAGGCAACGCGCGACCATAACGGCGTGCTGTCGCGGGGGGCGGTCCGGGTGGAACGATACTGCGGACCTGCTCGCCCGCGCCGGGGGATACCGGCATGCCAGGCCGAATTGAGTTCGTCGAGCGTATTTACCGGATTGAGAAACTCTTTCGTCCGTGGTAGTTTGTCAATGCTGGCGAAGCTGGTAGCTACCTGTTCCGTCAAGCGCTCGCAGGAATAGGAGAGTTCATGTCGCGCGTTCTGCTGCTTGGCTACGATCCCGAGACGGTAGATTTTTCTGACCCTGCTTTGCCGCCCGGTATGACCGCGGAGAAGGTCCATGCCGGTCTCGCGATCGCGATGAAGCAATTCGCGGAACGCGGCTGGGAGGCCGAACTTGGTTTCATCCGGCCCGATGAGTCAGCTGGTCCGGAAGTCGAGCGGCAACTGACCTCGAAGAACTACGATTGCGTGGTCATCGGAGCGGGCGTGCGGCTACCTCCCCGGAGTCTTCCTTTATTCGAGGTCGTCATCAACGCAGTTCATAAAGCTGCTCCCGGCGCGGCGATTGCCTTCAATACGCGGCCGGACGATAGCGCGGATGCTGCTGCCCGATGGTTGAGTCGGCCGTGAAATCTGGCGTCCGAACAATTTAGAAGAGATCTGAGCGAATTGCATAAACATTCAGCGGCCGGCGGGTCGATCAGTCCTCCGCCGGTATCTAAGCCCATTTCCACCCTTTGAAGCCGCGTGCCACGGAAAACGGTCGCGGCAGTGTCGGTGCCGATCCGCAGCAAATCTCAGCAGTATCGTCGAAAAATCTTTTCCTCTCGCGCAAAATACGGCTCTGATTTCCGCATTTCCCTTGTGCGGGCAGTCAGGCCCAAATAGGGAGGAAAGAAAACAACCGTGACGAACTCTGTCGCTGCGCCTACTTTGTCTAAGCCGCATCTAGACTTTCTGTGGCTCGAACTCACCAACCGATGCAACCTGCAGTGCACACACTGCTACGCCGAGTCCGGACCGACTGCGGAACCGGGCACAATATCGGCAACCCAGTATTTAGAGCTAATCACCGAGGCTTACGCCCTCGGCTGCCGGCAGGTCCAATTCATCGGAGGCGAGCCTACATTGAACCCGGGACTGCCCCTGCTGATCCGCGCCGCCTCGAAGATGGGGTTCAAGTTGATCGAGGTCTTCACCAACCTGACGAGACTCTCGGATGAACTGCTCGAATGCTTCGTGGAGAACAGGGTCTGTGTCGCCACATCCGTGTACGGCGCAACCGACGAGGTGCATGACGCTGTGACCCAGGTGTCCGGCAGCTTCGTAAAAACGATCGCCAATCTCCGGCGTGTGGTCGGGGCCGGGCTGCCGAATCGTGTCGCCATCATCGAAATGGAATCGAATGCGGGCCATACCGAAGCCACCATCGCCTTCCTCAAACGCGTGGGGGTTCAGCGGGTGGACCCGAGCAAGATGAGGGGAGTCGGACGCGGAGCAGAAGCATGCGATGCCGGCGACATGTCGCAATTGTGCGGCAGGTGCGCGGGCGGCTCGCTCTGTGTGTCTCCCACGGGTGAGGTCTCGCCGTGCATCATGTCCAAACAGTGGCCGGTCGGATCGCTCTCCAGCGAGTCCTTTGCGAGCATCGCCAAGGGGAGCCGGCTGCGCGAGACCCGCGAGCGGATTTACGACGCGGTGTCGGCGAAGATCGGCCGCTATGACCGACACTCGTCCGTGGCGAGTCACGGTGCCACATGCTCTCCGTCGTTCAAAACCGAGTCTTGCGCCCCAGCCTTCGCTGATGACTCCTGCGCCCCGGAGATCATGCGCGATGCCCGTACCCTATGCCCGCCCGCGTTCGCGAGCGACCTCTGCGCTCCAGCGTTCGCGCACGAGGTCCATGCGGCTTGCGCCCCAGCCTTCGCTAATGACTCCTGCGCTCCGGCCGTCAAGCGTGAGGTAGGGCCGTCCGCAGAGAGGCTGGTCACGATTACGGCGGCTTCTGTCAAGGCCCGCCGCTGACAGTCAATGTGGGTTTCGAGAACGGGGCCGGTGGGGCCTGGAGCATATATGGCGTGATAGAATCATGACCGCTATTCTGGCTAACGCGACGGCTGAAATGTCCGAGGAGACCTCCGTCACAACGCTGCTACGCCAATTCTCCGGGGGCGACAAGTCGGCCCTGGACAGGCTAGTTCCGCTCGTGTACGGAGAATTGCGCAGAGTTGCCGATGGCTGCCTTCGACGCGAGCCTTCCGGCCACACGCTTCAGCCCACGGCTCTGGTTCATGAGGCCTATTCGCGGCTGGTCGGTCAAAACCCACCCGACTGCAACGACCGGGCGCGATTTATGGCGATTTCTGCCCGGATCATGCGCCAGATCCTCACCGATCACGCACGAGCAAAGTACGCGCACAAGCGCGGTGGCCGACAGGAACGCTTCAGCATGGATGAGGCTCGCGACGCCGCCCTGGAGAGGCCGGCGGTGGTGATCCGGGTCGACGATGCTCTGGAAGCTCTGGATCGGTTGGATCCCCAGAAGGCACGCTTGGTTGAGATGCGATTCTTCGGAGGTCTCACTGCGGAGGAGTCCGCCATCGCGCTCGAACTTCCGGTACAGGTTGTACGCCGGGAATTACGGGTTGCGCAGGCGTGGCTGCAGCGGGAAATGGGCGCATCGGCATGAGCGGGCGCATGCGAACCGGCCCAACCATGAATCCCGAGTACTGGAAGCATGTGCAGGAGCTGTTCCTTGAGGCTGTCGATCTGCCGCCGCGCGAGCAGGCAGCCTTCCTTGCCACGGCCTGCGCGAGCGACCTGGAACTCCGCCGTGAAGTAGAATCCCTGCTCGAATCTGACGCCAGGCAACCCTGCGAGCTCGAGGCAGCGGTCGAGGATTTGGCGCAATCCGTGCTATCGGATGGGGCCGCCGGTGATCTGCGCCTGGGACCGTGGCGGCTGGGCCGCAAGCTTGGCAAGGGCGGGATGGGCACGGTCTATCTGGCCACTCGCGATGATCGTCTCTACGAGCAGCAAGCCGCCATAAAACTGGTGAACCCCGGCATGGACACGGTTGGAATGCTGGCGCGTTTCCGCCATGAACGCCAAATTCTGGCGGGCCTCGATCATCCCTACATCGCGCGGTTGATCGATGGCGGCTCCGCGCCGGATGGCCGCCCATACCTGGTCATGGAGTATGTGGAGGGCGAGGCTATCGGAGACTATTGCCGTAATCTTGGCCTCAACGTCCGTCAGCGGTGCGAGCTCTTTCTTAAGGTTTGCGAGGCCGTTTCCTATGCGCACCGGAGCCTCGTCGTCCACCGGGACCTGAAACCAGGCAATATCTTCATTACCGGAGAGGGCGTTCCGAAACTCCTGGATTTTGGAGTGGCGAAGCTTGTCGAGTCTGACCGCGATACCAGCTTCACTTCCATGCACGGTGACCGGATGCTCACCCCGGATTACGCCAGTCCGGAGCAAGTGCGTGCACTACCCGTCACCACCGCCACGGATGTTTATTCGCTCGGCGCCATCCTATTCGAACTGCTGACGGGCCTCAAAGCACACCGCCTGACAGATTCGACGCCATCGGAAATGGAACGCGCCATTTGTGAAACCGAGATGAGCCGGCCCAGCGCGGTCGCGGTTCACGGGCCCGTGGTGGTGCGCGGGTGGGCTCGCCAGCTTGTGGGCGATCTCGACAATATCATCCTGATGGCGATGCGCAAGGAGCCGGAACGGCGCTACGCGTCGGTCGAGCGGTTCGCGGCGGATATCCGCCGCTATCTGGATGGACACCCCGTCGAGGCACGCGGCGCCGGGTTCGGGTATCGTGCGAAGAAGTTCGCACGGCGGAACTGGCTGGCCGTCGCGGCGGCTGCCGCGGTGTTCGCCTCGCTCTCCTTAGGAATTGTGCTCACAGCGGTGGAAGCCCGGCGCGCCAACGCCGCGCAGGCGGCCGCGATGGCGGAGAGCTTGCGCGCCCGCCAGGAACGCGATCGCGCGATCCAGGCCGAAAGCGCCGCCGAGCAGGAGCGTAATCGTGCGGTCACGGCTGAACAGACTGCGCAAAAGGAACGTAAGGCTGCCGAAGCTGTCACCAACTTCGTACGGAATGACGTGATCGGGCGCGCCAACCCGAACAATCGCTCGAGTGCGGACCCCACTCTGCGCGCCGCTCTCGATGCGGCGGCCTCAAACATCGAAGGGAAATTCAAAGGGCAGCCTGAAGTAGAAACCCGCATTCGGATGACGATCGCCGAAAGCTATTTCGGACTTAGTCGATATCCGGAAGCCCGCCAACAATGGGAGCACGCACTTGCTGTGGTGGCGGCATGGCACGGATTGCGCAATGAAGACGCCGTAGACTGCCTGGTTAGTATCGGAGCCGCCTACCGCCGCGAGGGCAAACTCTCCGAAGCCGAAGCTCAGTACCGCAAGGCGCTGGAAATCGGTCTGCCCTTGCTGGGTGAGAAGAACAAAAATATCCTGACCGCTTTGGGAAACCTTGCGACGGTTTACCGGTACCAGGGTAAGTTGGCGGAGAGCGAAGCGCTCAACAGCCGGGTCCTCCGGATACAGAAAGAGGTTCTGGGGCCAGAGGATCTCGAGACTCTGGTCACGATGAGCAATCTAGCGAGCAACTACGTCAGCCGCGGCGAATTCAACCGAGCGGTGCAGTTGTACCGCGAAGTCCTCGACATCCGGCGGCGCGTGCAGGGGAGTGAACATCTGAACACGGTTGGTGCGATGGCGAGGTTAGCTTCAGCTCAGCTTACTACCAATCCCATAGAGGCCAACTCGCTCTTGACCCAGGCCCTTGCTCTCCAACAGACCTCGCTGGGCGAAGCTCACGACGACACGCTCTCCACGATTGCTCTCCTCTCTACTCTTCGGATGTTCCAGGGCCAACTCGCCGAAGCACAAATCCTGGCGGCCAAAGCCGCCGATCTCCGGACGAAATCGTTCGGGCCCCGTCACGCGCAGACGTTGCGTGTCAGACTCCTGCTCGCCGAGGTTGTGCTGCGCCAGGGGAACTACCGGGACGCCGAAGTGCAGTTTCGCGATCTGCTACGCGATTTCGAAACTGCCGGTGAAGAGGGATGGGAAAGGTATGCTGCGTCCCTGATGCTCGGCGCAAGCCTCGCCGGCGAGCAACGCCATGCCGAGGCATCGGGGATGATTGCTCGCTCGCGCGAAGCTCTTCAGCAACGGAGGGCCTCGATTCCAGCCCTCTATCGTTACTATTTAGATTCGCCGCCCTGGCTGGCCGAGTTTACCAGCGCGAAGTGAATCAACGAATGTCGCGCATGCTCGGCGGCTGCATCTCCACTTACCGCCAGAGTCTTGGTCTCCCGCGAGAGCGCAAGATCGAAAAATGGCGCCGCCGGCGCGATCTCGCAGTCAAAGATTCGGGAGGGCAGCCCGCGAAATCCGCACCTTACCAAACGACTGGCTGGACACTTCCACTACGATCTCTTATCTGTCGATCGCGCTTGGATGTCCTTTAAGTCAGCCCCGGATTCGTTCGCGAGGGTGGCGAACGTCCTTCGCATAGTCTGGAGATTGACGCGGATCCAAGAGCCTCAGCCGCACGCCCGAGGGTCCGTTGAACCCAATTGTGGTAGTCCAAAGGGCGGCGGACGGCGTTCGGCTCCACAGGCGCGTCGTTCTACTTCTATGCCGCCACAGAGCCAGGGCAACCGCTCCCCGGATGAAGGTCCAAAAAAAGGACCACGGTCGCCGCAGGGATATTGGCTCAGTTGCCGCTCGATACGTGAATACGTTTGCCATGATGGTCACCGGCTCCAACGACTTTTAGTTAGCCCCCGGTGGCTGCCACGACGCTGACGTCCCCGCGGTCCAGCAGGCGGACAGCGCCGCCTGAATTTTCCGGGGCATCGCTGGGGCAAGGCGAGCATATAACTGCCGGCGCTTTTCCACTGCGAGTCGCACTGATCAACCGCGGCTTGCCAACTCCTCCACGCTTTCCTTGAAGCACCGGATCGGGAACGGTACCCTTTCGTGTAGCGCCCTATCCAATCGTCCTCGACCCGGCCCTGAGCCAAAACTTTAACCCCCTTATTTTCCACACCGAGTCATTTGGCGCTTGACCTGTCTTTCCTTGTGCCAACGCAGACTTCTCTTACGGGAAGTCGAACTCAGAAAGGAAACGACAATGACCAATGCCAAACTTATCGCCTCACTTCTGTGCCCGCTCCTGATTGGCTCACTGGGGATGCCGGTTAGCATGAGCGCAGCGCCCAACCCGCCGGATGGAACCAATTCGAGCATGACCGTGGTGCTCGATGTTGCGGTCGATCTCGCCACGATGACTTACACCCGCGCTGACGCGGCAGCCACCGGACCGCAACGCGGCGACTCGTACCTCCTCAACGGCGTTGTCTACCCTGGATTCGCCATCCCCGCCGGCGATGTGCCAATGTTCACCCCCGGTGGGGACGGAAGCATCGGCGGGATTCTGATCTCGGGGATCTATACCAGCGACGCCGCCGCGGTCGAAGCCGGCGACTCGCCGCTGACCACCAGTTCCACGCACGTCTTCACTTTGCCCAACGCAGACGGGCTGATCACGCAGGGACTGGAAGCCGCGTATCCACAAATCCGGGCCGTGCTGGGGGGAACCGGCCAATACAGCGGCGCTGTCGGCCAGGTGACCGAAGAGGTGCTGGGGACCAACGCCACCGGCGGTCAGAACCTCCGTTTCACATTCCAGATTGTGCCGCTGAATCCGCAGGACAACAGCGCTTCTCCGGCGGCTCAGAGGCAAAAGGCGCAACTCGCGCGGACGCGGAACTCGCGGCGGCCGCGTTAACCGGCGACAGCGGAGCCCGCTGGGGCAAGGATCTCAGCGGCTCCGCGGTCCCCATCATTTCATGGGAGGAAAGCATGAGACCGACTGCCTGCATTCTGGTGCTTACTGCCGCAGCGGGGGCGCTTCACAGCGCCTCCCAACGCGCCGCCACTCCGGCGGCCTACGAGGACGTGCGGGTGTACATCGCCCAAACCAGTCCCATGTCCAACACCGTCTGGAACGCTGGAGAGGCGACAGCCAGTGAGCTTTTCTCAAAGATCGGTGTGCGTCTGCAGTTCACGACTTTCTGGCGGGCCAAGCCTTCGCAACGCCTCGTTCAATTGTGGATTCTGGATCGCGCGCCCAAAAACATGAAGGCTGAGGTACTTGGGGCGGCCTTCTCCAGCCGGCAGGACGACCATCCGACCGTGTTCATCTTCTACGACCGGGTGATTCGGTTTGCCAACGGTCAGTGTTCTTCCAACCACGAGATTGGCGTCGTTCTAGGCTACGTGATTGCGCATGAGCTTGGGCACGCACTGGGACACGTCGATCATTCGGCCGAGGGTGTGATGAAGACCAACTGGACCGAACTGGATGTGAAGAATATGCTTCGCGGCCAATTCGCCTTCAATTCCGTCAACTCTTTACGGTTGCGAGGCTCGCAGGCGACGCGCATGTCGTTGAATGCCCATCCAGGAGTACAATAGTTCCCAAGATTCGTGCTCTGTAGCGATCTGTTCTCTTTCGATTGTCATTGAGCGAGCACGGCCATGGCCAACGAAAATCCCACCGGACGCGGGCTATTAGCCTCACTGAGAGGTAGTGCGGCCTCGCTGGGTGCTGCCTTCTCGCAGTTAGCCACGCGCAAGAAGACAGCCGAGACGCTGCCGGGTCCAGTGGCTCACAAGCCGGTGCCGGAAGGCCCTCGCTGGGGACCGCTGGTGCTCCTGGAGAAAGTCGGTGAAGGTTCGTTCGGCGAAGTGTATCGCGCCTGGGACTTGACGCTCGAGCGCGAGGTCGCCTTGAAGTTGATGCGCGCCGCCGACGAGGACCCCACTCTCCTGCAGGAGGCGCGAATGCTGGCTCGTCTGCGCCACGCCAACGTCGTTACCGTGTATGGTGTCGATCGCCACGACGGCCGCTCCGGTGTGTGGATGGACTTCGTGGAGGGCGAGACCCTGTCGGCGCTCCTCGAAGAACGCGGGTCTTTCGGCGCGATGGAAGCGCTGCTCGTGGGGCTGGACGTTTGCCGCGCGCTGGCAGCGGTCCACAATGCCGGGCTCCTGCACCGCGACATCAAGGCGCAGAACGTGATGCGCGAGCGCGGCGGCCGCATCGTACTGATGGACTTCGGACTCGGGCGCGAGGCTGACAGCGCCCCGGCTGAATTCGGCGGCACGCCCTCGTATATGGCGCCGGAGTTGTTCACGGGCTCCCCGGCCAGTGTCCGCAGCGATGTGTATGCGGTCGGAGTGCTGCTCTTCCACCTGGCGACGCGCGCCTACCCGGTGGAGGCTGAGACGCTCGACGCGTTGTACGAGGCTCACTCCTCGCAGGCGCATGCGGGGAAGACCTTGCGCGACCTTCGTCCAGACCTGCCGTCAGCCTTTGTGCGCGCCGTGGAAAAGGCAATCGCCACGGAACCCTTGCGCCGCTACGCCACCGCCGGTCAGATGACGGCGGCCCTGGAAGCGGCAATGGCCGCGCGAAGTCCATTGATTTCGCGGCGTGCCTTCTGGTGGACCGCCGCGCCCGTAGGCGCCGCGGCCGCCGGAACCGGCGTGTATCTGTGGACGCGACCCACGATCATCGTCAAGCCCGGCGCATCGCTGCTGCTGACCGACATTTCGAATGCTACTGGCGACACTCAGTTGAGCGCCATTACGGACGTGCTGCGCGTCCAACTGGCGCAGTCGGCGCATTTCAACCTGCTCGATGGTGAGCGGATCAAAGAGACTCTGGTGCGCATGACCAGGCCGGACGCGAAACTCGATGTACCGGTAGCTCGAGAGGTGGCATTTCGGTCCGGCACGCCGCTGTTGGTCTACGGCACGCTCTCACCGCTCGGTGCGGAATATGGGTTGACCCTGGTCATCGAACGGATCGAGGGGCAGCCGCGAACCCCTCAAATGACGGAGCGGAAGATCTTCGAAGCGCCTAGCAAGAACGGCCTGTTCGACGCCATTCACATGGCGGCCAGTTGGATCCGCCGCGTGGCGGGCGAGGCAGCGAAGGACATTTCGGCGTTTGATACTCAGCCCGAGGAGGCGACGACCAGTTCGTGGGAGGCGCTGGATTATCTCACTCGGGGAGGGAAGCTGAGGGCACAGAACCGCTTCCGGGATGCGATGGCGTTGTACCAGGAGGCCGTACGAGTCGACCCCGAGTTTGCTCTCGCTCAGGCAAGACTTGCGGGCGAACAGAGCACGCAGCGCCTATATCCCGAATCGTTCGCGTCCTACCGCAAGGCTGTCGATGCGATGCGATCGCGGAAGGTAACTCGCAGGGAAGAGTTACGCATCCGCACCCTTTATGCCATCCAAACCGAAGATTATGTGGCCGCTGAAGATCTGAGCCACACATTCGTCCTGCAGTATCCCTACGAGTCATTGGCGCACCATTATCATGCGCTGGCGCTCCGTTATTTAGCAAGACTGGAGGATGCACACTCTGAGCTATTAGTAGCGCAGAAGCTCAAGCCGTCAGAATCGAACCTGAGCAATCTAGTGGTTATTGCCCTCCTGCTCGGCCGCCAAGATGAAGCGGCCTCATACGTCAAACAATTGAGCCCAGTCACTGCCGGAAATTACGTAGGTCGGCTGAAATTTTTGTCTCACGATTATGAGGGCTCCGAAGCGGCGTTTCTGGCGGTTTCCAAGGGTCCCGATCCGCGTCAGCGAAGCTTGGCCTTCGGCGCGAGGGCGGCCCTGTTTGCGGAGTTGGGACGTTACGGAGACGCTCTTCTGGCGCTCGAAGAGGGCATTGGCATTGATGATAAGGCCGGGCAGAAGGCAGAACAGGCTAGAAAACTCCTTGCGAGGGCGCACCTTCGGCTCGGCACTGGTCAGCGTGGTGCCGCACGATCTGACGCTTTGACGGCTGTGTCTCTCGACTCGGATACGTCTAACTTACAACGTGCCGGCAGCCTGCTGGCGCGTGCCGGGTATCCATCCGACGCGCGAACGATCCGGGTTCAGATGAACTCACCCGACGAGGGTCGTCGATTCCAAACTGCGGTCGCCATTTTAGACGCCGAGATTGCTCTTGCCGAAGGTCGAACTGCGGAAGCGTTGGCTGCTTTCGAAGATTCGGGCCGGCTGAGTGCGCCCGTCCGTCCGCACGAATTCCTTGCGCGTGCTTGGGAGAGAGCCGGACAACAGCAAAAAGCATTCGGTGTCTGGCGGCGGATCGCCTCGAGTCCCGCACTGGTGTGGAGCGCAACGCCCGACCAGTATGATCCCGGCCTCTGGAGCGAATCCCTCCTCCGCACTGCCGACATTACATCGCAACTCGGCCTTGGCGAGGAGAGCCGGGTGGTTCTCGAACGGTTCCTCAAGCTTCGATATAATGCCGACCCTGGTTCGCCGCAATCTGCCCTGGCGACGAAATTGCTTAAGTCACGACACTAGGCCCCAAAACAACCAAAGGAGAAGTGAATGCACGAGCGCGATCCGATCAACTTCGATTTCCGCGTCGTGGTTCTGTTGACCGCCCTGATCACGAACCCCGACCTCCTTCATGAATACGTCGTCGGAGCCAAACTTGACTCGGACGACCCCAAAAAGTGGTGCGCCCTGATCCAGCTCGGTTTTTCGCCCGACTTACTCGGTGATGTTTTGTTTCTGTTTCTGCGGCGCGACGTTGCTAACGCAATGCTGGTCATCCAGCGGCTCTACCGGACGATGGAGGCAGTCGTTCAATATTGTGAGGAGACCTGTCCGGACGAGGACTGGTTAAGCAGGTATATGGTGTCCACGCGCCAGATCCCGCAACCCCTGAAGCCGGCCGGTGTGGAGATTGGGAGCTAATATCATGCCGCGAATTGCAAACCCTGAGGTACTGAAGATCCTGGAGCATCCGTACTTCGACCACCACGTTTCCATGCACCTGGGACGTGAGCGGCTCATCGTGCCGGGACGCGACCCGGAGCCGCTGTTCCTCCCCGATGCGTCCTGCAAGGACTGCGCCCGTATGACCGAGGTTGGAAAGCCTGGCAGCGGCAAGGAGTTCCTGCAGATGCACCACGAGATGATTCGCGTGTTCCGCTTTCTCTTAGAACAGCAGGGCATGGAGCTCCTGGCCTGTTGGCAAAATGGTTATTGGCACTCCGTGCGGGAGCCGGACAAAGAATACTACGCCCCGTCATTGTGGGATCTTGACGAATGTCACAACCTCCCTCGCGAAATCACCGGAATGTTCATCGTGACCGATCCGGAATTCCTCGGCTTGGTATTCGACGGTGTGCGGAAGCTGAACGGAAGGCAACCCACGATTGACTGCGGCAAGATCGACGATTGTGTCGACAATCTCGGCCGTTTTATCGAACGGGGCATCGATCGCAGTACGTATCCGGAACAGCCGGTGGACGGCTCCGGTTTTCACAACACGATCCACGAGTTCCTGGCAGCGCGGGAGGGAAAATCCGCCAGCGGCGCCGAGATGAACCGGCTTCGCAACTCCATGTTCAACGATCATTTCTGGAGCCTGCACTTGTGGATCGATGGCCAGTACGGACGGCTACTCGAGCGTTGCGGGAAGGAATTCAACACCGAGGGTCTTTCTCCTGACCACACGGACATGATGACCCATTCCGATCCGCACGGAATGGCAACCGGGATGAGCATGCCGAACATGCCATGACTGCTATGACTGATAGAAACCCCATTGCGAACGATAGTGCTTCGTTGCCGGCAAGCTGGCCTATAATCCAAGGCAGCGACGGTATGCCGAAGCTGATTGCCATCGAGGGGCCCGCCCGCGGCGCGACCTATCCACTGGAGAAGACCGAAATCTCCATGGGCAGGAGTTCGTCCAACGTCATCGCCATCGCGGACCTGTCCCTCTCGCGTCATCACAGCGCGGTGCGCTGCCTCGAAGGCGCGTATGTGCTCTGCGACCTGCAGAGCAACAATGGCACCTTTGTTAATGGCGAGCCGGTCACCGAGCACCGGCTCGTCCATGGTGACCGCATCGCGATCGGCGATTCCGTTTTCCTGTTCCTGCTGCGGGAGCAGGAGGAAGCCTCGCCGGGCGTCGATTCCCGAATCTCGGTCGGCGAAACCATCGAGCTCAACCGCGAGGAGGCCTTCTATCTCCATCCGGAACAGTACGCGCGATCCAGTGCGCCTACGACGCGTCTGGTACGAGAGCTCCACTCCTTACTCGAAGTTGGTAACAGGATTGCCAACGCAAAGTCCGTGCAAGCCTTGGCGCGGCAGTTACTAGAAGTGGTTCTCGAAGCTGTTCCAGCAGAGCGCGGAGCCGTCCTCATTGTGGAGGAAGGCGCCGATCACATCTCGACTGTATACGGCTGGGATAAGCGCGGCGGCGCCGATCCGCATATCCCCATCAGTTCCACTGTCGTGGACAAAGTTCTCAAAGAAGGCGCCGCCATCTCGAGCAACGATGTCCGCTACAACGCTTCGCTCAACGCCGCGGAAAGCCTGCGGGTGCGCGGCGTCAAGTCGGTTCTAGCAGTACCGATTCTTCGGGAGGACCGCGTCGCCGGCGTAATCTACCTCGACTCCAGCGATCCTGCGGTGCGTTTCGATATCGGTCACCTGCAACTGTTGACCGCAATTTCCGGGGTTGCGTCAATGGCCCTGGAGAATGTTAGAAACCTGGAAGCGCTGGTGGAAGAAAACCGGCGCCTGGAGGCGGAGGCCGGGCTGGAGCACAGCATGGTCGGTGAGAGCCTGCCGCTGCGCGAGACCATTCGTCTGATCAGCCGGGCGGCGCCCACAGACTCCACAGTGATGGTCCTCGGAGAGAGCGGTACCGGCAAAGAGTTGGCGGCCCGCGCGATCCATCAGAACAGCCTGCGGGCCAAGAAGCCCTTCCTGGCCTTGAACTGCGCAGTCCTCACGGAGACCCTGCTGGAGAGCGAACTGTTCGGCCACGAGCGAGGTGCGTTCACGGGTGCCATTGCTCAGAAAAAGGGCAAGCTCGAATTGGCCGACGGGGGCACGGTCTTCCTGGACGAGGTCGGCGAATTGGCGCCGTCGCTCCAGGCGAAACTGCTCCGTGTCCTGCAGGAGCGCGAATTCGAGCGCGTGGGCGGTACGCGGCCGATCAAGGTCGACGTCCGCCTGATCGCCGCTACCAACCGCGATCTCGCCGCCGCGGTAAAGAATAGCCTGTTCCGCCAGGATCTGTTCTACCGGCTCAACGTGGTCTCTGTGACCATGCCCCCGTTGCGCGAGAGGCGCGAAGACATCGGGCTGCTGGCCAATCACTTCATCCAGAAGTTCAGCCGCAGGGTGTCCACCCGGCGGGTGCGCGGGCTGTCTTCCAAAGCGCGGGTTCTGCTGGAACATTACGACTGGCCGGGAAACATTCGCGAACTGGAAAACGTGATCGAGCGTGCTGTGGTGCTAGGGACGAGCGAAACGATCCAGCCGGAGGACCTGCCGGAGACGCTGCTCGAAGCGGCTCCGTCCACACTACCGCTCGACGAGTATCACGCCGCCGTGAACGAGGCGCGGCGCCAGATCGTTTTGCGGGCGCTGGAAAAGACCAAAGGGAACATTACCCAGGCCGCGCGTCTTCTGGGTATCCAATCGACCTACCTCCACCGGCTGATTCGCAATCTCGACCTGAAGCCCGAATCCAGGAATCCGTTCAAGGACGTTCATTGAGGGTCCTATCCAAAAGGATACGGTCATGACTTTTTGGATACAAAAAAAGGCCGCCGGAACCGAAGTCCGGCGGCGATCTTCTGCGCACGTGCCCGCCCCCTCAGTGTCCGGATTTGTCCTTGCCCATGTACACGAGCATGCGTTCGGAGGCGTCCGGATGCCGCGGCGGGGAAACCGCCACTCCACCGTTCGCGGTAGCACCCCAGATCTCCGAGAGGTAGCATCCAGCCTGACCGCACTGGAAGACCATCCGGGGCCGCGCGTCCTTGGAGTCCCGCGAGGTATTCCGGGTCAGGAGGAGGACGGCCTTGTGGGATTCGCGATTCCGCAGCATCAGGACGGGGCTGCCGCTGTTCGAAATCCTCGACACGTCATATTGTCCGCCTGGGAACCGTTCCTGTTGCACCTCGAAGTCGAAAGGCACTTTCGCGATTAACGAATCCGCGAAGCTTCGCCCCGATCCGAAAGTCATAGCTGCGACCATTACAGTCACAGCGCTCAAGCTAATGTTACCGAGTCTCATCGTTTTGTCTCCTGTTTACTCGCTCCTCAGAGACGAGTCGTGATGAGAAAGGCACGCAATACTCCAGCTCTTAGTCTTTCGTAAACTGAAGAAAGAGAAGGGCACCACTCGGGTGACTCGCGGTCTTCACCATTCACTTTCGTCCATGGTGCTAACCTTTTGATCAGTGCTCAGCGGCGGCCAAGGCAAAGGGTGCCGGGAGGCTCAGCGCGCCGCATGGCAGGCGGCTGAAATTCGCCGTGTGGAGGACGTGCAAGGGCCCCCTCGCACCCGTCATAGCCTCAAACCAGATCAAAGACTCCGATTATCGGCGTACCTGTCCCAGCACCCGGCCCTGGAGGTCACCTACCGGTTCCAACAACGTCTCTGCTATCTGCTGCTGAAAAAGCACAAAACCCGCCGCCAGTGCCAGAAACTGGTCCCCCGCTTCCTGCGAGCGATCGTTGTGCTCGGCGATACCCTATACTGCTGGTCGAAGGAAATTGCACGCATGTGGCGCTTCACTCGATCCAATGGCATCACGGAAGGATTCCACAACAAAATGGGGACCATCAGCAGGCAGGCGTACGGATTCCGCAACTTTGAAAACTACCGAGTGCAGCTATTATGTTCTAGAAGGTCTTTGGATTTGGGGCCATGCCCCCGTTGTTGGCGTAGAGCCCAATCATTTGATTTAAATGGTGGGCCCGCCCAGACTCGAACTGGAGACCTCTACCGTGTCAAGGTAGCGCTCTAACCAACTGAGCTACGGGCCCTTCAGGAAGGAATTTTCAGTATACCACGACCCTACGAATCTACCAC
>Ga0105239_10004852_pt1 | contig 15913 bp, 18 predicted proteins | sample KBSC44metaG_FD_92761 | JGI IMG/M metagenome (GOLD analysis project Ga0105239, IMG submission 92761) | Corn rhizosphere microbial communities from Kellogg Biological Station, Michigan, USA - KBS C4-4 metaG | ecosystem: Host-associated > Plants > Roots > Rhizosphere > Soil | place: Michigan, USA...
CGCCCGCTAACGTCAGTGTCTGCCTCCCGATTAGGTGAATGAGCATGATGCGGAGTACCTTTCCCGGTGCGTCAGCGCACTGTGGGCTGCTGGTGCACCTGTCCCAGTATCCTCTTGTTTGTTCCCGGCTGCCGTGCACGCTTTGGGCTTCCTGTGGGAAAAGGCGACGGAGGACCGGGCCCGCGTCGTGGTAAGCACCTTGTATGCCCGCTGTTTCAACTGTTTACTTAATTCTCGTCGCAGTTCACGGAAGCCGACCTCACAAGGTTGTGCTCGCTCATCGTAGAGGGGAAGACAGAACTCGACTCGAAGGACGTCAAGGCCGTCCGGGAGGCGATTTGCGCGTACGACGGGGAAATCAGCGCTTCTGTCAAAGCGTCTTTGAAGGACACTCCGCTGGAGAGACCCTTGAACGCCCTGCAACGGGTCCTTCCGCTTTGGAAGGAGATTCTGACAACAGCAGAAAGGGAGGCGTCCATCGACATAGAACTAGCAAAAGGGGAAGAACAGGAGGCGCTTCTTGTGGAGCGACTGCGGGAGTTGGAAGCGGACCTGGCGAGATACCGGGCCGAAGTCAGTAGGATAGCGCAACAAAACAAAAGTCTTCGCCAGGACGTTCTCGCCCTGCAGGAATTCGGCATACTGTCGGAGGCGGTGATGAGAGGGGAAAAGCGTCGGCGGGAGGAGGATGTGCTGGAGCCTGGAGAGATACCGGAGCCAAAGAGACTGCGGACCCCTGACGACGAACTCGCCGCCCATGCCTTGATGGAACTTGCAACCAACTCACCGTAGTGTCACAAATCTATGTATGCCGTCTCTAATGTATCATATTTGTCTTGCGTGCAGGTGTAATGAAAATTTGTTTCTGCCGCACTGTCAGGAAAGGATGTCTTTCAAGGGAAACCCGCACATTTATTCAATGGACAACGTCCAGCCCCTCGGGGCTTGCATATATGCCGATGCCCAACAGCAGGGGACATCCGACCGGGGCAGCCCCGCACCACCCACCAGCTCAGGTACGCTGGTCATCCCGAGGACAGACCATCTCCCCGTTCTCCCCGATGCCGGGAGCGTCACCGACATTGTGAGTGCGACGGGTGACACCCCGTGGTTTGCTGAGAGTAAACCAGACCTCCGCAAGGAAGTCTACGAGAAACCGACATGTTGAACGACGATGATGAGTGCATTGCAGGTTTTTACTCTCCGTCAGAGTTGATCAACCGCTGTAGCTTTCAACAGCGCCGAGTGTAAGTCTGGCAGCTTTACCGGCTTGGTCACGAAAGCGTTCATGCCCGCTTCGGTCGCGCGCACACGGTCCTCCCAAAAAACATTAGCCGTCAACGCGACAATGTAGGGTTTTCGGCTATTGCCAGAGAGCTTCCGAATTTCTGTCGAAGCTGCTAGACCATCCATCACTGGCATCTGAATGTCCATCAGGATAACCCCATACTTTCGAGGGTCTGCTTTGTACATGTTGAGAGCAACCAGACCATTTTCCGCGAAGTCCGCGGTTATCTCGAATCTCGCCAGGAGCTTCTCAATCACTTTTTGGTTGACAGGGTTGTCTTCCGCAACTAAGATATGAATGTGAATCGCATCCACCTGATTACGGCCTACCTTGCGCCCCTTGATGATGTTCCTGCGCTCCGCTAAAGTCGTCAGCGCAATGGTCAGTTCGCGTTCGGTGATTGGACCGTATATCTCAGCCATGACTGGTATGGTCAACCCCAGCATGTTCTTCGCGTACGGGTAGTTTTGCAAAATGACGCGGTCCTGTTGTTCCGATATTTTCCGTTTGAGGAGATCTACATTCTCCATCACCGATTGCGTCCTGGTGTTTATGACGTAACAGTCGTAGTCTTCCTTGTCTTTCTCGGCCTCGATGTCTGGAAGAACGCTCACTGCGGAAACTTTATCAATGCCGAAATTCAACAAGTGCGTCTTGGTGCACGACCGTGAGATGTCGTTGTCATCTACGACGAGAAAGCGCCACCTACGCAGCAGTTCAGGTATTTCCTGTGACAAGTCCCAATGCTTGCCGTGCTCGACACCCAGGTCGATCCTCAAAATGATATGGAACGTGAAAACTGTCCCTTTCGGTTCGTTCGGTTTGAACGAAATGTCTCCGCCCATGAGTCCACAGAGACGTTTGCAAATAGACAGGCCAAGCCCGCTGCCCCCGAATTTCCGAGTGATTGAAGCGTCTGTCTGGGAAAACGGTCGGAACACCTTCCACGTGTCTTCCGGCTTGATCCCGATGCCCGTATCTTTCACACAGACGGTGATCCGCACGTTCTCTTCGACACCCTCCCAATTTAAATCAGCGCCGACATGTATCTCCACAACGCCTTCGTCTGGGCAAAATTTTACCGCATTTGAGATCAAATTCATGACGATCTGTTTCACTCGCAGACCGTCACCAATGACAACTTTGGGTACATTTCTGTCGATGAATATGCACGTATGAGGGTACAGACGCTGATCGTTGCGGACGTTCACGGCGACGCAGTCATTCATCAGTTCTCGAAGTTCAAAGTCTATCTGTTCCAATGTCAATTGGTCAGATTGGAGTTTTGAAAGATCAAGGATGTTGTTGACCAGCTCGCTGAGGTGTTTCCCGCTATTTACAATGAGGTTCAGAGACGAGACCGTCTCGGCGTCTGCACCCTCCTCGCCCGCCCATTTATCGAGCAGAAGCTCGGCCAGGGAGTTGATCGCAAACAGCGGTGTTCTTATCTCATGGCTCATCACAGATACCCATTCACGGCCCTGTTGAACGGCTGCCTTGTTTTCCTCCCTTGCCAGGATCAACGCTTTATTCTGTTGTTTGAGTTCCTCAATCAATTCTTCGTTGCGTTTGAGAATAGTCAGCTGCGTCAGGGCGCTTTCAAAGTGCTCCACAATGTTAACAAGGAGGTCAACGAAGTAGTCCTTCCCACAAATCTCAGACGTGCCTGTGTGTCGCATACTACCAGCGCCGTCTTCTTCCCATACACTCCCGGGTTTTGAGCCGTTGTCAACAAACAAGCTGCCGTCAGGGAACTCTGCGAGTTCCTTGCCCGTATCACTACTGAGGTCAACATGAAGCGCTACGTAACCATCCGCGTTCCCGTTGAGAACCTTACCGAACGGAAGGAGCCACCACCGGCCCTCAAAGGTTCGGGATGCCGCATCGGCTAGCGCCCCACTGCGCACCACAATGCTCCTCGGTAAAAAGAGGTGCCTGGGAGACGCGTACACTTGCTTGAAAATGCTCTCACTGCCAGACGACCTGTAAATGGCAACATCGATGCTTAGCTTATTCTGTATAGTGTCCCCCATTGTTTCGTATATATCGTCGACGTTTTGCATTCCACTGGTAAAACTCTCAGTATACCGCCTAACAGCCCGAAAGACCCCAATACCCGTCATTTCCGTTCGCGTGGGCATGCTCTGATATTGATACCAGTGCAAAAAAGTTCATGACGGATCGTACGCACATCTGGGTCCTACGTGGCGTATATTTCTTTGAGCTCATCATACGGAACTTCCCGTGCGTGGGCGAAATCTTCTCCGTCATGGTAGAGGAACATTGTTCCGTGAGGGTAGCCCCGGTCGTACCTTATCACCCACACAAGATCGTCTCCGGCCACTTCTGACCCATACGGTAGGTCCCAGCCGGTGCTGCGGCCATTCACCAAGCGTGGAACTGCCTCCCAGGCGATGTGTTTCTCGCCATCCAGGTACATGCGTGGAGCTGGTGTGAATAAACAGAAACGAGGGTACGTCTGTTCCATGCCACGGATTACTTTTTTGACCGTATGCAGGGCCCTGGACCTGAAAATTCTCAGTCGGAGCTCAAAGGGCAAATCCTGAAAACTAGCCATTTTATCACGTGGCCCGCCGGGGGAGTGGTGGGGCGAGGTGCTGTCCTTCCTCCAAAAAACGGTCTGCCACATTATTTTTCGTGCACTAGGCTAAAAGGCATGACGATCGTCGCACCATATTTTTACATGTGGGGTCTAAACAACCCCAGCTACAAGGTGGCGTCGCTCGCGGACGCCAGGAGGAAAATAGGCCTCACGCACGTCACGATGGCGTTCACCATTGCTTCCGCGGCCGGAGGGGTCTGTCCTGAGCTCGACACAGCCGCCCCTGACATCCAGGCCTTCACCCAAGGTGGGGGCAAGGTGATCATGTCGTTTGGTGGCGCGAACGGCCCATACCTTGAAGAGGCCGCGAGAAACTCGGAGGCCTTATTTGGTATGTGGGAAGAGGTCATCAGGAAGACGGGGACGCGAGCTTTTGACTTTGACGTCGAGGGCGGCTACATCACTAGGGAGGATCTCAACACGAGGAGGATAGGTGCGCTACTCCTCCTTCAGAAGAAGTACCCGACCGTGGAGGTGGCGTACACGCTTGCCGTCATACCCCCCGACCAGTGGGGAAACGAAAGCATGCCGCAGTCCGAGGTGGACCTGCTGAAGAAGAACATCGACGCCGGGGTGCGCATCGACCGGGTCAACATCATGACCATGGACTATGGTGGTGTGGGTCAGGGTAAGAAGCACGGCGACATGCCCATCGCCTGTCTTGAGAGCCTTGTCCGGCAGCTGGGCAAGCTCTACCCTGGCCGCGCCACAGCCGATTTGTACAAGATGGTGGGAATCACCCCAATGATTGGGACCAACGACGACGCAAGCGTATTTACCATCGCTGACGCACAGCAGCTCACCAAGTACGCCCGCGAGAAGAACATCGGGTTACTCTCTTACTGGGCCTTACAGCGCGACCAAGTCGGCTCGGGGAGCCTTGCGCTGTATTCGCAGCAGAACGAACGGGACTTCCAGTACTACGCCGCGTTCAACTATGTCGGTCCGTCCGTCGTGCCCGCCGTCAAGCCCGCCGTCAAGCCTGCGGTGAAGCCCGTACCGGTCGCTGTGAAACCTGTCGTCGTCAAACCCGTCGCTGCCGACCCGACCGCCTCCGTTCTCCTTTGGCAGTCAGACATTTTGTACAAACCGGGTGACGTGGTCAGTCACGCCGGCCGCAAGTACAAGTGCGCGATTCCCCACCTGTCCCAACCGGCATGGTCTCCGGAGAAGCCGTCCGCTCTGTGGTCGGTAATGTAATGTAACCACGGTAATGTAATGTAATGTATTCATGTAGATACGAATTCAATTACATAGCTCACTCACGGAAACAAACGGAACCCACACGGGCAGCCGCGGAGACATGCTAAGGCGCAGGTTAATCATCTGTTTTGTCACCTTACTCCCTCGGTCCTCAGCCCCTTGCCGTTTGTTTTGACGTTTGTACACGAGTAGGAAGTCGTGCACAAGCCCCCATGTCGGAAGGGGGACGCGATCCACGACCGTCCACCCGGCGGCCGGCATCCTCCAGGTGCATCCGTCCGTCTCCCCAACCCAGACGACCGTGTCGCCCTGGTACGCGCCTAACCACGGCCCCGCATTCTTCGGCCAACACAGGAACAGCACCTGACCCGGACACCCCTCATTTTCACTGAGGTATTTCAACGCGTCACCTTGGACGGCGGCGGGGAAGTGCGGGGAAAAGGCTCCACCCGCCGAGAGGTCGCTTTCCACCGCGGTGACCCGGACACCGTGCTCCGAGAGTAACCTTGCCCAGTAGCCTGTGCCGGAACCAAGCTCCAGTAACGGTCTCCCGTGGCATGCCCGGATGCAAGCAGATATCGCAGAGTTGGAAGGGACCGCCCATGAGTATTCACGGATGGCTTGGCGGCGTACGCAGAGGTGACGGACGGTGCTGTTGGGATCGCCCGCGTACGCGTTCGCCGTCACCCACGGCATCCATAGGTCGGTGAAGAGCGGGTTGGGAATCTCGTCTTTGTTTGTCGTCGGCATCCTGTGTGTGTCAGTTTGATGACATAAACCTGCGGCCACATCGTAGGCTTTATATTTGTGTTTGTTGTGCACATCCCTTCCAAGCAAAGGAGAATGTGTTTCTTCATTTGCTTCAAGTCATTTGCTTTGCGCTTACATAATCAATTCCCTTCGGATAATCTCTGGGCACCTGGCTGTTATTGATAGGGAACGCCACGCGACGCCGACGCCTGCGAGATTTTTTCCTATGCACTACTTACTCCATACCTAGGCAACCTCTTCAGCGCGATCTCTGCCGGTGCTCGTTCATTATAAATATATTGAAATGCTAAGTTAAGGGCATGTCCTTAGATCAATTACCAGATTGGAGATCAAGCGGACGTCGGACAGGAAGGCCCTTGACAAATAACATATGGGCTGCAGGGATCCGAAAAATTTGGGATAATTTGCGGTTCCCTCACCACGAGAGTGACGTCAGATATCAAATTGCTTACATGATTTTGGCCAAGCTAGCAGAAGACAGAGGCCCTAGCGCAACTACGGTGCGGAACATTCTTGAAGACCTCGATTCGGCAGACACAGGAACGCCAGAACGGGTCCGAACCGCATTAGTGGAGCTCTCAAGGCGCCACGGTGTGGAAATCCCGGCTCATTCAGAGCCCGCACTGTCTCCATCTACATCCAGGCACAGCGCATCACCAGTGGAGCCGGCTGTTTCTCCTCGAAGAAGCCCAACTTCCGGAGTCGGGGAACGGAGCTCCCCTCAAAGACGGCGATGTGACATCATGAATGCATCCTGTATATATGAGCCGTTAACTGCGGATGATTGGTGTGATGTACCGGAACAAAATTATTTACAGTATGACTCCGATAAGTGCTTTGACATCATGGAACTTCTACAGCACATAGAAATGGGATGTCTCGGGTTTCTAGACCAGCATGGATTTTTGATAGTCAAGGTCCCCTATGACCCCTTCAACAGGCAGGCTTTCACTCTGGCGGAACTAGAAACATTATTTTTGCAGGCTGAGAGGATGAACCTTCCGCTCCATCAGCACGCCCCGCGGCTGACTATATTTTTGCGATGGGCTCGCTCGCAGCCGGATCGGCAAAGACGGCGCATGGAGCCTCTGAAGCCGCTTGTGGGCCAAGATCTTCGGGAAGTGGAAAATATGATACTGATGCACAGCGTTCGATCACCCGTCGTCCGGACTTAAATTTTGTCGCGATAAGGTGCTTATTTCTTTCCGGCAGGCTTCAGCACAACAGGCTTGAGGACCGCGGGGCCGGGCGGCTTGGGTGTGGGCGCCACGGGTCCGACAGGCGGTGCGGGCTTCTTCTCGTCTGGCTTGCAGTGAGTGAGATTCTCTGCCACAGTGCGCATGATGCTGCGGGGACTCTTGTAGTCCCGGACGTCACCGGAGGCCTCCCAGAAGATGATGCCTCCGAGATCCTTTTCCCAGACGATCTTGCATTTCTCCTTGATAGAGTCAACGGAATCGTATGTATTGACCACGCGACGTTTCGGATCAAACGAGTATGCGCCTTTCGACTCTGGGTCGACGTACTCGGTGGCCCCCGGTAGTGGCAACCGATGGTAACTGACAATACCGACCTCTTCTGGGAAGTCGTAGTCTAAAGAAATTCCCTCCCCTGGTTTTCCGAATCCGGCACTGTTTTTGAAGCCGCGGCTGTAGAGTGACCCACCAATCAACACTTTGCTAGAAGGAACTCCCTGCGCAATGAAAAAGTCAGCGGCTTGCTCGGCGCTCCATTTTCCGAAAGATGACTTTCGTGGGTTGCTGTGATGAGCGGTTATGGTCTCACCTGAGAAGCCGGCGAGGTCGTACGTCATTACGTCAAATCTATCGACATACTCGCTGAGGGCTTTGAGTGGTAGATGGACCTTCTCAGGAGCGGCAGAGACACACAGTGCGTTGGTGAACCCCGGAAACACCTTCCGAATCACCTTCATGAGCTCAATGAAGTTAGCAGCATCCTCTTTGCGAACGGTGTTGCCTTCCGCCCCATAATTCACACCATCATCACTGAGATACTCATGATCCCAGCTAAAGCCTGATAAAAGGCCAGGATATCTTAGGACCACCCTCCTCAAACTAGCTACAATCTTATCTCTGTGAACAGATGTGGACATGGCGTCCGAAAAATACCTGGACCACGTCCAGCCACCGATAGCTAACAAAACGTTTACAGGCTTCTTCTGAATGTGTTTGAGTTTCCACAGCTGCCCCAGCAAGCCCAAATGGTGTGGTGGCGATGGAGGGTCCCACTTGTTCTGAGGCTCAACACCCTTCCCAATGTATGGATTATCAAAGTCCGCCCACTCGTCGCCGCTGAAAACGGTACCGTCCGAACTGATGTTGAAAAAGCTGTACGCAATGTCCGTGATATGATCCACAGGAATGTCTTTTATCTGGTAATTCCGCTGGTATGTTGCCCAGGCCGGATAGTAATAAACCGCTCGTTTTCCGCTCGGTGCCTTACTTTGTACAGCTGCAGGGACCGACATCACCTGTCCTTCTTACGCTCAACAAAAAAATGGATTGTCAGTTGGATTGATTTGTTTTTGCGTGCTCGCCATACAATTTCACTGCCTCTCCGTCATACACTGAGGCCCCTTCTTCAGGGGTGAGAAATGTCCCAAGACATTTTGATTTTCCCTCCCATTTGATTCTCGCTTGATAGTTCCCTTCTGCCGTCTTCACTACCCCACGCGGGAGTACCTATTGGGGTCAAGTGTCCTATTTTGAGCGTTCTGCGAAGGTGCGGCCACGCGAAGGTTCGCCGTGCGATTGTCCAGTTTGTTATTGTTGATATGATCAATCATCTTTCCACAACTGCGTTTCTCGTGCATTATCACCAAATGCATTGTCTTGCCCGAGGCTGCATAGGAATAAGGGTTCAGATACCACCGCCGCTTCATCAGAAGGTGCCACCACTCGTCGTCTACGAGAGCATGTACGAACTCGTCAGCGGCCTTAACAGGAACGACAGCAATACCAGCCTCATTCCGAGTGATTTGAGTTTGCAAATGTAATGCTTCCGCTCGCAGCCGTTCTTCTGACAGAGCTTTTTGCCTCAATTTTCTTACAAAACATCAAGCATAAAGTAATTTCTCCCCCGGTTCTCTGTACAGCTCCGCCAGCACATCGATGTAGCGCTTGACAGTGTCCTTCAACGCCTCGTCCCACGGGCGCAGGTCGTCCGTGCGGTCTGACTCGTACTCGAACGGTTCGTCGACGAGCTCCTTCGCGTGGGCAACGGTAACTTCCTCCCCGTTGAGCTTTGTCGGGTGCGCCCCTTGCTTACTGAACGCCTTCATGTATTCCATAGCGGAAGAGAACTTCCTCCAACCCGCCCGGGACTCAACATCCAGCCAGCCAGCCAATTTCTCGGGCACCGGACGTCCAGCTCTGCGAAATTCTCGGCGCAGCTGGAAAAGGTCGCTGTGTAGAATTTCCTTGGCTGTCATGTCGTCTTCACCGAGAGCGGACCACAGTTCCTTCTTCACCTCGAATTCGATGTTGATTGCGATCTGCCGGCGGAGAGCGCTGCTCCGGACGTCTTCCTGTAGTGATTGCTGCAATCTTTCCGAAAGCTCGTCCACGCGCTCTGAAAGGGCAGCGTTCCGTTCCGTGACTACATCGAGCTCTGATTTCTGGCTCTGTGTCAGTTCAGTGAGCCTCTTGACCTCAACTTCCAAGCGCTGAATGATCTCGCGTTGTTGGGTGTCGGCAAATTCCAGGCGCTGGATAGTCTCCCGCTGTTGAGAATTTGAGAATTTCAGAAAGTCTACCTCTGACCGCACCTCCTCCTTTGCCTGTGCAAGGAAGACCTGCCACTTTGATTGCGAGTCGATGGTGTGTGCGTCCAAGGCTCGCTGCAACGTGTCCCGGATGCACTTTGCTTTCTTTTTGTGCTCGGCGGACAGCGACAATAGTCTCGCAGTGGCAGCCTCAAATTCCGCCGCGTCACTGACAGCCTTCTGGAGTAGCTTTGAGACCTCGCAGCCGTCCGGCTGTACAAGAACAAGGCGCGACATCTGTCTGTCCTTATCACAGTATCACAGAGAAACAATCCGGGTCTATAATCCGGGTCTTTATTTAGTCCAGCGCTAGTGGTCCCGCTGTCAGCCATTCACTTGGTAGCCGGAAGTGTTCCCGTTTCTCGTCAGCGACGGCCAAGCCGACATCGACGATCTTCTCAATGAGCGAACCAAACATGATAAGGAAGATGGCGTGAGTATACAACCGGCCAAACTCTGCAGACGAGTCGAACAAAGTTGTGGTAGCAAGTATTTGCTTTCTCTCGTCTCTGGTCGTGAGCGAAGTCATACCAGCCATTTGTCTTAACTAACACTAACCCACGACATTATTTGCTGGCTGCCAACCCGAGGGTCCATTGGTGTCATATTGGAGAAGCCACTTTGCGCCTTGCGCCACGCCGCTGGACAGCCTTGTTTGTAGTGTGGCGCCACGATGTGTGCCTCTTTTCTTTGCACATGCCTGGTCCCACGAGAAGTAGGAACGACGGCACATTCTGAGAAATATGCGCTGCGACTTTGGCGACTACCAACTGGGGCAACTGACCTCCGCCCGGGAGTACAACTTCTTCCGGGATGAAACTGATCCGGAACTCAACCCATGCAGTATCTTTTACTCCCGCGAAGACCGGGAAGACAACAAGGATCACGGGTACAAGACGGTCCCATCAACGATCGCCATCGCCCACGGCAAGATTCATGTGGGGAGCTTGCTCGTTTGCCCTGAAGCAAAGTTCATTTCGGCCATGCGTTACAACCCGGAGAGGGCGTCATGGGCCGTGCACCCCACCAGCGAGCTGTGCCGTACGGAAATGTTTGGGTGGGACCGCTTCCTGAACGCTACCGGTCAGTCAATGAAGTTCTCCCCGGACCGCTTAGTTGAGATCCCTGGCTTCGACGCCATGCCACCTGACGCGGGGAAATTGCATCTTCGTGGTGTCGTACTCAAGGCAATGATTGAGGGCCTACCGGGGTTCCAGCTTCAGAGCACGTCCTTCCACCCGACTGTCTTGCATCTCGATGAGGGTGCTCCCTCTGGCCTCAGTGTTCATGATGTCACAGACTCTTTGTATTATACAGTGCTGTTACAGTGATTACAAACTTAGTACTACATACAATTGACTATTCAGTGTCGTCCTTCTTGTACACCATGGGTAAGCCCGTCATCGGAGCCACGCAAAAGGACTGTATACCAAGAGAGCGGGCAGCGGTAACGTGGTCGATGTCGTCGTCATAGAAGCGAACTGACTCAACGTCCACATGAGGAAACATGCCCAGTATCTTGCCCAACATGAAGACTTTACTGTCCGCTTTGCAGTCCGCTTCGACGTGGTCAAAAAAGTGGACTACCCTCATGTCCGAGAGGACCTCGCGCGCTTGATGGTTGAAAGACGCAACGGTAAGGATGTCTCCTCGTTGTTTCCTCTCTTGCATCCAGGTGCGCAGGTTCGTTTCATAAGCGGCCTTCTTGGCGGGGCTGACCCGGAGCAGGCTGAGGACGTTGTCAAGATCGAAGATGAGCAGCCTAGTTTTGTTTGCGCTTGCCATTTTGCCTGCATGGGGAGCGGAAGCAGAACAGAAGAAAAGAGCGAAGTCCCCTGCAGTGGCGCCCGGGGCTTGAGTGGCTGACCGCCGGCGCAGGGCTCAGTGATAAAGCCACTTTTGCTTTTCGTTTGCTTTCCTTCCCGAAGCAAGCGAGGCTGCAGACTTCTCTCCCCGCCTGTGTCAAAAAATGTCGTCCGCAAGCTCTCTTACCATACATCAGGAGTTCATGGAGGTCCTCCAGGAGGAAAACGCACCCTTCTCCGTTTTATTCACAACCGCACTGGCCAGCTTCCAGTGGGGTGTTAGGGCACTCACCGTCCGCGTTCATGAGAAGGACTTTGACCACGGAGCGGTGAAATGCTACGGGCGCAAGTTTCTGTCCAGGCTTGGGTACGCCGTAGCGTCCGACACGTTCACTCGGAACGCGAAAATTGAGGGGACAACCAAGACGGACCTGTCTATCACTGACGTCAGTTTCACGATTGACTGGGACCGAACCAGGGACGTTGTTCTCTTGGGGTAAGCACGCGAGGCACCACACCTAAGTAGTTCTTTGCTGATCACCAATTTTCAGCCTCTCAGACGGCGGTCCGCTTTCGACAAAGAGTCTTTGGGACACCTTCATAGACGATGTCAAAACGGCGAAGTCTGATATGGCTGCTCATTTTGACGCACAGATCAAGGCGGCGGGGTGGGGCGTTCATCACTTAGCAATAGAGATTGGGTCTTTTGATGTGGACGCCCTGACGTCGTTTGGAAAGCTGCGCATGTTATTCCTTGGTTTTGCATGTGATAACGCCTGTTCCACGCGGCTGGACAACGCTCTCGGGATGAATTATCCCATGACGCACGTAGCTTTCAGGATAAACTGGGACCGGACGGAGCAGCATGTACTTGACCGCCGGCTCACCTTGTAATGTACTGTGTTTCCGCGTCGGTGCGTTCAGGAGCAAGAGTCTTTTTTCTGTGCCTTGTGTACCACAGCAAAACATGTCTTCGGAATCTAGTGACAACATTCCCTCCCTGGACGATGTCCGACCCATGGTGATTGAATTCATCGACCTTTCTAACCAGGTGAAGACGGCAAAGACACAGATCAAGCTCATGAACGAACGGAAGAAAGAGCTTGACGGGCACATCAGGGACAGGATGCGGACGTACGGCATCAAGGGGTTCACGACGGCGGAGGGGAACATCCACGTCTATGAGAGCAAGACGGCGAAGGCCCCTTCAAAAGACGACATCGTCGGTCTCGTGGCGGGCAAAGTTGGGGACGAACGCCTGGCTGAAGAGGTCATGGAGATCATTTACAGCAAAGAGAACCGGGTCCCTGTTGCGACGGAGAAAATCAAGGTCATCCCCAAGCGACGGTCGGATTGACGAAGCGTCAGTCGGATTACCAAAGCGTCATTTGGATCAGCGGAGCGTCGGTCGAACGTACTGAACCCCGGACGACTTATTTCTCCTACATACTCAAGAAATGATCCGTTCACGTAACATTTCCGGCGGGGCCAATCCCGTCCCTTCATACGCTGGCCAATGCATAGTTGGCGAGTCTGGTCTTCCACTCGTGGCGGCCACGATCCATCAAAAAGGCACGCAACCCTACCTTGCTTGGAGAGCGGCCGAGGTCCAGTGCGGGTACGCCCTCGACGGCGGATTGCAGAAGCTGGTCCGTTCCCTCGCACGGGCGGAGGCTAACCCGGAGGTGTACATTCACCCGGCCATATTCCAGAGCGGAGACCTGATGGGGGCTCTGCAGACCGCTCTACCCGGCCACACGTTCTTCGATCTTGGTCAATTCCCACCACAGGATGGTCATATCATAGTGAAGCCACTAAAGAGGAGTGACCGCTTGGTTCAAGTCATCCCTGTCGAGCCCACCCGCACCCACTTCCTTCCCGCGCGTGGCATTTTCTTCGCTCAGTAGTCCAAATCAAAATCATCGGAAGCGTGGAACGGATCATGCTCGATCCCTCGTGACTCCTCAGCTAACACGTGGACTTCATTTGTGGGGGTCTGGTGACTGACCTGCGACAACTCAGCGCGAAAGTGCACTACGTAGTCGCGCCCTTCAAACGGGAACGGATTGCCATCGGCATCACGGAAAGTCAGCGTCAGCCATTTTACCGTCAAGGCGGCCCCAGCGTACAGCGTCTCGTCGAGCTCCGTCACATCGGCGTTCGACAAGAAAATAGGGACATCCCTGCCCCCAAGTTCCTCGCAGGAGAAAACGAGGGTGTCACAGGGGTGGAGGGAAAACGGCGTAGGAGCCTCGTACCTGCGCAGTCCGCGCTGATCAGTGTGATTGAACCCAAGGATTTTCCCCAGGTTACATCGCGTCTGCTCAAACAGCAGGTGGAGCTGACTGTCGACCACCGGGGTGACCTGCTCCACGAGGACCCGCTGCGTAATCGGGTTCTTGCCGACGCGATAGCGGTACTTACCCGCCGCACTCATCAGGCGCTCAATCTCGTGGAGCAGACCGGAAATGTCCCAGCTTCCCGGCGGAACAGACACAACGAGCATACCGTCATCGTCCTCAGAGAAGTAGAGCTTGTTGTTATTCTCTGTCACGGTGAAATGCAGAGGGGCGAACTCCAAGCGCACAAGGGAGAGTTTCGTGAACGAAGGGAGGTCATGGAGGGGTGCTCGATAGTGGTGCGCATTGGGCCACGTCACCGTATCCCTGTCAGCGGACCGGATAAGGAAGTTCCTTGGTGTGGGGCGGGGCGGGTCCTCTCTCCGTCGTGGTGAAGGGTGTCGGCGAGCTTCCCGCACAGCCGAAACGGATGTGCACCGCCCGAGCCACCCGTCGTCGATGGTGGGTCCGGTAATCAGCGGCGGCGGCAGGGGCGGGTGCGGGTCGCGGATTTGGGGTTCCCCAATTTGGGATTCCCCGGGGTCAGCCACCCCGAGCCTTGTCACAGGACGGAGAGCTGCCGGCGGTGCCATCGGATGTGTCATTGAAGGGGTCTGTGCCGCCGTTTGCAGACGCGACGGGTGTCGGGTGGGTGTATCTGGAGCGACTTTCCTCCGCGCGCGGATCGCCTTGACCGCGTGACGAACAGTGACTTCGTTCAGGAATAGGATGGCCGCCTTGGGGGATCCTTTCTCCTGCTGCAGTTGTTTCGGGCGGGTAACCTTCCACACCTGCTGCATAATGTCCGAGACCAGGTCGACGAACTCTGTTCCTATCGTATAACCCTCGCTGTCAAATGTCCCATGAATCTCACCGTACACTGTGCCAATGTTCTTCGCGGAAAGGAAGGCGGTCTGAAGGACGTTGCTGTCCACCGGGCGCATCATCTGTTGGGGTGAATACATGACGGGGCTTTACGGAGACGGTTATATACGTGGAGTATTCATTTTCGCGCCTTTTTCGAGACGCGCTTCGAGGAGCGCTTCTTTCCGGACTTGCGGGCTTTGGTCTTACGCGCCGTGCGTTGTTTCGCGGTTCGCTTCCTGGTCCTCTTCCTGGCCCCGCCCCGGAGGACGTACGCTGGGTAATAACCGCCGGTGGCGGGCGCGACGGTTGAGAACGTCTCGGATTGGGAGCTGGTTTCTACGGTCACTGGGATTGTTTGCATCCTCCTATGATTGTGCATTGGAAAAAAATCACGTATATAAAGACCGCTTTCCCATCATGCAGAAAATGGAGGGAGCTGCAAAGAAGAGGAAAACCCGGTCGGCCAAAAGTGCTCCCGCACAGGCTGCTAAGCACGAGGACAATGTGTACGTCAAGCTGGACATCAAGTGTGCCACTTACAGCGAAAACGTCATCCTAGATGAGAGGAAACTGATGTACGACCCCACCATTCACGACCCTCATCCACACGACCCTCACGCGGGGAGCTTCGGAGCGCCTGCCAATATTGCTGGTGCAAGCCCGGCGGAGGGGCGCATATTTTGCTACAACGAGTTTGACGGGTCGGCCGCTCCGGAAGAGCCCTTGCCCGCTGAAGAACAAAAGGAAGAAAGCGGCTGCAACCTTCTGCCTGGTTTTGTCCGCCACGGTTGGCCAGAGAGGACACGCATCCGGTGCTGGTGGTGCTGTTCGGAATTTGACAACACGCCGATCGGTGCGCCCGTCCGTTATTACGAAGAGTCTGACAGTTTCGAGGTGATGGGCTGCTTCTGCTCGTTCCCTTGCGCCAGCGCCTACATGCGATCCGACCAGAAAAAGGCTCTGAACGACAAGCTGTATCTCCTCCACATGTTGTGGCAGAGGGCGACACCGCCGGACGGCACGTCAGTAAAAGACGTCCTTCTCCCCGCCCCTCCTCGCGAGATGCTGGAGATGTTTGGCGGGCCGCTGTCAGAAGACGCTTTCCACCGCGCATCCGGTAACGGTAGACACTTCCGCCTCAACTTGGCCCCGCAGCTCGTCCCGGTAGAGATGATTGGGGAGGACATGACTCAGGGGCGGAGGGGAGGACTCTTACATGCTCTCAAGCAGGCC
>Ga0105239_10004853_pt1 | contig 15912 bp, 15 predicted proteins | sample KBSC44metaG_FD_92761 | JGI IMG/M metagenome (GOLD analysis project Ga0105239, IMG submission 92761) | Corn rhizosphere microbial communities from Kellogg Biological Station, Michigan, USA - KBS C4-4 metaG | ecosystem: Host-associated > Plants > Roots > Rhizosphere > Soil | place: Michigan, USA...
ATTTGAAAGCCAAGAAACGAACTGCTGAGGTGTCTTGTTCTCAAGCCACCTGGCAAGCGTGTACGGATCATTGCGATGGTCCATCGTGCACGATTGCGTAATCGATTCACGGACGACAGCGATGACCGCTTCTGCGTCGTCGGTCGATGCTTCACGTACAGTAATCATTCGTTCTGCAACCTAACGCTTGAGTTAAGCGGCCGCTGCCGCGATGAGTTGCGATCTTACACCGCGCCGACACGCAGCGGTCCGCTTGAACGAACAGTTAGGGGTCAACGCGCTCGCTCGAAGCCCACTACCTCAAGCTGGCCATTATCTGCGGGCGCGAGGCGGAATAGATACCGGACTTGAGAATGACTGTCGCAGGTGGTTGCCTGCCAGAGTTCGCGGATCTCTCCCGCTCTTTCCGTTGCGCCCTCAGCAGGCTTGCTTGAGATGACCTTAAGGTTAGTTGACAGGCCGCACTTTGGACTTTGCGGAAAGACTTTCAGTATGGTCTTTTGCAGATCGGGCGGCGCCGCACTCTCCACCGCGATGGCGTTCCCCAGATGAAAGAGCATCAGCGGAGCGAAGAAACCGACCAGGACATTTGGCATATCATTGACCCCTAACGCTTGAGCTAAGCGGCCGCTGCCGCGATGACGCATGATAGCACTCGCGACTGACCCGCAGCGGTCCGCTTGAGCGAATAGTTAGGCGCCATTGCCGGGCTGCAAACCACAACACTGACAACGGGCATTACTCATGGAGAAGTACGGCGTAAGAAACGCTCGACCACCGTACTTCGGACACCTGAGTGACGTGAGACGCTGTTTAATGAAGAACCAGGCCGCACACCACCCAACAAATAGGGTGAGCGCGACAACTTCGGGAGCTTGGACGCCAAAAATGGAACGCCACGCGATAAGAAATATTGCGCCGGCGAGAGGCCAACTGACCCACCAGATAAAGAAGAGATTCCTTCGCCTCCTTGCCTGATACCAGAACTCCAATACGTCCATGGCGCCTAACGCCTGAGCTAAGCGGCCGCTGCCGCACTGAACAACAGTCTACCGCAACCGACCCGCAGCGGTCCGCTTGAGCGAATAGTTAGACAGCTCAGCCAAAGACGACCACATTGCCGCCGCCTTGACCTACCGCCAGTGTGCCCATCGGGCCCTCTACTTGCCAAGCCTCGTAGCCACTTGAGTCTGAGACAACTTGAAGGATTTGCCCGTCAAAGTGGAGAGCGAGATCCGCCGTTCCTTGCGCAACCTGGATGGCGTTGAGGGTATGGCCGAGCAACCTTTGGGATAGCTCTGATACGGCATGTACGGGCTCAGTGCGACCAAAGGCTTGGCTCTCGTCCCGGCTGGTGAGTGCCAATGCGCCGGAAGATAAGAGCCGCCAAAGCGATTCAATTTGAATGCGATAGCCGCCAGCCAACTTAATGACGCAAGGGCAGCCTTCCCACCGCTCAATGGCGTCGATCGTCCGGCCGATGAGTTGCGAAGTCCAAGAGTCTTCCATGAGCTGCCTAACGCTTGAGCTAAGCGGCCGCTGCCGCAATGCCTGACAGTCTACCGCAACCGACCCGCAGCGGTCCGCTTGAGCGAATAGTTAGGCCGCAAACCGACGGAGCGGCAGTGCGAGATGAACAATACACAGAGCGACAAATGCAAGAGCGCAAAGGATTACTCTGGTAAGTGATGGCGGCCATTCGGGGCGCCAGAAAAACCGAGAAACAATAAGAGCTAGCGGAACAAGCAATATAACTCGACTAGTGCGAAGCGGCTGGCCGCAAGATGCGCACGGCAACAGCTTAAGGGGCCATGCTTGGAGCTTTTGCCAGGCGCTCACAGCACGGCGCCCACAACACGGACAAGTAAGTAGCATCTTATATACCGCCAATCCGCAAATGAGCAACCGTCGCGGCCTAACGCTTGAGCTAAGCGGCCGCTGCCGCAATGACTTGCGATCTTACACCGTGCCGACCCGCAGCGGTCCGCTTGAGCGAATAGTTAGGCATCGTTGCGTTGTGAGCCAGCGGCGCGCTGCGAGAGAATGCGATGGTAGATAATGCCGCACGCCCCACAGAGAAAACCGACGACGCAAATACTATACCCGGCCCAATAGGTGGTGCCCACTTGACCCGCATTCGAGCCAAGGAAAGCAACGAGTCCGCCGATTGCAGTTACGACAAGACCGATGGTCATGACGCCGAGGCCGGCATGCTCGGGCTTACCCCCAAGCAACTTGAGCCAAAGAATTTCGAGTTTGCCTTGCGCCATATTAGATGCCTAACGCTTGAGCTAAGCGGCCGCTGCCGCATTGCCTAACAGTCTACCGCAACCGACCCGAAGCGGTCCGCTTGAGCGAATAGTTAGAGCGCGCTGCCGCTATTGATGAGCAGTGCCGCAGACTCCGTGATTGCCCTAATGCAGAGTGCGCGGCGTTCGAGGTCTTGCGTGTCTTCGTATTCGCTAGCCCAATAGACAAACGGATCGAGCCGGTGATCGCCACTCTCGAGCTTTAGTTGGCACTCCCGCCAAATACGGCGTGCCCCATCGTATGGAATGAGGCTGCCTTCGACAATTTGGCGTGCGATGTGCTGCGCGCTAGCGATCAGCGCCTTGCTCTCGACAGAAACTGGAGCAGGTGTAGACATTGCCATAGCGCTCTAACTGCAAATAGACCCCTTCAACGGGGTGTTGGACAGTATGGTCAAGTGCGAGATACCGCGTCGTCAAGAGATTTTCCTACAAGAAACAACGCTGTTTGCCGACATCACCACGCAGATCGAATGCCGACACTGGCGTGCAACACTTCGAGGATGCGATGCGAATGAATTACGAGCCCGAGAACAGGGATGTAAAGAAGCGCGGTGATCAGTGGGAGCTTTCCGCGCTGATCGCTGCGATTCGGGCCAAATTGCGGGTCAAACACTACAGTTTGCGTACGGAACAGGCCTATATTTCCTGGGCACGTCGCTTCATTGTGGCGAGTGGCGGCCGTCACCCGCGGCATCTGGACGGCGCGGCTGTCGAAAGTTTCTTGAGTCGGCTGGCGAACGAGAGCGATGTGTCGGCCGGAACGCAGAATCAGGCGTTGTCGGCATTGCTGTTTTTGTATCGCGAGGTGCTCGGCACGGATTTGCCGTGGATGCAGGGCATCGTGCGAGCGAAACGCGCACGCCGCGTGCCGACAGTGCTGTCGCACGACGAAGTGCGGCGTCTGCTTGCGATGATGAATGGTCAGGCCTGGCTGATCGCGAGTCTGCTGTATGGATCGGGCATGCGCATCATGGAATGTTTGCGCTTGCGCGTGAAGGACGTCGATTTTGCGCGCAACGAGATCACGATACGCGAGGGCAAAGGCGGCAAGGACCGGCGCACGGTGCTGCCGCGAGCGCTTGTCGAACCGCTGCAGCGTGAGATCGAGCGCACGCGGATGATGCACGCGATCGATGTCGCCGCGGGCTATGGCGCGGTCTGGATGCCGCATGCGCTTGCGCGCAAATATCCGAATGCCGCGCAGGAACCGGGTTGGCAGTATGTGTTCGCCGCGGCGCGCCGCTCGCTCGATCCGCGCACCGGCATCACCCGTCGCCACCATGTCGACGACGCCGTCGTCGCGCGAGCGTTGAAGACCGCGCGCGAGCGGGCCGGCCTGACCAAGCAGCTCAGCGCGCACACCTTGCGCCATTCGTTCGCAACGCATCTGCTCGAATCCGGCGCCGACATCCGCACCGTGCAGGAACTGCTCGGTCACAAGGACGTGTCGACCACGCAGATCTACACGCACGTGCTCAATCGCGGTCCCGGCGGCGTGCTGAGTCCGCTCGATCGCTCCGGCGGCGTCTCAGAATTGCGCGCAGACTACGCCGTGTTCGTGCAGCACCGATTGCTGGTGGAAACGCTCGCGATAGCGCGCGACGATGTCGCGTAGCGCCGCTGCAGATGTGGCAGTGTCGGGGTGGACGACAATGACGATGCGGCTCGACTCGCCGGTCGTGATGCCATCGCTGCCGCGCCACGTGCCGTGCGCGGCAAGGACGCTGTAGCCGTCGGGAAACGCGGGTGTCAGCGCATCGTTTTCGAACTGCTGCCACGCGGCTGCATCGACTTCACCGCCGCCGGGTATCGAGGCGCCGAAATACAGGGTGTCGCGAACGAGCAGGCGCTCGTCGAGCCGGCACGCCAGCACGTGCTCGCGCCGCCATTCGAGGTTGCAGCCGCCGAGCAGCGGGGCGGCGAGCGCCAGTGTCAGCCACAATCTCATCGCAGATTCGTTTCGAACAGCCGGTAGATGCGCTTGTACTCGTCGAGCCACGAATCGGCATTGCTGAAGTTGTGGCGGTCGAGCGGATACGGCGAGATCGTGAAGTTGTCCTTGTGCAGTTCGATCAGTTTTTCGTAGAGGCGCATCGAATCCTCGAACAGCACGTTGTCGTCGATCACGCCATGGCAGATCAGCAGCGGATCGCGCAGACCGCCGGCGAATTCGATCGGCGACGAACGCGCATACGCGAGCGGATCGATCTGTGGCGTGTTGAGGATCTTCGAGGTGTATTCGTGATCGTATTGCGTCCAGTCGGTGACCGGGCGCAGCGCGGCGCCCGCGGCGAATTCGCCGGGCGCGCGGAACAGCGCCATCAGCGTCATGAAGCCGCCGTACGAGCCGCCGTAGATGCCGACGCGCTTCGGATCGACGTTGAAGTTGGCGACCAGCCACTGCTTGCCGTCGAGCAGGTCCTCCAGTTCCGGATGGCCCATCTGCCGGTAGATCGCGGTGCGCCAATCGCGGCCGTAGCCTTCGGACGCACGGTAATCCATGTCGAGCACGACATAGCCGTGCTGCAGCAGCAGGTTGTGGAACATCTGCTCGCGGAAATAATACGGAAACTTCTGATGCACGTTCTGCGTGTAGCCGGCGCCGTGCACGAACATCACGGCCGGATGGGTTTTCGTCTTGTCGAAGTTCGCCGGCTGGTAGAACTTCGCGTAGATCGCGCCTTTGAAATGGGTCGACGGCACTTGCACGATTTCCGGTGTCGTCCATTGCAGCGCCTTGTATTGCGCGGTGCTGGTGTCAGTGATTTCGCGCGGTGCCCCGCCGTCGACGGGAACGATGGCCAGTTGCGGCGGCAGGTAGCTCGATGAATGCGCGACCAGCACGCTCGCGCCGTCATGCGCGAGGCTGAACGTTTCCACACCCTGATAGTGCGAGACCTGCTGCAGTTCGCCGCCGTTTGCCGGCACGCGGTAGACGTCGTACGCGCCCGGCGCCTGCGCGTTCGCGATCACGTAGAACCAGCGCCCGTCGGCCGTCACCTCCGGATGGCTGACCTCGAATTTTCCGTGCGTCAGTGCCTGCGCCTTGCCGATCAGCGGTTTCGCATAGAGCTGCGCATAGCTGGATTCCTCGGAGACGTACCACAGCGTGCGGCCGTCATTCTCGAAGCCGAATTCGTTGAAGTTCCAGTTGACCCATGCAGCGTCGTGCAGGCGATGCTGCGGCACCAGCGCATGTCTGCCGAAATCGACGCTCGCGATCCAGCGGTCCTTGTTGTCGTTGGCCAGCAGCTGCACGGCCGCGTTGGCGCCGTCGTGGGCGAACACGACCGCGTTGACCTGCACGTCGCGCGCTTTCGGCTTGTCGGCGGCTTTGTCTTTTTCTGCCTTTTCCGCTTTCGTGGCCGCTTTCGCGTTTTCCTCACGCACGCTCTTGAGTACGTCATCGCGAATGCCCGGCAGCGCATCGGTACTCAGCTGCGTGCTGGTGTGGACGCGCAGATCAAGCAGCCACAGCGTGTGCGGCGCGCTGTCGTTGCGGCCGACGCGCGTGCGTTCGTCCTCGAATTCCTCATAGCCGGACTCGGTCACGTAACGGGTCAGCTTGCCTTTCTTGCCGGCCTCGAAGCTTTTCGGCGAAGTGACGACGAACAGCCAGCGCGCGTCCGGCGACAGCGTGGTATCGGCGATCTGCACGTCGTCGCCGAGATAGAACGGCAGCGGCGTGCGCGTGGCGTCGCCGCGCTGCAGCGCTTCGTTGTGCTCGCGCTCGGCGCGCTTGTCGTCCTGCTTGCGCTTGAGCGTCGCGAACAGATGCAGCTGCAGGTCGCGCAGGTCGTCGGTTTTTGCCGCGTCGGGATCCTTCTCGGTCTTGAGGATGGCCGCCGGTGTGGTCACGCCCAGATCGAGATCGTGGATTAACCAGTCGTTGCCGGCGCGGAAGCTCAGGAATCTGCCGTCGGGCGAGAACTGCGGAGCCGATTCTTCCTGCGTGGTGCGCGTGATCTGCAACAGGACGCCGGATTTGTCGCGCACGAAGACATCGCCGTTGCGCACGAACGCGACGCGCGCACGGGCGTCGTCGTAGACCGCATGATCGCCATCGGCATCGGCCATTGCCGCCGCGTCGATGACGACGTCCTTGCCGTCGCCGAGATTGATGCGATGCAGGTCCTTCAGTGCGGAGCCGTTGCGCTTGAGTTCGTAATAGACGCTGCGACCGTCGCTGCCGAAGTACGGCGCAACGCCCGGGTGGCCGGGCAGGCTGATCTGGCCGGCAATCCAGTCCGGCTCCGCCATGATCTGTTCCAGCGTGAGCGGCGCCTGCTGCGCGGACGCGGCGAAAGCAAGCGAGGCGAGCGTAATGGCGATACCTGAGCGCGACACGGGCATTTCCTGCGGACGAAAGCGCGCAGCATACCCGAGCATCGCGGCGGCGCAATCAGTCGAAAGTCTTGCCAGGTCTGCCCGCCAGCGGCGCCGGCGGTTTGCACTACACTAGCGCCCGCCCTTCCGTTCGGAGCAGTTCCTGTGAAGCAGCGCGTGGTCTTCTTCCTGCTGACCCTGGCCGCCGGTGCGGCGTTTGCGCTCGCGCCGCCGCCGACACCCCGGCACGACGTCGTCGCTACGTATCACGGCACGCAGATTCACGATCCGTACCGCTGGCTCGAAGACGCCGATGCTCCCGCGGTCAGGCAGTGGATCGATGCGCAGAACACCTATACCGAAAACGTGATGGGCGGTTTCAGGGACGCCAAGGCAATTGCCGACCGCGTCGGCGCGCTCGCGCTGACGTCCACGCAGCGCAGCGCGCCGGAAATCGTCGCCGACACCTTGTTCTATCTGCGCCAGACGCCGCCACAGCCGCAGCCGGTGCTGGTCGCGGAAGCGTGGCCGCGCGGCGCGGCGCGAGTGCTGGTCGATACGAACGCCGATGCCAGCGGCGCGGCGATCACGAATTTCTGGCCAGCGCCGGACGGCAAGCGCGTCGCCTACGGTACGGCCGAAGGCGGCGGCGAGGAAACCACGATCCACTTCATCGACGTGGCCGATGGCAAGCGCGCGGCGGATGCGCTGCCGTATGCCGGCGGCGGCACCACGCCGCAGGCGCTGATCTGGGATGCCGACGGCAAAGGCGTCACCTATGTGCGTCTGCCGCTGCCGGACACCGTGCCGGCCGGCAAGACGCAATTCAATGCGGCGCTGTTTCATCATGCGTTCGGCACGCCAGCGAGCGCTGACACGCTGGCGTTCGGCAAGGATCTGTCGCCGGTCGCCGAGTACACATTGATGACTTCGCCGCAGGGCAAGTACGCGGCGGCTTTTTTGCATTACGGCGACGGCAATCCCGATGCGCTGTATCTGCGCAAGGAAACCGAGTGGAAGCCGGCGCTCGGCACGCAGGCGAATATCCGCGCCGCCGCCAGCGTCAACAATGCGGCTGTGTGGGATGGCGAGCGCCTGCTGGTCATCGCCTACGAATATGCGCCGCGCGGCAAGCTGCTCGCGGTCGAAGCGGATGGCCATTCGCGCGTGCTTGTCGCGCCGGGCGAGTGGGCGATGAACGGAGTGGCGCCGATCAAGGGCGGCTTCCTGATCACGCAAGTGAACGGTCCGGACTGGCGCGTGCAGCAATATGACGCCGACGGCAAGCTCGTGCGCACCGTGCCGCTGCCGGAAACCGGCGTAGGCATCGGCGCGATCGCCAGCACCGCCGCGTCGCCGGTCGCGTTGATCAGCTATTCGGGCTGGTCGACGCCGACGCATTGGGCGCAATACGACTCCGGCAGCGGCACGCTCAAGACCGTGTTCGAAGTCAGCGCGCCGGCGGATTATTCGCGGCTGAAAACCTGGCGCCTCGAGGCCACGTCCGCCGACGGCACCAAGGTGCCGGTGACCGTCGTCGCCCTCGGCGATGCGAAAGCGGATGGCAAACGGCCGTTGATTCTGTCCGCGTACGGCGGCTACGGCATCACCCAAGGGCCGCGTTTCATCGGCTCGTATCTGGCGTGGCTCGAGCGCGGCGGCGTGTATGCGCTGGCCAATATCCGCGGCGGCGGCGAATTCGGCGAAGGCTGGCACGCCGATGGCATGCTGGCGAACAAGCAGCACTGCTTCGACGATTTCCACGCGGCGGCGCAGGCGCTGATCGCGGCGCAGTGGACCGACGCGGCGCACCTGGGGATTCTCGGCGGTTCCAACGGCGGCTTGCTGATGGGCGCGGCGCTGACGCAACATCCTGCGGATTACCGCGCGGTCGTCAGTTTCGTCGGCGTCTACGACATGCTGCGCTCGGAACTGTGGCCGAACGGGCAGTACAACGTCAGCGAATACGGCACGGTCGCCAACAAGACCGATTTCGACTGGCTGCGCAAGTATTCGCCGCTGCACAACGTGAGGCCGGATACCGCGTATCCGGCGGTGCTGTTGATCACCGGCGTGAACGATCCGCGCGTCGCGCCGTGGCAGTCGCGCAAATTCGCCGCGGCGCTGCAGGCAGCGAACCGGTCGGCACATCCGATCGTGTTGCTCACGCGCATGAATGAGGGTCACGGCGTCACTGCGTCGTTCGGACAGCGCGTCGGCAATACCGGCGTGGCGCTCGGTTTCTTCGCCGAGCAACTGGGTTTGGGTCCGGCTCCGAAAACCGAAACGGGAAAGAACAGTGCTGCTGCCCTGCATTGAACACGAAACCGCGGCGAACTCGCGTCACGCGGTGATCTGGCTGCACGGGCTCGGCGCCGATGGCAACGATTTCGCGCCGATCGTGCCGGAGCTCGTCGATCCGGGCTGGCCGCCGCTGCGCTTCGTGTTTCCGCATGCGCCGGTGCGGCCGATCACGATCAACGGTGGCGTGCCGATGCGCGCGTGGTACGACATCTCCGGACTGGAAATCGCGCAGCGCCAGGACGAGACGGGAATTCGCGCGTCGATCGGACAGCTCGACGAATTGATCGAACGCGAGCGCTCGCGTGGGGTGCCGGCGCAGAACATTTTCCTTGCCGGCTTTTCGCAGGGCGGCGCGATCGTGCTTGCCGGCGGCATCCGCCACGCGCAGCGGCTCGGCGGCATCATCGCCCTGTCGACTTATCTGCCGATGGCGGAGAAGACCGATGCCGAGGCCGCCGCCGCGACTCGCGACGTGCCGATCTTCATGGCCCACGGCATGCTCGATCCGACGATCTCGCATGCGCTCGGCGAGATGAGCCGCGATTACCTCGCCCAGCGCGGCTACACGATCGACTGGCATGCGTACCCGATGGCGCATCAGGTATGCATGGAGGAGATCGCCGATCTGCGGCGCTGGATATCCGCGCGATTTGCCTAACGCATGACCACGGCGCCCGACGAACGCCCGCATTGGCTGCCCGATTTCTGCAGCCTGCCGGTGCTGTTCGCGGTGATGGTCGTCGCCGAGCTGCTCGCGCTGGTGGTGTTGATCGCGCCGAGCGACGAGACGCGGCCGCTGCTGCCGCGCCTGGCCACCGCCAGCGTGTTCGTGCAGTGGCTCGCGTTGGTCTGCGCGGTATGCCTGTGCAAGCTGCGGCCGTGGCTGCAGCGGCTGGCGCCGTGGTTCGGCATCGCCGCGGCGTACGCGTTGATGCTGACGGTGACCGTGCTCGGCAGCGCGCTGGTGTTCGAACTCGATCACCAGCTCAGCCTCGGCCTGACCCTGCCGCCGCAATTCGAGGCGCGCTTCGTCTGGCGCAGCGCGGCGCTGTGCGCGCTGATCGCGGCCGCGCTGCTGCGCTACTTTTTCGTGCTGCAGCAGTGGCGTGCGCGTGTGCGCGCCGAAGCGAAGGCGCGCTTCGATGCGCTGCAGGCACGCATCCGTCCGCATTTCCTGTTCAACAGCATGAACACGATCGCCAGCCTGATCCGCGTGCGTCCGGCCGAAGCCGAAAGCGCGGTCGAGAATCTTTCCGATCTGTTCCGCGCCGCGCTCGGCAACGATGCGGCGGCGCAGAGCACGCTTGGCGAGGAGCTGGATCTGGTGCGGCGTTATCTCGCGATCGAGAAGCTGCGCCTCGGCGAGCGCCTGCGCGTGGACATGCAGGTTGAGGACCTGCCCGCGGACATGCCGCTGCCGCCGCTGCTGTTGCAGCCGCTGGTCGAGAACGCGGTCTATCACGGCGTGCAGCGGTTGCCGGACGGCGGCACCGTGACGCTGCGCGGGCGGCGCGACGACCAGACCATCGCGATCGAAATCCGCAATCCGTGTCCGCCGCAACGCGCCGGCAAGCGTCACGGCATGGCGCTGGCGAACACACGCGCGCGCATCGAGTACCATTTCGGCGCGCGCGGAAAACTGGACATCGAGTCGGGCGCCGACGAATTCGTTTGCGTGGTAACGTTGCCGCATGAAGGTACTCGTAGTTGACGACGAACCATTGGCGCGCGAGCGCCTGGCGGCGCTGGCGCGCCAATGCGCCGGCGTGGACGTGGTCGGCGAAGCGGGCGACGGCCGCGCCGCACTGGAGAACGCGGCGCGCCTGCAGCCGGACATCGTGTTGCTCGACATCCGCATGCCGGTGATGGACGGGCTCGAGGCCGCGCGTCATCTGGCCACGTTCGAGCATGCGCCGGCGGTGATTTTCTGCACCGCGTACGACGAACATGCGCTGGCGGCGTTCGATGCCGGCGCCGTCGACTACCTGGTCAAGCCGGTACGCCTGGAGCGCTTGCGCGGCGCGCTCGAACGCGCGCGGCGTTTCGGCGCCGCGGAACTGGACAAGGTGCGCTCTACCGCCGGCGCGCCGGCGCAGCGCGGACATCTGTGCGCGCGCGTGCGCGGCAATCTCGTGCTGGTGCCGATCGCCGACATTCACTACCTGCTGGCCGAGGACAAATATGTCGTCGTGCACCACGCCCGGGGCGAAGTGCTGATCGAGGAGGCGCTCAAGGCGCTCGAGGACGAATTCGGCGACCGTTTCGTGCGCATCCATCGCAATTGTCTGGTCGCGCGCGATCGCCTGACCGGCCTGGCGCGCGCCGCCGACGGCGCGATCTACGCACAGCTGGAAGGCAGCAGCGCCACGCTGGAGGTGAGCCGGCGCAACCTGCCGGGATTGCGCAAGCTGGTGCGCAGTCTGTGACAACACTGTTGCGCATCGCCACGCGCCAGAGTGCGCTCGCGTTGTGGCAGGCCGAACACGTCGCCGCATTGCTGCGCGCGGCGCATCCGCAGCTGGCGATCGAACTGGTGCCGATGACGACGCGCGGCGATCAGATCACCGACCGCTCGCTCGCGGCGCTCGGCGGCAAGGGTCTGTTCCTGAAGGAACTCGAAATCGCCATGGCGCAACGCCATGCCGATATCGCCGTGCATTCGTTCAAGGATGTGCCGATGGAGCTCGATGCCGGCTTTGCGATCGGCGCCGTGCTCGAGCGCGCCGACGCCGCCGATGCTTTCGTTTCGGCGAAGTACGCGCGCCTGGACGCCTTGCCGCACGGCGCGCGTGTCGGCACCTCGTCATTGCGCCGGCAGGCGCAGCTGCGTGCGCTGCGTCCGGATCTGCTCGCCGTGGATCTGCGCGGCAACGTCAACACGCGCCTGGCGAAACTCGATGCCGGCGACTACGACGCCATCGTGCTCGCCTGCGCCGGGCTGGATCGACTGGGTCTGGCCGCGCGCATCCGCCATCGGCTCGATCCGCCGGTCTGGTTGTCGGCCGCTGCGCAAGGCGCGATCGCGATCGAACACCGCGAAGGCGACGCGAGCATCGCCGAATTGCTCAGGCCGCTGCACGACGCCGACACTGCGCTGTGCGTGACGGCGGAACGCGCGCTGACGCGTTATCTGCAGGGCAGCTGCCAGGTACCGATCGCGGCGTTCTGCCTGCAGACCGAAATCGGCTTGCATCTGGCGGGCCTCGTCGGCGATGCGGCGAGCGGCCGCCTGATCCGTGCCGAAGACGACGGCCAGAGCGAAGCGCCGGAAGAACTCGGCGTGCGCGTCGCGAAAACCCTGCTTGAACGGGGCGCCGGCGAACTGCTGGGCCACCAATGACAACGGGCCCGCGCGGGCCCGTCGTGCACCGCGTTGAAACCTCGATCAGAAGTTGTAGACGAGGTTCGTCGTGAACAATTCGTCGGTTTTCTTGAAACCAGGCGCCACTTCGGAGTTGTGACGGGTCTGCAACCCGACTTTCAGTGCGAGGTGACTGTTCATTTTCACCGCCAGGCCGGCATCGTTCTGCAGGAACTTGTCGTTGCTGCCGGCTTCGACGACCAGCACGTCGACGAAGGAAACGGCGTCGCTGAAGCTGTGCTTGTATTCCATCTTGCCGCGCGCGACGACATTGCTGTCCGAGTCGGGGTGGACCGTATAGATCGTGAAAACGTTCGGCTGTACGCTCGTGTCGATGCTGGTCGTGATATACGACGTCGGCTGCACGACCTTGTAACCCGGGCCGATTTCGAACGCGAGTTCGTCGCTGGCGTTTTTCAGCACCTGGTAGCCGTAGCCGATCGACAGGGTGTACTGGTAGTCGTACGGCGAGAATTCGTCGTGCTCGTAACGGCCCGCGCCGACGACGTAGCTGCGCTCGTCGATCTTGTAGCCGAACGAAGCGCCCGCTTCGTAGCGGTTCGCGGTCAGGTCGTACTTCGATGTGCTCACGGTCGATGGCGGGGTGGTGCTCGTATCGACCGTCGTGACCGTGGTGTTCGACTTGTTGCGCTGCGCGAGCAGGTAGAAGTCGTCCTTCCACTGGTCGTCGTTGAACTTGAGATCGAGCTTGGCGTTGAGGTTCTGCGATTTGGTGTTGCCGCTGGCGATCGAAAGACCGGCTTCACCGGTACCCGACCAGCCCATCGGCGGCGGTGGCGGATCGGCAGCGAATGTGGCAACTGGCAGTGCAAACAGCATCGCCGAGGCGAGCAGAGTCGTCTTCATGAAGTTCCTTTTGCTTTTGGATGGCCAAACCGCGATGCGCACGCGGTGGGCGCGCATTGTAAACGGGAACGAATGCGCAAAAGTCAACTTTTGCGCATAGCGTACAAGTGCGGTTCAGGAAGTTTGCGGGCGTGCGCCGTAGTACAACATCACCAGATGCCTGGCCTGCGCGAAGAACAGCCAGCGTTCGACGAAGATGCCGGCGGTTGCACTCGCTGCTGCGATGAAGGCAAATGCCGCGTGCCATGCCGAGGATTTTTCCGGCAGCGCGAATTCCGCCAGCGCGGCCGCAAAAACCGGCACACATGCGAACAGCACGAGCGCGAGCACGCGCAGCCGCGCGGCGTGCTTGCGCGCGAGCGCAAAACCCATCTCGCGCGTGAGATAGTTTGCCTCCGTGTGCGGCGCCTCGACGCTGCGTACCGTGCCGAAGCGGCCAAGTCCGGTGGCGGATTCCGCCGTCGATGCGGACTCGCCGCGGTCGACGCAGATCCAGTAAGCGCGCTTGAGCAGCGCGCACCCGGCGGCGAAAATCGCCGAGCTGAGCAGCAGCGCGGCGCGCATCCGCCCTCCGGCGAGCGCCGCGTCAAGCAGCCACAGCCAGACGCTGCCGCCGAGCAGTGCGAACAGCAGATACGCCGGCAGCACCAGCGCGTTGTGCCATGCGGGTATAGTTTTTAGCGAAGTATAAATTCGCGCCGTGCACCCTACGGTGAGCATGGCGCACGCTGCGAGCGCGGCAGCGGCGATGCACAATGCGGCTCCGGCTTCGCTGCGCCACAGCAGCCACGCCAACGCGGCCATGGGCACAAACGCGGCCAGCGCGGCCACGCCTTCGCGCGACAGCCACGAACTGCGCCACTGGCTCAGCGCGCGCCAGGCGCGCTGCGGCTGGCCCAGATGCAGCAGCGAGGAGGCGAGTCCGACCGCAGCGAATGCGGCGCCGAGAACGAGTGTGGCGAGCGCCTCGCGCGGTTCGAGCAACGCGGGCGCCAGGGTTAGCACCGCGCCGAGCAGGAACAGCAACCCGTAACCGCAGCCGGAGATGACGGTGAAGAAGATGACGGAGAGCGCGGGATGCATCGCCTATTTTCGCCGCAACGGCGCGGCGAATGCACCCTCCGTTTGCTCAATGTGCAGCGCAGGCCGTACCGGCGATATGCGAGAGGCGGCTGATCGGCATCGAACCGCTGGCGTAGCCAGGGATGGTCGAATTCCAGCTCACAGTGCCGTGATCGCAATCCTCGAACGTGAACGTGATCGAGCCCCAAGCGGTGTGCACGAGATCCGTTGTCGCGAATGCGGGCGGGAATTTTCCGCCGCCGATGATCTCGGCAGGCGCCGTCACGCTGTTGCTCGTCGTGTCGTACGGACCTTGAATGTAGACCCAGATCGGGCCGCTGCCATCCGGCGCGTACGTGAGCCAGACCGCCAGCAGCGTGGCATTCTGGTCGGTGAATTCGAGTTGAAAGCCCTGGCCCGGTTGCGCCGGGTTGTACCAGCTGCCGCTCATGTAGCCGTCGAGGTGAACGGAGCTGGTCTCGGGCGCGCGCGACTCGAAGAAAAGGTCGTCGAAATCGGCCGCGACGGAAGGCACGTCCAAGAGAAAATGGGCGTCTTGAATGGAGACGTCGCAGCGGACCGAACGCGCGTCAGCCGGCAAATTCCGCTCGCCGGTTACCAGCGGCAACGTAAAGCCTGACTCGGCGAAGTAGGAAGCGTTAGAAATTGTTGAAAGCTCGGTGCCAAGTCCGGAGCAAGTGTCACTCCCAAAAACGGTACAGGTCTCATCAAAAAAGGCGGACCCCGTAATCGGCCAGATCATGCCGCCAAATCGGTAGGGTGCGCCCGGCGCGACGCCAAAGCAGGCCGAATGGGCGGTTGTCAGAGAATCGCCGACGGCCGTCAGTTTCATCGCGCCTGAAAATATGTCGCCATCGGCATTGTGCGATGGATCGTATTCAAACGCGCCCGCACCCGGACTAGTCCAGCCGATGGTGCTGCCGTTGAAATCGCCGTTCGGCAACAGGTTGGGATCATTCGCCAACGCGAGAGCGCTGTACGCACCAAAAGCCAAAGCGAGCCGGAGGGAAATAGTGTTCATCAGGTGAGGCTTCTTGAACCTAGATATACGGTGAATGCCGCACTGGTTGGGGCAGGCTGAGAGTGGAACGCAGGTCAAGCCGATTGTTAGCGGCGCCGCTTGAATTTGTCCATTTGTATTTGTGCGACAAGGGTGTTGCTAAAAAACACCGGCGCACATCAGCGCGACAGCACTTTGTCGAGCCAGCGCAGCAGCGGCGAGGCGCTGGAAAAATCCACTTTTTCTTCCGTCGCCGGTTGCGCAGACGAGGTACAGCCATCGCGGCGCGGCCGCGGCGGCAGGTATTTGTTCACGGGCTTGTAGCCCATCTCGGGCATCAGATCATAGCCTTCGCGCTCCGCGACGAGCTTCGACACGGCCGAACCCGGATCGCCGAGATCGCCGAAGTGGCGCGCACGCGTCGGGCAAGCCATCACGCAGGCCGGCTGGCGATCGTATTCGTCGAAAGATTCGTTGTAGATGCGATCGACGCACAACGTGCATTTCTGCATCGTGCCATGCGCCTCGCTGTATTCGCGCGCGCCGTACGGGCAGGCCCACGCGCACAGCTGGCAGCCAATGCACTTGGCGTCGTCGACGAGCACGATGCCGTCTTCGGCGCGCTTGTAGCTCGCACCGGTCGGACACACGGTGACACA
>Ga0105239_10004855_pt1 | contig 15909 bp, 35 predicted proteins | sample KBSC44metaG_FD_92761 | JGI IMG/M metagenome (GOLD analysis project Ga0105239, IMG submission 92761) | Corn rhizosphere microbial communities from Kellogg Biological Station, Michigan, USA - KBS C4-4 metaG | ecosystem: Host-associated > Plants > Roots > Rhizosphere > Soil | place: Michigan, USA...
AATTGACCAGCACCATCCCTTGCGACCCGCTTGGGGTACTATCTATATAGATGATCTAGATATGGTCGTCAAGAGAAATCGAAATTGATTTCTCCTTTTTTACCGGCGGTAGCAGTCAACTTAGTTTCAACTGCATCAACAGCCCTCGTGAGGCTATCAACAATCTTGTTCGCCTGATCATGAGTATATTCATAATTAGAGCCACCAAGATTTTCCAACTGAGCGATAGCTTTAAGCGCTTTCGTCATACGCGCCTTAGCGAGACGAATAAACTTATCTGCCTTGCTTTCGTCGGGGTCCACCTTACTTTCGCGGGGTTTCCTTGTAGGTTCCTTAGCCATTAAGATTTCTCCTTATAGAAATTTAAGGGCAATAGTTTCGCGATTGATATAGTAACTCGCTTTATGACAGATGCCTATCTATCTTCTATTGCCCACCTAGCCAAATCACGATGAAATTCATCAATTGGCTAGGAAACTTTTACTTGCCTTTTGGCTTCTCCTTATTTTCAAGCGCAGGAGCGACTTTGGCAAGCATCATTTCAAGCGGATCATTCTGAGACGGTTCGATCAAAAATTCCGCAGTATATTCATAGCCGGTATTGCTAACATCATCTGTAACGGCGGTAATACCGATCTTAAATGCTACTTCCACCGCGCCGCCCTTATCAAGCTGATAAACGAGCGGTGTAACAAGGAACAACGCTACATCAGGCAGGAAAAGCTGACCAGTCCTGTAACGCGTTCCTTTCTTTTCACCTTCAAGAGCCTCCGCGACGAATTCGCCCTGCAAAGCGCTCCATTCGCCATAGTTTGACATGCCGGTCTTAACACCACGAGCCAGACCTACAACGTTAGCAAGCCATGTAGTTTCGCCAAGCGCCCGCACTTCGCGATTAACTTCCTTGCCGTCTTTTTCAAACGTCTCAATCTTCATAGGAATAAGTGCGGCGATATTGCCGCAAAGGGCCTTCATGGAAATCTTCTTTGCAATCTGGACAGACATATTATTACCTCATTTAGAGAAAGCCACCAAATCAGAAGCGATTTGATGGCTTTCTTTTTAATCGAGTTTTGGGGGAACGTCAATAGATATTTTTATCGATCCATAAATTTATCTCCTATGAGTTAGAAAGGCAAAACTGATACCTCCGATTATGAGCCATAAAATCGCTTCTATGTAATGAACCATTATGTCATCCTTACAGTTCTAGGGGTAAAGATTATACCACGCTTAACACTAAAAGTAGGTACATCAGGCTCATATACAATTTCTGCACCTTTAGCTATATCGATAATATCTTCTGCCGACAATCTAACACCCTTTGAGGCGGTTTTATATTCACCATTAGTTTTTCTAAAGGCGTAAAGTTTCTTGCCAGCGATAGCGGCGAAATCGCATTCAGCTTCTAAGTCCCAATCTCCAAGCCGATCACTGATAGGAATATCATCAATATAAGAGGCTGCAATACTATCAGTGTCGCAATATAATATTGTTCCTTTTGTAGATGCGATATTCCGCCATAGATAGCTACGAACGAAGCCAGTAATACTAGCAGCAACTGCCACATCGTAGTATCTCCTTTTTTCCTCTTCCAATGGTCTATTAACTATTGCAGTTTCTTCGCTTAGGAGTTTGCAATAAAACCAACCATCTTCATTTAGTGCTGCATCTATCATGCTTGCGGGAAGCGTCATGAATTCTTCATAATTTTCTGGATTGCTGGCAAACTTACCATAAAGAGAGTTTAGAAATAGTTTAGCAAAAAGGCGTCTAGCAGACCATAGAGATATACCCTTTTGATCATTGCGCGCCTTAGCTTTTGCTAGTTCCTTGGTAGCTTCATCTTTAAGCGCAAAGAAATGATCTACATATTCCTTGAAGGAAATAGTCTCCATATATTCTTTGACGGATATTATTTTAGCCATTTCTAACGCGCCGGTATCACGAGCGGCTATATATTCCCATCCAGTTATATGAAATTCGCGATGTATATTATCATTAGGAAAAATTAAGCCCTTGTCTGTTCTATATGGAAATGCTCCAAGACTTTTAGCCTGTAGAGTAATAAAACAGCGACTTAATTCTTCATCGGAGATATTGGGCATTTCATCATAGGTATTATATGCCAGCCCCCATGGATGCTCAAAGGTCATCGCATAAGGATATGCGCTATTAATATCTACAACTTTAAACTGTTCTTCAATAATTCCCTTATGAAAGCACTCAACTCTACCGCCATAATAATATTTGCTCATCCTCTCATAATACATATCTGAGGATTGAGGTTTTTTGGTTCCAGTCAATTTAGACCAGAACTTCATGGCGGCACCAGCCTGAGTTAGGGAAATTCCATATTCTTCTACAAATTCCATGATCATTTCATGGAGATAGATACAATCTGATTTAAGATAAGATCTAATCTTAGTCCAATTCTTTGGTTTGTATCTCTCGCTTTCTTCAAAAATATCATAATCTATTTCGTCTTTTTGATAGGCAGAAAGCGGCGCGGGGATAATGTTAAAGCTATCTCGAAGTTCACATTCCCCGATCGTAAATTTAGCCAGTCTCCCATTAATGATCGTAAGGGGCTCAAAATCCTCGATATAGTCGGTGACGAAATGCCAGTCGAATTTTCCACCATTATGCGCGTATGCAATGACTTTATGTTGTGAGACATAAGCAATCATATCCTCGGTTTTTTCAAACTCATTATATACACCGTCTTCCTGATAGACGCCCCAAATAAAAGGAAGTGGAACCCGACCTTTTCTAAAGGGGTCGGTTTCTGCGTCGATTGTCCAGATGGGACGACGGTTAGATTTTCTAGCCATTAGAATTTCTCGCCAAATTTATATCCACGTTTCCGTTTCAAATTTTTGCGTTCTGAAAGTTGCTTATTCTTGGCATCGCGATAGGCCAAACGATATTGATTTATCGATCCCTGATTACTGGCTTCGAACGCTACCAATCCAAATAACCAATTTTCCCAACGACTATTTTCACCGCGTTTAGCAAGTCCTGCACCGCCGTCTGAATAGCGCGCCATGAGGTTCATGACTTCATCACTGACAAGAGATCGTGCCAGTCCACCATTATAGAGGTATTTACCGGCCATAATGATAAATTGTTTGGCGTCTTTATTCTTGTCCATTGTTCGCCGGATTTCGCTGGCGGGATCAATGGCCAATTTTTTCAGGTCAAAAAATAAAGTAGTTTCTGTTACATATTTTGACTTCAAAGTCATTCGATCGTCTTTGAATGTCAATTTCGCTTTTGGGTCAGCGGTGGGAATAAATGCGACATCAAATTTTGGTTTTCCTTTTTCGTGTCGTGAATATGCCTGAGCCAAAGCCAAATGTTTTTTATTTTTCGTGCGAAATACTTTGACAGGTCTAGCTGTCAATTCTTGATACTCGTTCCATGCACGAGAAATAAAAGACTTTTGTGATGATGAAATATTAGAGCGTAAGTCAATTGACTTTAACGCTTTCATATAAGGGCGCATTTCTTTTATTTTTTCTTTATATATTTTTTGCGCTAATTTTTGTTGATATTTGGCGTATCTTATTGCGTCTTTTGCCTCTTTAGACAAAAGCGATTTTTTCCTTGCCATTTATATTTGCCCCGCATATAATGCTGATTAAGAGGTTCCCGCCTCTAAGCGCAAGTCTAGCACGGGCCAGCGCAATTTTCAAGGCCCGCCTTCCGCCCCGAAGGCGGGCCTTTTACTTGGGGATTTATATGATTTCATTGCGAATAGCAGAAACAGATTTAAATATTACGACAGGAACCAATTTAACTTTACCTCTCGTAAATGATATTCAATCGTCAATAACGGATTTGAATTTTTCTTTTTATAATGCTTTCAGTCCTAATTTATGTTCTGTGTCACCTTTTGGTACTGCTGTATATGATGGATTTACATTAGAATTGCAGGCTTATACATTTACCAATGAGGGCTATATGGCTTTTGATGGTAATTTTCAGCATGCTGATCTTGGTAATATCTATGTTTTATGGTATTCTCTATATAATGAGGATATAACTTCATTTGTCACAGTAGGATTAGATACAGTTGTTAATGTCGCTGTATCTTTCTCGGAATTTAGTACGCCGGAAAATAGCGGTAATCAAACAGGCACAACTACATTAATTAATTATATCACTATTCCAAATACTACAACTATTCAGACGCTTTCTAATGCTTGTGAAATTGGAAGCGCTTTAGGACCAGTTGTTTATGAATGGGCTGGTAATGCGGCTGATGATTGCGTAATTAATATCATTACAAAAACCGGCTATTTTCAAGTAGGGCAAGTAACAGTAGATATTACTGGCGCTCCTTTGACCTCATTCAATGGAATTAGATATTATGCGATAAATAGAAATAATGCGGGTAATAGCCCTTATAAGATAATCGATTATTTGCCGACTAATATTGGCGATCCAGAGGACTTTAATATAGATGATTTTTCTTTAAGTGTCTTGACAGATGACGCTTTATTTCAAGCGGCTTTTTCTACTAATAGTGTTTTTCTTAAAGATAATAAACCTTGCGTTTTAATTGGCTATGACGGCTCTAATTCAATCGTACCATTTATATTAGAATTTTCAGAAGATTTTTCAACATACACAAAATATAATATAAATCCTAATGATGCTCAAACAACCACGTTTATAAATGAATACTTATTGAATAATTTATTTATAACCGCCGCATATTCAAAATTTGATAATCGATTTTATTTAACTGGAGGAAGCGGATTAGCTAGTACCTTTTATGCTATGTCAGATGCTTTTATTCCGCCGACACCGACCATATCTACCTATAGATCACGAATGCCAATTAAATTGGAATGTGGTAATTATTGTATTCCTCTAATGAAAAGGTAAATGCTCATGAGCGCTAATAGCCGGTTTCAGAATTTCACTATGACATTGCCTGAAAAAGGGCCAATGTCCGTTCCCGATTTTTGGGATTTTGCCGCTAATGAGACAACTGAAATTGATCTTACTCAGCTAATTGAAAATGGTTGGCTTGATTTTATTTCCGGTGTTTATATCGACAATACCGCTAATCCCGGTAATTTGCTTGTTGAATGTAATGGTACAAATCAAAGGTTTCCTTTCCCGGCTTATGCGGCGGGATATATTCCTTTATTTTTGCCAAATCCTCCAAAGATTAAAGTTACCTCGGATGCTGCGGGGTCAGTTCGTTTTCAATGGTATAATGTACCAGTTTTTCCAATTGTATTGCCCGGTCCAAATACACCGGATGAAAGTATAGATATTATTGCCGTAGGGGGAAATCCTGTTACGGATAGTCTTCCAGTTTCTCAGCCAATAGGTGGCGCATATACAGATCATTCGATTGCTAATTTGTCTGGCGCTTCTGAAACATTAATGGCTGCAAATCCTAATAGGAAAGTATTGATCGTTCAAAATGTTGCATCCAATCCAATGGCGATTAATTTATTTGGAAATGCTGCTGCTATAAATACTGCTGGCTCTATTACTCTGCCTGCTGGTGCATCTATTGTCCTTGATAATTATCCGTCTACTTCTGAAATAACGATTATTGGAACGGCTAATGATGATGTTACGGCTATGGAGGGATAATTAAAATGGGTAATATTTCATTTATTCCGCCAGTTTTTACAAGTACGCAAAAAGGTAGCGTGCCCGCATCTGGTGGAGGTACAGCAAATTTTCTAAGGGCTGATGGATCATTTGTCGCTCCAGTTAATTTTAGTGGCGCTCGTGTCGGTTTAGCTGCACCATTGACAGCTAAAGATTATACTACACTCACATTTATTCCTTGGGATACTCAATTATATGATACCGATAATTATTGGGCTATTGGCGATCCAACTAAATTAGTAATTCCGGCAGGAATATCAAAAGCTGTTTTTACAGCCGGATTTCTTACATCACCATCAACCGTTGTAGGCCGTAATGTTATTAGCCAAATAACTAAAAATGGCGCAACAAGTGTAGTATCATTAACTCCCGGTCCTAGCACTCAGTTAGGGGCAATTTTTGCGGTTAATTTATCTACCGGATTAATTGATGTTACACCGGGCGATTATTTTGAATTTCGATTTGGAATGTTGGCCGATACTAATATTACCGTATTGAACGAAAGTTCTTTCTTTAGCGTGATAGGACAGGCATAATGAACGTAATGGAACAAGCGGCATTGCGCTTTATTCAAAATATGACTGGAATGACGCCGACCGAAATGCAATCGGCGGTTTATCATTTTATTAATATGGCGAATAATATTGAAACTCGAATGGCTAATATGGAAGCCAAAATAGATGAAATTCATCAATATACTTTTCCGTCTACAAGTAATCCGAAATTGCTAGAGGATAAAACTAATGTCAAAAACGACAAATAATCCTACAGTTATTGTCGTCGATAATGAGACTGGCAATATTGAGGAATTGGAAGACAAAATTATAGAAGTAGAGGAAAATGCATTAGATAAAGATGAAGAAATAAAAGAAGATTTGATTGAGGAAATTCAGGAAGTAAAAGAGGATATTCCTGAAATAGTAGATGAAAAAGTAGATGATGTTAAAGAGGAAATGAAATCATGGCTGGTAGACCTCGTAAAACCGATAGCGGAACTAATCCCCCAATTGTCGACATTGACAATGAACCTAAACCAGAGAGTGGAAACGATGGAGAACAACCTAGCATCATTGACCCCGCCACCCTTGGAGGAATCACCGACGACGGATTTGAACGAGACGAACAGGGAAATCTCGTTATCGGAGCCAGTGGAAAACCCCGTCGAAAGCGTGGAAGAAAAGCTGGAGGAAGTTTCGGAGGAAATAACGGCTCCGGTGGAAAAACTAACGCGAGAAATTCACAAAATATAAATCGTGGTTTGGAAACACTTTCTCAGACTTTGATTATTGTCCATATGGGATTGGCCAGTTTTACCAAGTTTGATCAATTTGCTTTGGAAAAACCTGAAAGTGATGCGCTCGCTCATTCAATTGCAAACGTCATGGAACAATTTGATTGGACCCCCGATCCAAAGTTTACAGCTATTGCTGGATTGGTAACAACTGGCGCAACAATTTACGGGCCAAGACTTTATCTTTATAAAGAACATTTAAAAGATAAAGCAAAAGAAAACAAATCTAAGCAACCTCCTGATAACGTAACTACAATGTTTGGGCTTAATGGATGAGTATAAATTTGCCGTCTTCCGATAATAGAACAGCCGTTATCGGTTCTACTGGTAGCGGCAAAACCCAATTTTCTGTTTGGCTTTTATCTGTAAGAGATTTCGTTACAAGACCCGGCGTAATTTTTGACTTTAAAGGAGATAAACTTTTAGATGCATTAGGCGCTACTGAAATAGGCTTACATACATTTCCTAAAGAACCGGGACTATATATTATTCGCCCATTACCGGGCGATGAAATGTTAGTATCAGAATTTTTTAGGAAATGTTGGGCTAACGAAAATATCCTCATCTATATTGATGAGGGATATATGGTCCCTAAAAATGATAGATGGTTTAGAGCATGTCTAACTCAGGGACGATCGAAAAATATTGAAATGATTGTATGCTCTCAAAGGCCAGTATTTCTTGATAAGTTTGTTTTTACGGAAAGTAATTTCTTCGCAATTTTCAATATGAATTATGCAGAAGATCGAAAGACCGTCGCGGCTTATCTTGACAATCGTAAACCCGGCCTATTGCCTAAATACCATAGTTTATGGTATGAGGTTAACGACCAAAAGTCCCATATTTTGGGACCGGTCCCAGAGGCTAAAGTGCTTATAAATACGTTCCGTGAAAAGCTAAATAAAAAGCCTGTTAAAATTTAAGGAACAAACATGAAAGAAACTGTTATTACATGGACAGTAGCCAACTGGATTACTGTTTTTCTTATGTTTGTAGGAGCAAGCCTAATTTTGGGATTGGTCCTTAAACTCTACTCCAAAGCGAGAAATCGTAACTCGGAGGGTTAAATGCTCAATTTTAGCCTAATGTCTCGCTGGCAAAATTGGGTAATCATTTTTCTAATGATTTCTATTGCTATGACGGGTCTGCATATTTTCATTGACTTTATTGATAAGGAATAAATTATATGGCCGCTCCTAACGCTCCCTCGCCGCAGCAGTTGATGCAGCAGAATATGCTTGCTAGGCAGGCAGTTGTCGCAAACTCCATTAAAATGAAACAGCAGATTTTTAGTCAGGCTGTAGACCCCGCAAGCCAGCCCGTAATTAACGTGACTGGTAATAGCATCCGAAATGTTGGATTGCTTTTGGGCTTTCTTGTGGAAGTTACCGGTGATGTTGTTTGTACCGGTTCTGCCGCCGCTCGCACGCCTTGGGGCAATGCGAATATGGTTCAGCAGTTTCGCTACGACGACTTGAGCAACTATACGCGCATTCAGGTTCCTGGCTGGCATTTGGCGCTACTTAATAGTGTTCGCCAAGGTTTCGGTTATGGTGGCGTGTATGCAAATAATATCCCTATGGGCTATGGTGAAAATTACCCCGTCTATCAGGGCGATACTGCACTCGCGACTACTGTACCCGAAACTATCCGCATGCAGTATTACGTGCCGATTTCGTATAGTTCTACCGACCTTCGCGGCGCTATCTGGATGAGTACGGTTTCTGCAACGTCTAATTTGCAGATTACACTTAATCAAAATCCGATCGCCGCTTCTACCGGTAATGCGATTACTGGTGTTTATAAGGCGGCTGGCGCTAATACTACTCAGTGGGACGGAAATGTTACGGTAACTGTTTATCAGATTTACCTTGATCAGGTTCCGCGCATGCAAAATGGTGCGCCTATTTTGCCGATGCAGGACTTGAACACTGTTTATGAACTTAAACAGACTACCTTTACTACGCCTACTGCCGCGCAAGATTTCCCCATGGCTTATAGTAACTTCCGTAGTTTCCTTTCTACTACGGTTATTTACGATAATGGTGGCGTCTATAATGCGGGAAGCGATGTAAATTACTTCTCGCTTGCTTCTGCTAACTTTACTAATATCTTTAAAGTTACGCCAGAAATTGCGGCACTAGATGCGCGACAGACTATCATGACCGATTTCCCACTAGGAACTTATTTCTTTGAAAGTCGTGATATTCCCGTGAATACTATTAATTACGGTAATATGGAACTTAATTTGAATGCTTCCAGTGCTGCCGCTACTGCTAGAGTATTGGTAGGCTATGAAGCCTTTGCGCTCGTTTCTCAGGTAGTCGGTGCCTCCTCGCTGGCTGGCGGTTAAACTAGAGCGCCTAATGTGGGCGGGTTTCCTCATTTACCCGCCCACATTAGAAATTAGGAGGCAATATTATGGATTGTAAATTGTGCGGTGCTGTTAATAGATGGATTAAACAGCCATTTGATCCAGACGGTTCCGTCATCAACTGGTTTTTGATGGTTGGACTTGTTCTTATAGCGATTTGGTTTTGGTCACGCATTATTGTGAGGATTGCACCATGAGAATTTTCGGCTTTTCCCTTACTTCCGTTCTTATCCTTGTTCTTTTCTTTTGGCTAGGAACACGTTTCCCTAACGCTTTTGGAAGTCTTCCACTTCTAGGAAAATAATCATGGAACAATCGACTAAGCTATTTCTTGTTCTAGGATTTATGTTCATTCTCTATACGACAATGAACGGCCATCTTGAACGTTATTTGCAGGTCGTATTTGGAAGTTCCAGTAAATCACCTAGCGCCGGTAAAGTCGCACTAAACGCGGCAAAAACCGGCGCTAAAATTGCCGCTATACTATAGGAGAAGCTAATGCCATTTTTCCTATTAATTATAGGGGCTATATTTTTGATAGCCGCAATTAGAGGAAATCAAGGTGATTTGTTTGATCTATTAAAAGATGACTTTTCAGGAAAAGATAACTTTATTTTATGGGTTATGGCGATCGTCATAATAGTTGCGGTAGGAAATATAAAAGCAATCCGCCCTGTATCTGATGCTTTCCTCGGACTAGTTATTTTAGTTATCGTGGTAGCAAATTATAAAAAGGGAGGTAATTTGTTTAATAGCTTTTTACAGCAAGTAAAAGATGGTACTAAAACCCAATCGAATGGGCTATCTGGTGTAAATAAGATAATAAAACAAGCTGGAAGTATCTCCGATATAATTGCAAGTAGATAAAGGAATTTAAAATGGATAGGCTAACGGAAAGCGTTGTTACTATTGCCGTTGCTATTATTGGTCTCGCAACTTTGGCGGTTCTAGTTGGTCGTAATAGCCGTACTACCGATGTTATTAAGGCTGCTGGTGGCGCATTTAATAGCAGTCTAGGAACTGCTATCAGCCCTGTCATGGGCGGCGGTGGCTATAATTTTCCCTCTATCAGTAGCATGATTGGTTAAAGGAAAATAAAATGGGCATGAATGGACCTTATAACTATATCGCTGGACCTAATACGCTCGGCATCGGTGTAGATAATATGGCTCTATTGCGCCAGCCCATCGCTATTGATAGCCCTATTTATGGGCCGCGTTATAATGTTCACAAGAGTTTCGCGCCTCTTACAGGGGGCGCGCAATTCCCTCTTGCTGTTTATGGTCCTACGACCGACATTCGCGCAAATGGTGTTTATCTTAGCGGTGCTGTAGCGCTACAGGCTTTGACGGATTTTAATAAGTCAAATAATATGGGCTGAAAGGATTATATATGAAATTAAACTTTTCAGTCTTTAAAAAAGGCAAACCAATTTTCTGGATAGTTGGTGCTGTAGTTCTTTTTGTAATATTTTATTTGATTACGAGCCGTGGCGCTTCATCTTCTAGTGGCGGAGGAATTACAACTATTACCCCCGGTCCTAGTGATACCGCTATTGCGGCAAATGCTCAGATGAATATTGCGCAATTGCAATATGGTTCGCAATTGCAAGCACAAGTAAATCAAAATGCTACGGATATAGCTTTGGCGACGATTGCCGCTAATAGTAAATCCGCTCAAGACGCAGCAGCAGCAGATGCAGCTAAATATGTAGCTGCATTGGATGCTAATACCCAAGCTACATATATAACTGCGCAAAAAGAGATAGCACAAACTAACGCGGAATATAGTTTAGAAACTGCTAGAGTTGCATCAGAGACAAGTATTTCGCAATGGAATACCAACGCAGATATTTTGAAATCGCAAATGGCAACTAATGCAGATATGTTTAAGACTGCCACTAATGCGCAACTTTATTCGTCACTTGCTACGATCGCGCCCACTTTGAAAAAGGGTAAACAGGTTAGAGCATTTGATAACGTTCTGGTATCGCTATCCGCATCTAATACTGGAATGGGTGTCGCGCCAAGTCCTTATGATCCCGGTGTTCTAACTACTCATTAAGGAGCCACCTATGAAGGCAGAAAATAAAAAGGTGGCAAAGATTGCGGCGCTGGTAATAGGCGTCGCAATCATTCTTTATTTGCTACTTAGAAAAAATGGCCAATTGATACAAAATATTCAAGAGGCTGCAAGTCCGCTAATGTCGGTTGGATTGCCCGAAATAGCGCCGGTAGATATCGACGTACCGGGATTTGATTTTACACCGCATGACTATCCTATGCCTAGTATTCCAGCACCATCTTTTAAGCCATGTAATTTTTGCATTACCTCTAGGGTAGAATTGGCTCCGGCATCACCGCCAGCGCCAGCACCGCCACCTATAATTCGCGAGGTACAAATCCCGCAAATACCTAGTCGTACACATTGGGGCATGGGTAGCGTCCCCGCTCCACCCGGACCTAAAGGGCGCTATTATGGCGTTAGTGGTTGGTCTATATGAGTGGATATGACTTTTTCCAGAGCCGTGGATGGACACCAGTTCAATCCGCCGGAATTATGGGTAATCTTTTTGGAGAAAGTTCATTAAATCCTAGCGCTGTAGGTGATGGTGGCGCGGCTTATGGTGCTGGTCAATGGCATCCTGATAGGCAAGCTGATTTTCGACAAGTGTTTGGCAAGCCTATTCAGCAATCTACATTAATGGAACAATATCAATTTGTAGATTGGGAACTTAAAAATAAGCCCTATCTAGGAGGTGCACAATTGGCTGGTGCAACAAATGTAGCCGATGCTACTGCAATCTTTATGAATAAATATGAGCGTCCAGCCAACTCCAGTAGTTATGGTAATAGACTTGATGCGGCAAATCAGATACTTTCTAAAGGTGCTGATATAGTCGCTAAAGGTTCTAATATTATAAATGGTGTATCTGGCGCTTTAAAAAATGGGATCAACTCTATTCCCGGTGTCGGTAATGTCGCACAAGGTTTAGGACTGACAAGTGATTGTGGATGGATATGCCAATTTAGAAAATGGCTTGATGAAAGTCATTTCTGGCAAAGAATGGCGGTAGGTGTATTAGCGCTTATTCTTATATTCTCCGCTTTCATGTTATTTTCTAGTGGAAAGACGACAAAACTTATAAAAGGACTAGCTTCATGACTAGATTTTTTCTTTCCTCGTTCGCGGTCATTCTATTGTCAGCCTGTGCTACGGTTGACAAGGGTATCGATTATACATGCCTTCACAAAGACAAGATTAAAGCGGCGGCGCAAAAGGTAATTGATACTATCGACAATTATTGCCCAATTGATCCGGCAGGATTTTGATATGCAACTCTCTCAACACTTTTCACTTGAGGAAGCGACATTTAGCCAAACAGCACTAAATCTAGGCATAGATAATAATCCATCCCAAGAGATTATTGACCGAATGATTTTAGTAGCTGATAAAATGGAGCGAGTTAGAACTATACTAGGTGATGCGCCTATTTTTGTTTCTAGCTGGTATAGGTGCAATATACTCAATGAAAAAATAGGTGGCGCTAAAAATAGCGCACATCAATTGGGCTATGCTGTAGACTTTCGCGCATTTAGAATGTCAGTAGAAAATGTATGCTCTATATTGCGTGACGCGCTTCCATATGATCAACTGATAAATGAATATGGGCGTTGGACACACATAAGTTTTGATCCGAGAAATAGAAAGCAATTCTTTAAGATAGGATAAAATATGAGTGGGGCATATACTATCGATTTCGCTTCCGAAATCGCCTCCATTAAAGAACGGGTGGGAAAGCTAGAGGCAGATATGATTGATGTAAAATCTCATATGGCTATCGTGAAGGATAATACCTCCGAAATTCTAACGGTAATCACAGCGACAAAGCCATGGATTGTTAGAGCCAAAAGAATTTTACCCCCGCTAATAACATTTCTAATAGGGGCTGGATATTTGAACCCTCAATTAGGGCATATTTTCCAGCAGATATTTTAATAGAAAATTAAGGTCGATTTTTCTTGACGGGAAAATCGACCTTTGTTATTTATGGTGCAACAAATGAGGGAGTTAACACCATGGATAAAGTAATTAAACCAGCTTTCTTCAATTGGATTGTTGTATGGGGTCCAAACCATAATTCGCAAGCCGGATTTGTTAATCTGATACAAGCACAGGCTTTTATACAGTTCCTACAGGGACGTAATATTACCGGTGTTTGGTTATGGGATAATAACAAGTTACATCAAGTAGAAAATTTCTAATGAAGGAGTAAATAAAATGATTTCACATATTACCATTGGACGTGGCAAAAACCGTTTCCATTCATCTATCTGGCCCGATCAACGGCAAAAGGTAGCAGAATGGGTAATTAATTATCTCGGTCTACAGAAGGGATAATATCATGGATGAAATGACATACATAATGGGAATAAGGGTCAAATCGGCTATGATCGAACGCGGCTATCATAACGCTGCTGTACACTTCATGAGCCGTTGGGATACATTTTATAGCCCAAATCATCGAAGATTTATTTATGCGCGCTGGTTTTCATGAGGAAGATTATTAAATGGTCTATTATCGTTTTGTTAATGGCGATAATGTTATCTATTATTTTCCCGGATCAACGTAAAACAATTTGGGCCGCAATTGTTATCAGCCCTATTCCACCAATTCCATGATAGGAGGATTTATGGAAATCGTAATGTCAGTCGCCGCACTATGTATAGGGCTTTTGGGTATTCTTATCTTTGATGAACTTGCGATGGTAAAGCGAGAACTAAGAAACATTCAAAGCAAAATGCTAGATATGGATATCTTTATGCAGGATGCAAATATGTTTATAGCTGGACGCATCAACATGACTGAGACGCCAGAAAAGACCCCAGGAATGCCATGATAGCTTATTATTTTAGCCGTAATGGAAAAATGGTAACAAATTCTCTAGGTCTACTTTATATTTATTTTAATATAAATGACGCGGAGAAATTTCTTCCTCTTTTTCCCGGAGCAGAAATAAAAACATTTATATGGTAGATTTAAGGCGTATTTTTCTTGACAGGAAAATACGCCTTTGTTATTATCAGCTATCAAACAAAGGAGGGAAATATGATTAGCGAAGCAACCAAGAATTCTATCGATGAATTTATTTCCGTATCTAAAAATCGTGCCGATGCACAGAGAGGATGCTTCAACTTTATGTGCGGCTTTATTTCTCGTTTCTCAAATATGAATGATGTAGTTGACATAAAGAATTATATGCAGGCAAGTGTCGAAAGATACTTCCCCGACTATGTTTAATGCGCTCTATAATGGCGCTTGCATAGGCGCATTTTTCACCGGCATCTATTTGCCTTTCTATATCATTCGTAACTTGGGAAGGTTCTATAATGAGTTCAGAAGCATATGCCGCCGAAAAGGACGGCGAACCGTTGCGAGAAAGTACACAGGAGAAAATAAATTCTCCCGATCTATCGCCGTTTCATTGTCTCCGATCGGAAGGGCAGAAGATAATTGATAAGATTAGGCGTATTCTATCAGCCATGGAACTGGAGTTGGAGGAATTACCTATGAAGGAAATTTCTACAAATGAGGCTCTGGATGAATGGGCTAAGACCGTTACAGATGAGATTTCAGCCTTTATAAAATGAGGATGATAAAATGTCTAATCTTGTTGACTGTAAATTTGCTATAACACGGGATGGAGCGCCTATTACCGGTAAATTGCTCATAACTGGTATAGGAAAAACAGTCGCTATCGATTTATTCAGTATAACCGAACAAGATCATACGCATATTATCACTATTAAAACAGACCTAGAAAATTCCGACAAACTTGTTGAAAGTATATTAGATTGGATTTAATAGGAGTTTGTAAAATGAGCAGAGAAATTCTATTTAAAATCACATGTTTATCTTGCGGATCGGACAATGTAAAAATTGACACCGCATATGATAGCCTATGGTGGGACGATGGATACATACGGTTCTTCTATTTTAGAAAGCATTAATAACGCATTGTCACAGGGAGGTACACATCTATGATTAATCGTATTCATACCTACATATCAAAGTTTCTTAAATATGAATGTACCATCCCTAGAAAAGTAACGCATATGGGTTATGATTTTATTGTTACTGATAAAGAGGGAAAGCAGTTTAATGTTAAGGTGACTGAACTATGAAAATGAACCCTTGGCATCCTATGCGCGATCCAATAGACATTAAACATCTAGGAAAATTGCAGGAAGAACTAGGGGAATTACAGGCAGCTATATCTAGGTGTATGATACAAGGTATAGATGAAAATGAACCTGTAACAGGTAAATCTAATAGACTATGGATCGAAGAAGAAATAGCAGACGTTTATGCTAATCTTCGATTAGTAATTAATCATTTTAATCTTAGACCTCTATCATCAAGAATAATATTAAAAATGACACAGTTAAAATCTTGGCATGATATGGCTTAAGGAAGAGACATATGGGCGCTAATAGTAAAGAATGGGAAGACGGTACACTTAGGGAGATAGCGGATCATCTTGCTCGCGTGTCAGCTATGATTTATCATCATCTTAATGCACCTAGAGTACGAACCTCT
>Ga0105239_10004857_pt1 | contig 15905 bp, 12 predicted proteins | sample KBSC44metaG_FD_92761 | JGI IMG/M metagenome (GOLD analysis project Ga0105239, IMG submission 92761) | Corn rhizosphere microbial communities from Kellogg Biological Station, Michigan, USA - KBS C4-4 metaG | ecosystem: Host-associated > Plants > Roots > Rhizosphere > Soil | place: Michigan, USA...
CCTCCTCCACCACCAAAACACCTCGCGCCCAGTGCTTATAGTTGGCTATTGCATAATTAAATTCTCGACTGAATCGTGCCCACCTCCGGCTGCAACGGCAAGTCTCGCAGCAGCTCCAGGCTCCAGGGAACAACTGCGTTCCCGATATATGGAGCCAGATCGACGACGTCTCGTCCATCCTACCTTTCGATTTCCAACTCTGTACGGCCATTGCCACGGAATGCCAACACTTTCTCCCGCTCACGTCGCAAATCATAGTGTTCGTAGCGCGGTTCTCGGAATGTCTTGAGATGATGCAACAGACTTCCTGCCCAGATGTACACCCGGTCATCAGGCTTGTTTTCTTTATACCACGAATTGCAATTATCTCTCCAGGTCCCACACTTTTGATGCCGGGTGTCCATGTGTTGATTGATTTCCGTAGTCGGGCCTTGTCTGGGCTCCATCGCGAGAATGCCCTCCTCCTGGAGCTCGAGGCAACATTTCAGGGCGTAATCGATGTGCACCTTATATTAGAGATCGTCGTTAACTCCAAAGTTCTTATAGGCATGGGGAAGAGGCACACCTTACTGAGGGCATTACACAGGCATTCTCCCAGTTCGCCGTCGGCCCATTGATGACAAAATGGTTAGAGGTATTGAAGCGCTGATATTACAAGCTAGATACTGATATTGTCTTTCCACTCCTCTTGCATGGCGACACCGTTCTTACCGGCATCTTAAAGTGAGGGATAAAAGATACATCGGATCCGGTGGCGCAGGCAATGATATTGAAATCGAGATACTCTTCCGCCGCAGTCACGACACCTGCCTCCGTGAAAGTCTCAGTCTCATCATGAACGGCTTGGACATGATCGAGGATGAGAGTCTCTAGGTACCCTTCCCCATGGGTAAGACGTCAACATCCCGGTGCCCAGTTAGGCATCATGCGCCTTTTCAACTTCTCATAGCCAGGTCCGATCCTAGCAAACATTTATGCCGCTAGGGCCTCTTTTACCTTTAGACTCGCTGGGGTGCCTTGAAGGAAGATCAGAAATTGCTTCATCAAGATCGCTTCCTAGTCCTTGCAGTATTGGAGATGCCGGACCGCGTCAATACGAAAGATCTATTTCTCCACTTCAAGGTAGCTATGTTTACCAGCTCCTGCTGGCTGTTGGCCATCGGGATGAACCCTGTAATCGCCAGGACTAACCAAGGGAGAGATGTAGGCTGGACCGCGGGCAAACACCGTCATCTTCCGGGCTCCTATAGAGATGCTATCAGAGAGGAATCTCGCTATTTAGTGAATGATGAAAGGGAGAATAGATAAACCTAGTCTACCATGCCTTACCACTTGTGCCATTTCAGGAATCATCTGGATTGAGCTTAAGCCAGTCCCGATGACAGCTACCCTTTTCCCTTTCCAATTAATAGAGGTATCCCAATGGGCACCTTGAGCCATTATGCCTTGGTATGACTCGTGGCTCTTGATTTCAGGCACTTACAATATTAATTCGGCCTTAAGTATAAGTCCTGATAGTAATCTCACATTTCCACTTATTGACAACACCAGAGCCATTGATTAAAACATTACAGCGATCCTTAGAGATGCCCTCACCAGAGATCAACTCCAGTGACAGAATATTGGCTTGGACGTGCTCAGTAATACGGACGTAAGCGAAAGTGTGCGAATTCTGTATCGCAAATGTACTCCTTCTAGGATGGCTTGTTGCTTGCGTCGTGAAGTGGCGTCCTTTGCGTGCAGCGTATTTTCTATACCAAATGCTCTCATAGCGCGTGTGTGGGACAGGATGAACCGGACGAGGCGTGTTGCTCAGACATTCCAAGACGGATATTGGTTGCATACGGCACGTACTGCCGCAAATCAGTGGATGTACGATGGCATCGATATGCTAACAGGTATGTGCCAGAGTTTCAGCCCTTGAAGCGGCGTAGGGTGGTCTATTTTAATCGTCAGCAACGCTGCAAAATCGACTATCCGCTGCTGGGAATCGCCTTACCATTGTAACCTTCCGGATATCCTTTGCTGCAATCCTCTTCTCGCCACTGTCTCGAGCTTTGCGCGTTGCATTTTCCAGAAGCCTGAAACACCTCATCAGTAAAACTGCCCCTGCATTGACCCGGATTCGCCATACTGCTCAATAAACAGAGTGTAATTGAGGAACACCAATGAATCTATGGCCTTGCCGATGTTCTTCCTCGTATGTCCCTTCAGGATCTTCCGAACGGTAGCTCGCGGATATGCCTTTGAGGAAACCGCCATCGCGTGATTGGATATTAGTACCTCAGATCAAGTATACGAAAAGGTCGGGGTGGATGCTTTGGATGGAGGTCCGCGAATTGGTTCAAGTCTGTCACCCTGTCGTAGCAAGGCGCGATGTTAGATGCGTGTGAGCACACCCAGGAGCACAGCGATGTAAACAGATGACGTCAGACAATCATGAAAGGAGCTAATCTTTCACGTGATAAGAACAGCACGTGATTTAAAAAGGGTGCTAAGCCTTGCCATATAGTACTAGGATGGAGCTGAGGCACTCCGTAGTCATTGAATGGATTAATGCTATGGAATTAAGGCACCAACTTTGCCATAAGATGAATCGCCGATTTGGCTCTTTCTCGGACATTCAAGTCGGGATCAGTCTCAAGTTTCCGAAGTGACTGGACAAACCCGACCTTCTGGAGCTCTATCGCTCGCTGCCTGCATGCTTGCCGATCACTAGCGTCGTCTTCATAGGTCAGATTAATAGCTATCCAACAGCACTGCGCCCGGACTTCTCGATCAGCATGACCGGAGAAGGTTAGGATTTGTTTCATCAAAGCATGATTGGAGGCGATAGAGTTACGCCACCTTGGCTCACAGGCGGCCACATGAACAATGATGTAGAGCACTCTCATCACAATCACCGTTGGGGCGGGCGTTGTGAAGTTGTCCTTACGTGTAGGCCCTACCTGGGTCCGGGGTCGTATCCGATCAAGCATAATCCTGAAGAAATCCTCGTGGCCCATCTCGTCCAGAATATATTTAACAAGATCTGAGGCATTGTCACCACAAAAAAGGTTTCTCAGAAGATCCAGTAACTGTGCCTGGATCTCAATGTCGTCCTCGGTTGTATGTCTGGTGTCAAAGCTACCAATCAAGTCTAAATTCGATCCTGGCTTGAGTGCGGTGCCCTGTTCGTCATCTGAGTCTTCGCTCATGATTATATCTGAGGAAGTGTCGGCTCGCTGTGTTACAGTTGGCCGATAGACATTCAATGGAGGGTAGTCCCGCTCCACGAGTCCTATTACTTCGCCTTCGGGTATGTCGATAGGATCAGTCTTAATCAACAATTTGATCCAGCTAGAACCTAATTCATCGACCACCTCTTGCTTGAGTTTCTTGCTGGCGTTGAGGACCAGCTGTTTCAAGGCCCACAATGATTCCAGTCGAAGTCGGGCGTTGGCAGAATGGGCTTGCTCACAAAGCTTCTTTAAAACAGTTGATTGGCTGACACCATCCTTCATCGGGCTGAAGTCGATTGCGAGATTAGCAAGAACCATGGTGGCCGCAATGCGAATCTCTGGGTCATTTGAGTTCATCAGCTTGATTATCGGTTTTGCTACTTCGGCTTCCACCAATTTGGTCCTGAGTGCTTGAACAGACCTCGTGAGAACGCGTACAGCACCACAAGCCGCCAAAACAACAGGGGTAGAATTGCCAACCAGCTCCGCTTCGTCATCTGCGCCTGTCTGGGCTTGATAAGGTTCCAGTGCGGACATGATGTAGGCCAATGCACCTTGGTCACAGATCTCTTTGCGATATTCATCATGGAAGGGTGCTATTGCTCCAATCGCTTGTAAGCATCCTGCACGAAACTCCATCTCTTGTCTCAGCGCAGATGTGGCTAGCTTGTCGGGTCTCGAATTTTGATTGAAAATTCGAGGCTTTGGGTAGATAATGGCCGATTTATGAGGCTGCCACGGACCCTGCTTTTGGACAATTGGATGATCAAACGTGAGTTTCAACCCTGCTGCAAGATTCACAATGGCTTTCCCTTCAACCGCAACCCGTTGCATTTCAGGATCATCCATGATCAGCATGGCGAGGACAGCCGGGACAGCCTTTGTGTAATGCAAACCACTGCAAAGATACGATCCGGTTGGGTGAAGTAAATCGTCCAACCTAGAATGCTCGGCCTCGAGCATTCGGGTAAGCAAGGGAACTACAAGAGAGGCGAAGGTAGAGGCGCGGAAATGGTTGACCAAGTTCAGGCTGTAGAAATTGACTAGCAATTTTGCAGCTAGGAGTCGCCGCTTCCCACGGGACTCACGCATGATATATAAAAGCCAAGGGATGAGGGATGGCTCCTCCTCTTCATCGACCACAGGCTGCCCAAGTGGTAGCTGAGGGATGTCCGGGGCTGAGGCGGGAATGAATGAGGTTCGGCGCTTAGGCATCGGCTGGACTGAACTCAAGGGAGGGAATCCGGCCTGGTTATTCTGGTTGGAAACAGGGACAGAGGGTAAGAGAGAGTCGAAAGGGCGAGCGATCCGAGCGCGCGGGACTGCAGTGCCGGAGAAATAGCTCGTTCCCCACGGCCCTCGGCGGAGATCTGACGGGGAAAAATCATCCTTCAGATCTGGGAGGACGATATTAAGAGTTGGATCGGAGAGTAACAGCTTGGCTCTGCTTTTGGATCCTTGAATCAAGATGGACAGAGATTCGAGGACGGGTGATAGATGTGCAAATGATGGAGCGGGTTCAGGCAAGCTTCGTGGTAGACGGAGATCATCTTGGAGAGGTCTGACGACGGGTGGAACCAAGCCTTGGGCAACAACAAAGCAGGCCAGGCGCGCGCAGAGGGCCGCTAACAGACCGGAGTCGACGACGGCGCGTTTATGTTGTTCGAGGGCAAGAGTTTTGCAAAGCAAGGTCAAGATGGCATCACAGGCTTGTTGGGAGGCAAGCTCGGTGTGGGAGGCTTGGACGATAGTGGTGAAGCATTGTATATGGTTCTTTGCGTACAGTAAATCGGCAAGCTGGGTTGGCATGTGCTGGGAAATGGCGACAAGGGCTTTCAGGACGCTGAGAAGAGGTTTTGAAGATGGGCAAGGTCGTAGAAAGGATATTAGTTCGGGTAGGATGTTCGTGTCGAGAAGTTGTTGGACGAAAGGCAGACCCTCTGGAGAAGCAATTCATGAGTAGGTACTCGGTAAGTAGAATTGAATGGCAGCATGGAGAAACCTACCGTGGGCGAGGATGGAGAGTATTTGAGCAACATGTGCATAGACTTGACCATTGTCTTGGGAAGTGTGTAGCAAGTCTGCCAGCAGAGGAATTAGACCACTATCAAGGCTCTCAGCCTTTCGCGACACATGGCCGGTAAGATCATGTTTGATTTTCTTCAGATGGGCGACGCGGGAGGGATTGTCGGGGAGCACTTGATGTGCCGAGAATGCATAAGAGGTTGGGCGTTTCATCGATGCCATGCGATGAAGAACTTTTAAATTGATGCGGAAAGGGAAAGATGTCGAGAGTACAATTCAATGCCACTTCGTTATACTCGTAGTGGCAGTCGTTGCAATGGCAGTGCCAATGTGAGGTCGAAATGTAAGTGGAAATGGAAATTGCCCGCCTGCGATTCAGTGAGGCGTTCCAGCGGAATTTAATGCACGTGACTAGAATCACATGATCCGCACATCCCACACGTGATTATAGCTCAATCCAAGGATAAACTATTCGCCGGCCGGCACCCCACGTGGCCCAGAAAATCCCGCTGGGATCTGCTGATCGGATTTGGGCGGGGGTTGCACAGAGTTTCTCACAGTGGCTACTCGTATCTGGAGAAGCCTTCCGCCGTCCACTTTGGTGCACGACTGGCGACTTGGAGTTGAACAAATGAAATGGCCCAGATCGAACACGGGACACCACCATGCCACTAAGCCTCACGCAGACAAGTCACTACCCAGGTAGTCTGAATGACTAGTGCATTTTGAAGTATTCGTCGTCGTCTGTGTCTCTGCGTCGATCCTTCAACCTCTTCCCTCACCTCTCAGTCAAACTGTTCCCACACAGGGCTACCATCCGCGATACTACTACTCCCTACATGGCTCTCATATAATACTACTTTCTTCATTTGCTCTCAGTCCAGCTGCCACATATTCACACACGAATCACTATCCACTATCGTCTCTCCTCTCCCCTCACTGCGATGTCAGTGTCCAGCTGGCATCCGCATCGGCATCCTCATACTCTTCCTCCACCTCTACCCATCCGCTAATCGCATCGTGGCCTTCAAATCTTCTTCCATGCGCGCCATTCTCGCGGTTCGATTTCCCTCGACGCTCACTCATGTCCACCAGCGTTCGATATGCTAGCCACTTCTCCGTCGCCCAATTTCCCTTCAAAGCACCTTGATGCACCCTACACCTTTTCTTCGCGTCCCCAGAATGTCCAGTCCACGAAAACTGCTCGTTCCGCCCTAGCCCAGTCTCAGACAGACTTTTCTCAATACAGATACAGATCCTTCAGTACGAGATCCTTAGATCGCTATACCGAACCCCTCCCAATTCCCCCAAGGCCGGCCATGGTCGACGCCGCCACCCAGTACTCGCCCCCTCAGCCTACCCAGCCCACTCCCGCCTCGAGCACCACCGCAGCCACCACGACCACAACCACGTCCCAAACCCCCACTTCTACCATCGCCGGCTTGCAACTCTCTGAGAGCGACGACTCCTCAATCGATACCTCCAATTCCGCCTTGCCACTCACTAGTCCACCGCCACACGTTGCTGCGGCAAAGCCCATACCGAAGGCAGACTCGGCTGTACCACAAGCTCAATCCAAGAGGCACGCCGTTGATCCAGTCCCTGCCCGCCCTCCCACCGTCAACGGTACCCATCGGGATCAAGACCTAGAGGATCACCATCACTCGCCTGTCAAAAAACCCCGTCCAGATGCCCCAGCTGTCCGCAAGATGCCTCTTTTGTATGAGGATTGCAACACCCGCGACCTGGTCGTGCTGATCTCCTCCATGCTCATGGAGCTTATACGCTACAATGATGCCATCCCTCTACGAGAAGGTCATTTAACTCGCTTTCACTCGCGAGCCCCTCCGGGCATCTCCGTACTTGACTATTTGCAACGTTTGACCACTCATGCCACCCTATCTCCACCAATTCTTTTGAGCATGGTATATTACATCGATCGCCTCTGTACCCTCTACCCGGCCTTCACCATTACAAGTTTGACAGTCCATCGTTTCCTAATCACTAGCGCAACAGTCGCCAGCAAGGGTTTGAGCGATTCTTTCTGGACCAATAAGACGTATGCGAGAGTTGGAGGTGTCAGTATGAAGGAACTTGCCCTCCTAGAACTCGAATTTCTAACTAAGATGGAGTGGCGGATTGTTCCCAAACCAGAGGTCCTGTGTGACTATTATAAATCTCTCATAGGCAGGAATGCTCAATACGAGCTCGGGACGTGATCCCGAATCATCTACGTCCGACCAGTCCTCCCTAACTAAGGCTGCCAACTCACCCCAGTCGGCGGTTAGGCCAACACCCTTTAATTTCAACACACTCTAAGATTTGGCCCTGAATATATTGATCTGATCGCTGGAGTCTGAGACCCATTCTTCAACTGCTTGCTTCACCAACAAGCTTGCTCAACAACGGCCCATCGCCACTCCTCCCACTCGAGGCAGGCGAGGCGCCTGATGCAGCCTGATTATTTGTCCAACCATTGTTCCGGAGCGCTTATGTATGCCCTCTCGATGACGATCAAGACAATGATCGTGTGAAAGCGCAAATGACTATGCTATTGGCTTCCTCACAACGACGAAGACCCATGTTGTGCCACCGCCACCGATCAGACATTCTTTATCTGCTGACTTGGCTGTTACCAATAGACCACCGGTGAATTCTATCTTTGGTTGCAAGGATCGGCGACTATGAACATCAGTGGACATCAGTGGGCATTAATGTATTGAAATGACCCTCTATGGTTACAATTCACCATGATGAGCATGTGGGATACCACAGTCTGGCTCATCATTACTAGAAAATAAAAATCATATCGCAAACGCTTTTCGCCTTTTTGATATTACATCCTTCTTTCAAGTACGATCCTGGTCTCATACTGCCTTGCTGATGAGCAGGTAGAATATCTCCCCTAGAAAATCAAAGTCACCCCGCAATAATTCCTTTTCTAGTACATTCTTCTGTTTGGAGTAATCACTGTCTCGTAGCACCTTTGTTGAAATTAGAGGGGCTTGAATCCTCCCTTGAACCTATGGTTTCGAAGCCATGGCATCTTACGAAATGCCTCAACTAATTCTCCTGCGGAGATGGAGCCTTGATTCGGTAGTCCCTCATGAATTTCTCCGGATGTCTAAATTGAATGTGACACGAAAGTGGCTCCGTCTCGCCTTTCACGCACTCGTCGACCACAAAGAATCTTCGGTAATTCATGCAATTCAACACCGTCCAGGCCCGTATATATTCCAAGAATTTCCGATCCCGTGCCTTGAGCTCTCCCTCATCATCTGTCCAGGTTAACCAAGATTCAGTATCGATGCTTGGATGCAATAGCTGTGGTGGCGGTGACAGAACCAAGCTATCATTCATTCCGTTGCCACCCAACTTTTCTCCGCAGATGTACAAGTCCGGATCCATAGGGGAACACACTTTTGGTTTTGCCAGTCGGAGTAAGATTCCGATTATTTCGGCAACTGTCTTCTGCGGTCCTTCGCTGAGAGTGTTCAAGCGTTGTAGGCACTTGTCCTCGACACCAGGAAACAGGACCAACTTCCAGTTTGACTTCTTTTGTTTAGAAGTAAATTCAAACCATCGCAGTATCTCCAAAGTCGGCTCCAAGAATCCAGTCATGCAGGACTCAGTAATACAGATGGCCGAACCTCGGGGGAATATCCGTTCGAATGAGAACCGCCCCGTTTGGTTTTCAGATGAGACGTTGAAACATACCAGCATGTCTCCCTGCAACCGTACACTCAGGTGCTTCAACGAGATGAAATTCGGTAGCTTTTGGTGAAAGAGGACTACTCCTACTTTCCTGTCTGACGATTCCAGGAATTCCTCCCATCCGTCATTTTCAGTGTCAGAGAAGATGTTTCGGGCCTTGACAAGCCCACCCAGCCATTCTCGCAGAATTTGTGCCACATAGGGAAACACACTGGCAAAGGCAATGAAGATCCTAGCATTGCTAGGATTTACTTTGATGCGGGATGAAACGGTGGTCAAGTATTGGAAATCCTTTGCTGAAAGGGTATGTCTTCCGTGCATCATCTCATCAGTGCCAGCTTTTGCCGTAAGGCCGTATTCACTTGTATCGCCGCAAATGTGATCCCGATTAGGTCCGGGGTCTTGGTCGAGCAGAGTATTAGTATCTCTCAACAATTGATTTCGACTAGATGTAAACTCGACTTCAGATAAACCTTCGCCCAGCCCGGTAATACCTTGCGGCCCGGTGTATGCAGCGATGCCAGAATTTTGTCGTAGCATCGCTTGACCAAGTTGGGTTGTTGTATTGTAGAGTGGCTTTCTAGTGTTGCCAAAAAGGAGACGCAACCGCTGCGTACATAGCGGCTTCGTCAGCTTATCTTTAAGATGACTCCACTCAGGCGATCCTTGGGAATACAGGACCATTAAGACCGTTTCCGAAGGACTTGGATAAACCCATATCGCGCATACCCTTTCTCTCTCCAGGTACTCTGCCAATGCATCAGCCGATTTTTGCGTATCCTCGTATGCCTCGATCTCCCCAAACATAATAGGCGGCCCCGAAAACTCTTTCGCCAACATGTCGTACTCTGCCCAGTTTTTAACTCCATGTTGTTGGAAATCAATTCTCAATAGCGTTTCGCCTGGAGGTTTGATCCTCTTGAACTTTGTCCTCAGCCACGGGGGTAAATGAAGAAACTTAACATCTCCCACAGAATGGCCACCCAATGAGAGGAAAACTAGTAATTCGGCTGTTTTGTCAAAAAGACGGCCACTTCTAGTGGTGATCACGCTTTTCTCAGGCTTGAGTTCTGCATTGGCGCTCACAGAAGACTCGCTTTGCCTCCTGGATAGTGGATAGACGGTATGTGGATGAGGGAGCATAGAGTCCTTCCGCACTACTTGCGTAGCAGCATGGCTCTCTTGTAAACTCTTCGTCGGATGCGGTTGGGCGCGTACTTGATCGACCTGACCTGGTCTTGATCCTTGGTCATGCAATCCAGAAGTCCAGGTTGAGGGATGTGGATCTATCTGATACCCACTCTTGTCACTTTGAGAGGGTCGTCGACTTCGAATTCCTTGTGTTTGAGTTGGCGGTTGTCGTAGATTCGCTCTGGGATTTGCCTCTTGATTCCCTTGGGTGGAGGCAGACGTTTCGATCTCAGGACGCACAAGGGCCTCAAGTGAGGACTCCACTGTTTGAATGGGAGAAGCAACCTGACTTTGTTCATCCTCTGGGACGAAAAGCCATGAATCACGAATGCCCTGGGCTAACGGGCTCAGCGGTGCAGCCACCGCACGTTTATGGGTCCAATCATCAGGAGACTTCAACTCCATTCGTGATATATCAGGTATACCCTCTCGACCTGCGGCTTTTGCATAGTTGTTTCGATGACGCAGATTATTAAATCTTTTACCTGCTCGGCCTCCTGACAGACGCCTGTCTGCGTGCTCGTGTTCGATAGTTTCCAATTTGCCGCCTTGCGTCGCAGCAACTGTTGAATACTCTCTAGTGTCAGATGAAGTTGCTGTTGCTTTATCTTTCTCTCCAGGAGCGGAAATCTTCGGCTGTGGAATGTTGGAAACTGTTGCAGATTTGACGGAATTTGGTGAAGCTTTTGTATCCTTAACGACATTTGGTGCTCGAATCGGATTAGTAGGTGCTTTTAAGGCCGCTTCGGGATTGACTGGGTGTGCAAGGGAGGGTTTCGAAGTTGACTTATCAGTTACTTTGGATCGTTTGCTGATCATTGGGGTATCAGACTCAGATGATGAGAATTCTCTAGGCTTAGGACCCTCCACAAGCCGATGGCGTTTCGAGGCTCTTAAACGGCGTTCCTCCTCTTGGGCTGCTTCAGCCGCCTGGGCATCCTGGTAGGCTGTCATTCGCTGGTTAAGAATTTCGAGGGTGTCATTATCCAGTGTATCTCCGATTTCAAGTCGTTTTCCCCATTCTCGCAACGTCTGTGGGTCAGAGAAATTCTCTGGAGGCTCCCACGTACACTGTTCCTCACCATAGCCCTGCCACTTGACAAGGTAAAGCATTTCGCCATCAAACTCACGTTGAGCAAGGATCCTCTCGACATCGTACACAGTATTTTCAGAACCTGAATAATCACTGTCGTCTGACATTTTGACCGTCCCTGGAGAGAAGCAAAGAAACAATTATGTGTGATCACCTTCAAGAGGTGATGAAGGTCCACTTCAAGTTGGCCCAAACAACTCGCAGGTACTTGGGCATTCTGTAATCTGTACCAGTCGCAAGTTTCTATGAACTTAAAGAGATACTTGATTTGGTTTATTTAGTGGAGGCTATGAATTGGAATGAGTGAGAGGACGGTGATCGTGAAAGAGGCAGTGACGGCACGTGATATTTGAGCCTCGTGGTTCGCCTAAAAGGGGTTAGTGCTTGCCAAGCCCGTGTCTTCCTCTTCCAATCTGAAATCGAACGATTGCGGCCAATTCGGGACAATCGCCAGGCGTCTTTCAACAGTTGAGCCACCGTGACCACTGACCTCTAACAACTGACAAGACAACCTCGAATTGACAACTGCACGTTGTGCTCATTGCTCTATACCAGTCCTCTTCCCAGAGCCGCCAGCCTCATCCTACTGTTTCACCACTTCCAGTCTCGACTTCCAGTAGAACCATCATCTCCTGATCAATCCCCTGCCACTGCCGCCTACAGACATCTCACTCGGACTTCCACTTCCCAAAACCACCATAATCATCTCAGCATGTCAGGGGACGAGTATGACTTTCTCTTCAAGGGTATGCCTTCCACGGTTCTCGCTTCACAACTGATGCTCCACAAGTCGGACTTGGCCTGGTCGCATCTCCACCGCGCTCATGTTGAATTCTTCGGTCACCACGAGTTCTTGTTGCTGACCTGTTGCCTGCAGTTGTCCTCATTGGTGACAGCGGTGTCGGAAAGTCCAATCTTCTAAGCAGATTCACCAGAAATGAGTTCAATCTCGACTCGAAGTCAACCATCGGCGTCGAATTCGCAACAAGATCCATCCAAGTTGACACCAAAACCATCAAGGCACAGATTTGGGATACCGCAGGGCAAGAAAGATACCGTGCTATCACATCTGCCTACTACAGAGGCGCCGTTGGTGCACTCCTTGTTTACGACATCAGCAAGCACCAGACCTATGACAATGTAACCCGGTGGTTGAAAGAGCTCAGGGATCATGCGGATGCCAATATTGTCATCATGCTCGTCGGAAACAAGAGTGATTTGCGACATCTGCGAGCTGTTCCCACGGAAGAGGCCAAACAATTCGCCAGTGAGCCACAACAGGATCCAAATCTAATGCCGAAAACTGTGAAACTGACCACGCTGTAGGTGAAAACAACTTGTCCTTCATCGAGACCTCCGCCCTTGATGCTAGCAACGTCGAGCTTGCCTTTCAAAACATCTTGACCGGTATGTCTGATCCTTCTCACTGCTTCTTACTCTGATCCGTAGTAGAAATATATCGTATCGTCTCCAGCAAAGCCCTCGATAGTGGCGATGCCGCCCAAGCACCAAGTGGCGGAGTCAAGATTGACATGACACCTTCAGGTACACCGGATGCAAAGGGCAACAAATGCTGCTAATTCACAGGATCTTTATTGGTCAACCGGTGTATGGCGTTTTTCATAATTATTACTGATCATGACCTCGATGATGTATCGATCCTATGACGAAACGGTGTAGTCCACTATCAGAAAGGGAGGTGAAGAATATCTGGGGTTGTTATCGGCTAAATCAGAGCTCTCTTTCAATTCTCCAGTTTCCATAATCTTGTCCTGTGCCTATACTTCTGTTCAGCTGCATTCCGTCTATCAGACATCTGGCCTTTTTCCACCACGTCCCCGAGGTCACAGATTCCTGATTTGTCCTATCTCCTTCCTGTGTCAACACACTCCGTTGGTCACCAGTGCCATTGCCGATGGCGGAGAGTCACCCAAACATTCCAAGCAGGAGACACAGAAGACTTGCGACTGTACAATTCCACATACCCTTGGTGTTTGCAGGACACAAACTACCTTCGTCCCACGTCGGACTAGAGCAGTCATAGTATAAGGTCGGAACCGCATCGGAACGCGCAGGCAGGCGGACTGGAGGGAGGGGACTATTCACCGGGAGTATTGTCGCAGGAGACCCCCCTTCGAGTGCGTACGCTGCTCGGTAGTAGTCTTGAGGGCCCGAAGTGCAACGACGAAGGACGATGGTACGGTGGAGTATAAAGATGTCAGGAGCAAATCACGTGATGGCGAAAGAAACCAGGTGAGCAATGTTGAAATCAAGAGGCAGTGCGCAAGCACTGTGACAGAGAGGGAACGAGGCAGTGAGCAGGAGCTACAGGCACTGCGAGGGTCTGAGATATATATATCTCAGTCCACAACGTGACCTTTTCTTTATTGAACAGCCGAAAACAACGAAGTCCTCACGACGACCGAACACAAGATGGCGGAGGAAACCTTGAACACCGAACTGGAGGCCACGCTTTCGGGTCAAGGTGAGTCGAGTAAGATCCCGCCCCGCAGCTGCGAGAAAAACAAGACTCCGTTGAATCCCATTGAGAGGAGCTTCGAAGCCCAGTACTTTAAAGCGAAAGAAGGGGGCTTCCACCGACCTGGGAAATCCAGCAAAGAGACCTGAGCTGGAGAATCCCTTGGATTATTTGGACAAGAATATGGTGCCTTTTGGACAAGCAGGAAAGCGGGTGGAAAACAATGCGACGGACGACAGTGGTGATGAAACCATTGAAAGCCAGAGCGATGAGTTGATGAGCGGATCTAAAGACTTGCAGCCACAAAAGACACCCACGCCAGAGTATGTGGAAAAGCCTAAGAAAAAGAAGACGCCAAAACCACAACCCGAGTCCGCCAAAAAGAACTTGAAGAACGAGGTGACTGAGAAAGAGCCCACGGGCCCTGGAAAGGAGATCACTTCATTCAGCAAAGTTCTGCAGGAAGGCCACTGGGCTCTCGCGATGCGGGGGTCAAAGGAGGATCGAGCCTTGGAACAAAAAGAATTTGTCGAGATATGGGGAAAAGCGGTCATAAAGGAAGGCGAGAGCCACCCCAACATGACCAGCCTGTTGAAGTGGGGAAAGGACGTGGCCTTGCAGTTTGCAACCGAAAAAGACCTCCAGGCTGCGGAGAAGCTGAAGTTCAAGAGAGAAGATGGAAAGCGTACGGTTCGGGTGGTGAGATATAAGTCACCGTTCAACCACGTGTACCACATCAAAGACACTTCAGCCACAAACCCCACAAGCATCAAGAATGCCCTGGTGAGTGCGTTCCCAGAGGATAACTTCTGCTTGTATCAGGAGATAAACAAAGGATACGCGCTGGATCAGTTCTTTGTGGTATTCTATCGACCACCGAGTCGCACGGTTAAACAATTGGAGTATGCGAACGCCAAAGGACTAGATGGAACCCCATGGAAGTCCAGTGTGATCGCGGAGAAAGGTTGTTCGGCGTGCGGCATGGAAGAAGGACATAGGGTAGAGAACCCATGCCCCCACTGGAGACTGGTGCTGAAATCCGACCATGCCAACAAAGGCGAAGGAACGGAGGAGCCCAAGACAAAGGGGAAAGGCAAGGGAAAGAAGAACGCGGGAACAAAGGACAAGGGTGCTGAAAAGGTGACTGCCAAAGGAACCAATCAGACAAAGAAAGCCCAGTCCAAGAAGTCTGACAAGGGAAAGGCTGTGGAAGCAGGCAATGGCGGAGGGGATGCCATGGACACTTCAGGCGACTGAGGCCCAATAAGGATACCCTCTGAATGAATTTGCGCAAGGCCGTATGGGAATTACCCGCAAGGGAGGAGGCCAGAGGCTACGCACAAACACTATTGATTGTTAGATTAAAAGCCCCGGGGAGACAGTGACAATGGAGACGCAGATAGACAATGAATGATCCATGTACATAAAGAACTAGATCCACGTGAGGAGGGTGCTCAGAGGAGTGAGGGAGGGAGATATAACTTCCGCCTTGGAAGGGCTATCCCTAGAAGCCTAAGCAACGAAGAACACCTAGACACACGAACAAAATAGTAAAAGGCCTGCGAGTCGGAAGCCTCAATGTCAATGGGGCCAAGGCGAGAGACCGAATGTATCGATATGTCAACATGATGAGGAAGGACGGCCTAGCCATCCTGGCGCTACAGGACACGCATATCGATCAGAACACGAGAGCGGAATTTAAAGACAACTGGCCAGATCTCAGGATTATAGCTAGAAGCTATAACGATAAAGAGTCCGCGGGGGTAGCTATTTTACTGGACAGAGTATAGGTAGAAGTTAGTAACGAGGAAGAATATACCTAGATCAACACCTATCCTAAAAGCATTACCGGCAGAGTACTAGTGGTACCGGTAAAGACAAAGGACGCGGAATGGACGGTCGGGTGTATCTACAGCCTACCTACTCGTAAGAGACGGCTACAGTTCGCCTAAGATCTCCGGGAGACTATATAAGATATGGAAACGGTAAGACTTAAGTGCTATATTCTATATAGCGACTTTAATATAGTTAGACTGTCACGGGTTGAACCCGTAGGAAGTCTTGGTTGGAAACCAGCGACTCTCTACAAGGCTGAGTCACATGACGACTCTATCGATAGTTGCTGAGACTACCGTACAGCTACCGGAGGCGATTATCTCTACTCGCCGTACGGTAGCTAGGC
>Ga0105239_10004860_pt1 | contig 15899 bp, 12 predicted proteins | sample KBSC44metaG_FD_92761 | JGI IMG/M metagenome (GOLD analysis project Ga0105239, IMG submission 92761) | Corn rhizosphere microbial communities from Kellogg Biological Station, Michigan, USA - KBS C4-4 metaG | ecosystem: Host-associated > Plants > Roots > Rhizosphere > Soil | place: Michigan, USA...
ATCCAGCTTCGCAAACCATACAAACCGCACCAGTTCAAACTGCATCAGAAGGGTGGACTCAACAGCAAGCAGCTCCTCAACAGATACCTACGACACCAGCTCAAGCAGCCTATCCACAAACAGCGGTTCCTGAAAGCGTCACTCAGCAATATCCAGCTTCGCAAACCATACAAACCGCACCAGTTCAAACTGCATCAGAAGGGTGGACTCAACAGCAAGCAGCTCCTCAACAGATACCTACGACACCAGCTCAAGCCCCAAACCCAACAATAGCTTCATCCGAAGCCCCTATTCAACAAACAGTAGCACCGCTCCACATACCCGCTACACCAGATCAAACAGTAGACCCGGTAATTCCGACTACCGAAGCAGAAGCAATTTCAACAGATAGACCTGAAAGCCAAGCTATAGCTGCACCTTTAGTAAAAGATGCAACCGTTCCCCAGAGTGCAAAACCAGAAAAACCTGTAGCGGAAGCAAAACACACCACTGAAAACACAGTACCCTTTACCAAAGCCACTATTCCTAAACCTCAACCCAAGAGGATTGGGGATATCCTCATTGATGAGGGTTATATTACTGATCAGCAACTCGCCCAAGCCCTTCAGGAAGGGAAAGCTACAAATTCCCCCTTAGGTGCCGTCTTAATTCGGATGGGCTATATTGACGAAGTTAATTTAGGTAAAGCCCTAGCCAAACTGCATGGTCTGCAATACATCGATACCAGCAACCTTGAAATTGATCCTGAAGTCATGAAGCTGGTTCCGTCGGACTTCATTCGACGCCACATGGTTGTTCCTTATCGGATGGATCACGCGCATAAACGCATTGAAGTCATTATGGCGCGCCCGGATAACCTTCATATTTTGGATGAGGTCGCTCTTTTAACCGGCTATCGTCCTATTCCCAGGGTTTCCACTCATAACGAACTCGTTTCACTTCTAGACAAGTACTATCGCAGTCGTTCGAGCACGGATGACGCCATGGCACGAATCGAAGAAGATTTTTCCAAGCAGGATAACCAGTACGATCAAGGCGGGATCACTAAAGAACTTGAAGCTGAAATGGATGCTGATGATGCACCCGTTGTTCAGCTGGTCAACTCTATCTTAATTGAAGCCCTCGACAGCAACGCATCCGACATTCACATCGAACCGCAAAAAGAACGCCTGTTGATTCGTTTCCGGATCGACGGGATTCTTCGAGAAATGCATTCCATTCCCAAGAAAATGGGTGCCGCCTTTGTTTCTCGGGTTAAAGTTGCCAGCGGAATGGATATTGCTGAGCGCCGACGTCCTCAGGATGGCCGCATGCGTCTGAAAGAAGGCAGCCAGGAAGTTGACATGCGGGTTAACACGCTTGCAACTCAGTTTGGCGAAAAAATCGTTATCCGTTTATTACGACCTAACGCCACAACAGGCGGTATCGAAAAGCTCGGGCTCAGATCCGACGAAGCCAAACGGATTGCCAAAATGGTCCATGCCCCACACGGCATCATTCTGGTTACAGGACCGACGGGATCCGGTAAAACGACAACCCTATATTCCTGCTTGCGAGAAATTAACTCACCTGAACGCAATATCACCACGATTGAAGATCCCGTTGAGTATCCGCTTTCCGGCGTTAACCAAACCCAGGTTTCACACAAAGCGGGGCTCACCTTCTCTCTATGCTTAAGAGCGATCCTGCGACAAGACCCTGACGTCGTTATGGTCGGTGAGATTCGGGATCACGAAACCCTGGAAGCCTCTATTCACGCGTCTTTAACAGGTCACCTTGTATTCAGTACCTTACACACCAACAGTGCTTCCAAAACCATTACGCGTTTGCTGGAGATGGGCGCTCCTAACTACCTTGTAAGTACTGCCGTTATCGGCATTCTGGCGCAAAGGCTGGTTCGCAAGGTCTGTAACGGCTGTCGAAGCAGTTATACCAGCACTGAAGAAGAAATGGCCATTTTGAATATCACAGAACCCGTTACCCTCCATAAAGGAGAAGGCTGCGATAAATGCTCAAAAAGTGGTTATTCCGGCCGGGTAGGTCTTTACGAAATCATGACCATGAACCGTGAAGTTCAAGAGCTTGTTACCGCTGGAGCTTCCACTTTCCAAATCCAAGATGCTGCCGTTAAAAATGGAATGCTGACCCTCGGAATGGATGGAAAACGCAAAATTTATGAAGGTCTGACCACAGTTGCCGAAGTAACACGTGTACTCGGTTTAGATCTCGATGAAGCTTAAAAAGAAGCCGAACAGCTAAAACTCAATATTTAAAGCCCTGGAGAACTCCTTAATGGCAGTTTATATCTACACCGCAATCGATCCCGCTCGCAACAAAAGTATTGAGGGTCGTATTGAGGCGCAAAACCTGCGGGAAGCGAAAGAAATTCTTCGCAACCAAGGACACATTCCCACCAGTATTAATGAAGATCAACAAAGTGCCACTGTCGAAGGGATGCTCCATAAAATCCCCATCGTGGGCGATCTCCTCACTCCTGGCGTGAGCATGAAAGATATTAATATCATGACTCAACAGCTGCATACCCTCCTCAATGCCGGGATTCCACTTATTGAAGGCCTGTTTATGCTGGAGCAGCAAAGCCAAAGCGGGACCTTAAAAGGAATTCTCAAAAAAGTCAGAACCGATGTCATTGCAGGGGATTCCTTCAGTGCAGCCCTGACAAAGTATCCCAAACAATTCAGCAGCCTCTATGTCAGCATGGTAAAAGCCGGTGAGATCAGTGGAGAGCTTGAACTCGTTTGTATGCGGCTTGCCACTTTAATTGAAAAAATGATGGCCTTACAAGGCAAAATCCAAAGCGCAATGGTGTATCCTGCCTTTACTGTTGTGGTTATCATCGGCGTTATTATCATTATTATGCTGGTCGTTGTTCCTCAATTCCAGAACCTCTTTGCCAATAATCATGCAGAACTCCCTTTACCAACCTTAATCCTTATCGAAACCAGTCACTTTTTCACGAATTTCTGGTGGGCTCTCCTAGTCGGTACCTGTAGTTTAGGCTTTTGGTTCCATGTGTTCCGCACAGGGCAAGGGAAACCCTTGGTAGATCAATGGGTACTCACATTCCCTCTCTTAGGCGACCTTTTCCGAAAAGTATACGTCAGCCGTTTTATCCGAACCTTGGCCACGATGGTCGGCTCAGGTATTTCCTTGACCGAAGGATTGGTTACTGCCGGAAACACGGTCGACAACTACGTTTTGCATGCCGCCTTTGAACGTGCACGAGAAAGCGTGCTTCAAGGAGGCACCCTGGCAAAACCGTTAGAGCAAACCGGTATTTTACCTGTGATGGTTGTTAAAATGATTGCTATCGCTGAAGAAACTGGTCAAATGGAAGATATGCTCCACAAAGCCGCGGACTTTCTGGACGTCGAGGTTGATCGAGCGGTTGATACGCTTACCACGATGATTGAACCCATCATGATTATCGTCCTTGGAAGCATCCTGCTTGGCGTTGCTTTGGCGCTTTATATCCCATTGTTCGACATGAGCAAGGTCGTCGCCGGTTAATAAACAGGAAAATCGAAATACGAAAAAAGATATTGGAACTCCCTTCCGACTCTTCTAGTTTCGATGCTGATAGAAGAAACGGAAAAATCCATGTATTTCGTATTTCGTCATCACTGAGTTTTTGAAGGGCGGAAGGGTTCTAAATTTTCAGAATACTTTTCCGTGGTCTTAAATCTAAATCACTTTAAGCTCAACTATAAAGCTCCATCCCCTGAGGGATTTTGACGATCAGGTTTATATAGCTAATGTCAGTTGCTTTTATAATTGTTACATGCGCGATTCTGAAAGCAAAGAAAACCATTCTGACGATAGCCCCCTTCCATGGGAAGAAGAAACCTTTGCCCCATGGCAGACCAATCTTCCCTTTAATCTCATGCAAAAAAACAGACAAAGCGGAAATAAAAAAGGCTTTTGGGCCTGGTGGCAACACATTCCTTCATTACTGAATGTATGGGAATACCATAAGCATCTCAGTCAGGAATCGGAAACGCTTAATTACGAGCCAATCCACCTCAATATTTCCATGAAATCAGCACCTGCTTCAGTCGCCGGAAAAGTAGCCGAACAAAATGAGCCAAGTATGACTCAAGTGTTGGGCCAAACACTGACACCCGAACATTTTCGCTTTCTATTGGAACAAGTTCCAGCCATTAGAACCTTAGTTTTTAGCGGACCGCCCGATCCCTTTCGGAATCCACACATTATGGAATTGGTCCATTTAGCCTATAAATTTAATCAAACAGAAACAACAATTTATACCAGTGGACATCGCCTGCAATCCTGGGCAGAGTCGATTCTTCAAAGCCCCTTAGCCTGCCTGGTTGTTCAACTGAATGCACACAAGCCTTCCGAATATTGGCGGCTCACCGGTCGTGATCCCAGTGAGTTCGTACGAGCACAACAACAGTTAAAAGGGTTTTTGGAAAGAAAAAAAGCATCCAACAGTAGTCTTGTCCTGGATATATGCCTGACAGTCGATATTCACAACTATAAAACCATGCCTGAAATGTTAGCCTATGCTCTTGAGCTTGGGGTTGATGGCGTTCGCTTTGAAAACTTTCAACCCGAACACGGTTCGGATCGAACCCTTTACCGTCAGCAAGCCCCCGTCGTTCGCTTCTTAAAACGCATGCACGCTGAAAAACTCATGGTCAGCCCGCTTCATGTCACCTTGCCCACTTTATTGGATAAGGATATGAGCAAACACCGCCATTGCAGAGAAGCCTACACCACCGTCAGCGTAGATGTCGATTTTAACCTATACCCTTGTTCTCACCATTTAAAAAGCCCGATAGACAGTGGTAAAGCCTGGGATCCGGACTTTTGGAATAATGATATGTACCAATGGCTCAGAAACATCCATGGACCAATCGGTCATAACACACAGCCGGTTACGCAGCTCCCGGTTCCTGAACTTTGCCAGCATTGCCCGATGAATATGCCTCGAACCAAGAAGATTAATCTCCCAAAATCATGAGTTTACGAGCTTTATAATTAACAGCTTCTTTTTTTGGGTTACTATTACCTTTTGATGTTTCTACCATTTTCGATCGACTCGCTTTGCTCAGCAAATTCCAATTTTGTTTGGCTTTATTTATTCTTTCACTACTTATTGATATACCTCGCAAATCAATTCCTTTCTGGAGGTTTTTACGTGTCGTCCCATGAAGTTCTCTATGCTAATCAACATTATCAAATTCGTTTAAGGACCCTTGCTGCACAATCAGAAACAAGCATCCCCGAAGATGACTCATTAGAAGGCTATCAAGCCTGGGTGTTAGATGGCAAGCTTACCCTTTCAAACTCAAATGGCGAAGCGAACAGCTTGGTCAAAGGAAATAAATTTGGTAGCGGCAAAGGCAGCTCCTCTGCGACTTTAAAAAATACCGACACCAAAGACGCCTTATGCCTTGAGATGCTCTACGGCAGCTTTACTCCTGTTGCACCGCAAGGTGAAACAGAGCAGCGCCCTTGGGGGCAATACACTGTATTAAGGGATGATGCTCGTTTCAAATTGAAACAACTCGCCGTAAAACCGGGTAACAGACTCAGCCTTCAGCGTCATCAAAAACGCGAAGAGCATTGGATGATTGTTGCTGGTCGTCCTGATATTACTTTGGATAACGATATTCTTCGCCCTATCCCGGGTGAAGCGGTGCTGATTCCCTTAATGGCTTGGCACCGGATTAGTAACCCCACAGAAGTGGAAGGCAAAGCAGCCGAATTGGTGGAAATAATCGAAATTCAGCTCGGCAACTACTTTGGCGAAGATGACATTGAACGCAAAGAAGACGACTACGGTCGCGCTGCAAGCTAATTAGTGCCAAATCAAAGTAAAAAAGCTCTGGTTTAATACCAGAGCTTTTTTATTACTTGCAACTTATATTTTTACCTTTCAGGCTGGATCGCAAGGCGCAGGTGTGCTGTCAGTTTAAGAGGACGGGACGGATCAGGCGTTCCAGCTGAACCAGCCTTCCCTTTAACCGCTTCATTATCCAAGGTTAAACTGACAATCTCTAAAAGCTCTTTTTGCTGCCCCATCACTCTTAAAAAGCGCTGCAAGGTATCATAAGAACCGCGGATAGCCATATCATAGCCAAAGGTAGTTAAGGGAGGAGGAGCAACTGCTGCCTCAGCCTCAGCATTAACATCCGGCGTAGTGGATGTCGTTGTTGAAGTAGTTGTAGTTGTAGTTGCAGTAGTTGTCGTGTTCGTGGTTGTTGTGGTTGCCGCAGCAGGAGTGCTTGAATAACCATTGGCAGCTGTTTTTAACGGCGGCGGTGACAGGATCATCGGTACTGCATCACTGGGTTTTAAGCTAATGAAGCGATTTCCGGCACCCATCGCCAGGTTAACCACATGATCGAGGAGTGATTTAATAATCTGCTCCCGATTGCCCTCATTATAAGTTCGGATAGTAACACCAAGAGGAACATCCGTATGTTGCCGCAATAAAGTAACTTGTGCATTCAAAGAATTCTGTTGAGCCGTCAGGTTCTTAATCTCTTCTTTAAGAGAGTTAACCTGATTATTACTGGCATTCCAACTATCCCATTGCGGCATAGCAACCATCATAATAATGGCCCCACCAATCGCAATAGAGGCAATACCAACCAGGTTTTTTTCACTCTTCTTTAAAGCCATAGAAAACGCTTCAAAATCCTAAACTTATTAAACAAAGGGTTACTGTGGAAGCGATTGAGGAGTACTCGAATTCGCTGTGTTAGGAGTCGTCGGATCTGGCGGTAAAAGCTGGGGAGCCAACTTAATACCACCGCTGAACTTGAAATCGAAAACGGTCGTTTCACTGACTTTATTCTCGGCAATGGAGTCAATCAGAATCGCTTTTGTATAGGGTGCATCATCAAAGCTTTGTGCAAAGTGAATGACAGAACTTTGATTCATCGCCTTCCCGGAAACACTGAGAATATCACCGGCTGTTAATGTTTCAAGCCAAACCTGTTGCGGTGTTTTGCGCTTCAAATCACTGGTTAAGGCAATATAAATCTGATTTCTAATCTGAGCATTATGCACAGCCTCCAAAAGACTTTTATCCAAAGCTGATTTCCGCTTGAGCTCCGTCACTTGTGATTGTAAAGCGCTCACTTGCATTTGCATGGAATCTCGCTTACTGGTCAAATCAGGGACTTGCTGAGAGGTAATCATATTCAAGAAAAATAAAGCCAATGAAACCAGAACTGCAACGGCACACAGAATACCACCGGCTGTAATTAAAGGCCCTGGACCGGAGTCATCAGGTCCAATCAAATCCTTAGTCGACGTATTGGAAGCAGAGCTTCCATTAATGCGAGTCAATCCTCGATTAATGTCAAATTGACATGGATACTCCACAAAAGACGTCATGGCAGTTCCGACAGCAGCCAAACTCACCGGTGTTGGATCATGTTTGGCTAAACTTTCACCCAGCATAGTGGGGAAAAACGGACAACCAAGACGTTCGGATAAACTTTTACGCAATACATCGGGTAAATCATGAGTAACCCAGACCGAAGGAATCGTATTCTTGGTTGTTCTGCGAATTTCTTCCAGAAGATCTTCAATAATAAAGAAATCGGCACCGCTATCATGAGATACCGCCGGAATTTCCATAGCCGTTTCACGCAGTTCAATCAAGCGATTGCCTTGCCATATCATGAAACGCACGCGACTATGTTCGACAAAAACACTGCCCCAGAAGGCATCAGACCCAATTTCATGAATCAGACCATCCAGAATGCCGGATGCACCCAGAGCACGGAGTACGTTAATCGGCTCTAAACTAATGCTAACGGGTTTAATCCGTAACTCTTTACAAATTTTCAGATAAACAGCAAGGGTATCACTCCGAACCGCACCAAATACGACAGGCTGTTGTGCACTGCCTTTATCGGAATCCAATGGCTTAAAGTCAACAATGGCTTCCGTTCCATCGAAGGTTCGATAGCGTTCAGCCTCGGTTGATAAAGCTAGATAAAGTGCATCTGATTCCATTCTGGGCATTTCGGCCATCCGAAAAAGCGTTCCAGGCAGAGACAGATGAATAGATCCAGAAACTTTTGCCCCCCGAACTACATTGCCAATAATTGCTTTGAGTTGCATCGGATCAATAATCTGATCAGCATCTCCGTCAAAAATGCTTGGCGGGATATCCGCAACAATCACTTTTTCGATGGCGAAGGATTTTGGACTGTAAATGACTAACTCAACGTGAAAGCGAGTAACTGACAATCCAACACAAACAGGTTTATTATTCCGAATCAAACTCATTCCCAAACCTTGGTATTATCATCAATTGTAAATCCAGGAGAAATCAACCATTACAATTCGGGGACATGCCAAAATACTCTCTCAAACCAATGTAAATCGCTTTGGCATTGCACACCATAGTATCATAGCGCGACCGTTTAGGGGCACTTTTACCCTATTTGAATGAGTTGAGATAAAATGGCATGCTCATCACACGGATGAGGTAAGGTGATTAAGTGGTTGCGACTTCCGGAGGCTTGGGTTAAAACTTAAGCAATGTTAGCTCAGCTTGGCTTTTTTCATGTTCAATTTGCTTCCCCGTGAAGAAAAATTTGTCAAAATGTTGAAGGGTCTAGATTCCCAGGCAACCATCAGTGTTCGCCTGCTCAAAACACTCGTTGAAAACCCGACAGATTCTGAAGTTTTAAGACATACAGCGGAAGGGATTAAACTCTCGCGACGCGAAGCCAAAAAAATCCTGGATTCTTTAACCCAGGACATTTGCAGAACCTTAATTACACCATTTGACCGAGAAGATATTCAACTTTTTGCGCAAACCCTCTATAAAATTCCCAAGCTGATTGGCAAAATTTCCGACCGAATGCTCACCCATGGCATGCATTCCTACAATGGGGATTTTGATCGCTTCGTCGTCATTATCGAGCGTCAATCAGATGCAATGACCGGGGTACTCGAAGAGTTTTCCGGAAAACTTCAAAGCCGCACGATTAGTGCTAAAGCTGCCATTCTTCAAGAACTGGAAGATCATGGAGATACAATCCTCGGCCAACTGATTGCATCCTCATTTCAAACCATCGCTGATCCTCGGGAACTCATTCTCAGGAAAGATATTTATGAGATGCTGGAAGAGGTCACCGATCAGTACCGAGACGCAGCCGGTGTTGCCCTCCAGATTATGCTAAAACACACGTAATAGGTGATGGATATTGATGGATACTAGCGGATGCCTTTACCCTTCCCTGTTTTAAGCACCGGCCCCGAGTTCTATTTTTTAGTGGCCATTGTTGTTTTAGCCTTGGGCTTTGATTATATCAATGGGTTCCATGATGCTGCCAATGCAATTGCTACCGTTGTCGCAACAAAGGTAATGACACCAAGAACGGCTGTCTTGTTTGGTGCAACCTTTAACTTTGCGGGTGCCCTAATGAGTACTCATGTTGCTACCACCATTAGTAAAGGATTGGTTCACGAGCAAGGAATGTCCATGTTGGTTGTGGTCTGTGCCCTTATTGGTGCAACACTTTGGAACTTAATCACATGGTTTCTCGGATTACCCAGTTCATCGTCCCACGCATTGATCGGCTCTTTACTAGGTGCAACATTTTTTGCCTCTGCAAACGGTAGCCAAAATATTGACTGGCAGGCCGTACTCACTAAAATCATTGTACCCATGTTTAGCTCGCCTCTCTTGGGTTTCACGATCGGCTTCCTGCTCATGGTCGCGATTACCTGGCTGGTCTATCAAGTTTCATTACACAGAATCAATGCGGTTTTCAGTAAACTTCAGATTGTATCCGCTTGTTTTATGGCTTTGAGCCACGGAAATAACGACGCTCAAAAATCGATGGGGATTATCACCTTAGCCTTACTCACCTACGTCAAAATGAGTGGCGCTCATTTCCCGATTTGGTTTTTTGATGCGGGAAAAGGAGAGCCTCCTCTTTGGGTTATGGTAGGTTGCGCGACCATGATGGCCTTGGGAACACTGAGTGGTGGCTGGAAAATTATCCATACACTCGGCAATAAAATGATTAAGCTCCAGCCTATCCACGGATTTGCAGCAGAAGCGGCAGCCTCCGGGATTATCCTGACAGCAGGGCACATGGGCTTGCCAGTAAGCACCACCCACGTTATTACAACATCCATTATGGGGGTGGGTGCCACCAAACGATTATCTGCGCTAAAATTAGGTGTCGTTGGTAATATCCTTTGGGCTTGGGTTTTAACGATTCCGTTAACCTTCATGTTCACGGGGTTACTCATGGCTGTGATTCGTTTTGTTTTCCACTAGGAAGTACTGACAATCGCATCTACTTCGTTGCCATGTCGCCAACCACTCCTCATGTATGGTTTTGCTGTATACGCTGCGTGTGTTTGACTCCTAATACTGGTAACTATCAGCAACACCCCTAGAACACTCCAATTCCACCCTTGACTGTAAAGAGACAAAAACCCTGATGGCTATTTTCCACGCTCTTTTAGAGTGGCTGCTCCAAATGATTCATCATACGATTGTTGTAATGGGCTATGGCGGTGTGGCTTTGTTAATGGCCATTGAATCTTTCAATATTCCCTTACCCAGTGAATTCATCATGCCATACGCCGGCTTTTTAGTGCAGCAAGGGAAGCTGAATTTTCACTTAGCCGCGATTGCCGGTGCAATTGGTTGTGTATTAGGTTCCTTGCCCTCTTATTGGATTGGCTATATTGGCGGACGACCCTTTTTAGCCAAGTACGGAAAATGGTTATTACTCTCAGAAAACGATCTGGATACCTCTGAAAAATGGACTGCTCGTTACGGAGATTTAGCCTTCTTTATCTGCCGGATGCTGCCTGTCGTAAGAACTTTTATCTCACTGCCAGCGGGAATTTTAAAAGCAAACCTGACTCCCTTTATTATTTACACCTTTTTAGGCTCCTTGATTTGGAGCTATGGATTAGTTTGGGTGGGTGTTAAATTCGGGGAAAACCTGGAAGCCTTCAAAGAAATCTGGCACAAATTCGATACGGCAATTATCCTTGTGCTTGTTTTCCTGGGCGGTCTTTATCTCTACAAACACATCAAACATGCTTTCGGCAAAAACAAAAAAGTTTATTAAATTAGTTTCAGTTTCCAATTAATTCTCTTAAACCCGCCATTTAGACTTGCCAAGCTTAACGTATATCCCAAGTAAGATACCGAAATTTAGTAGAACTTTTGTCAAATCCTCGATTTTTCTATTTCTTGTTTGGATAGAATCAGCCTCTTTTCCTCCTTTTGAAAGAAGCTATTAATAGTGCAGCTTCTTGCTCTGCATGACCTTTCAGTTTCAATTCCCTAGTTGGGTAATTGTAAGAATCATGTGTCTAATACTAAGCTGAAGCGTTGTAAAGTCAACAATACGTTATCGTTGAAATGGATTTTAACTCACTAAAACTTAATTAATTTAACTAAAGGAGACATATAATGCCTCAGGATTTTTCTGATGCTTTTAAAGGCGTAACTTCAGAGCACGTTAAATTGGACAGCCGTGGCCGTGTTGTTATTGACAACCCTGAAGTAGCTAAAAACTTGGGTAAATTAGGTGTTGCCAAGGTACCCGATTTAGATCGTGTTGCAGACAATGGCGTATGCTGTGGTAATGGAAATTGTTCATCACCGGAGCTAACTAATCTTCTGACACGCGTAATTTCTGGGCGGAGCGCAGGCTAATCTTATAATTTAACAAGGAAGGATGGATTAACCATCCTTCCTTGTTATTTACATTAAATTACATTACATATTTGTCTTCATTTAAGGATAGTCAAAATGTCAGACAGGGCCTATATTGAAACTCCAGGAAGCGACTTATCCTACACAGGACAGCTTCGACGTGCTTGGGCAGACGATATGATGGAACTCACCATTATGCCAACGGAAAATTGTAACTTTCGTTGCACCTATTGCTATGAAGATTTTAGTATCGGACGCATGTCTGAAGAAACCATCTCTCGCCTAAAAGCGCTTCTCTCTTCTCGCATACCTGAACTGAGCCATCTTCATATCAGCTGGTTTGGCGGGGAACCCCTTGCAGCGGCGGATGTTGTTTTTGAAATTTCTGAACATATTCAGCCTTTAATTCAAGAGCATGATGTAGCCTATACAGCCCATATGACAACGAATGGCAGCCTACTCACCCTTGAGCGCTTTAACCGATTGGTAAAGCTGGGTGTCAATCATTTTCAAATTTCATTAGATGGTCCTAAAGAATTTCACGATCAAACACGGCTCACCCTCGGTAAAACGGGTAGCTACGATCGCATTATTCAAAACCTGGAAGAAATTCGCACATCTGAAATTCCCGGACATGTGATGATTCGCTTGCATATTACGGATGCAAACCAAGCCTCACTCGATCCTTTTGTGCGCTATTTGGCACGTTACTTCCTCAACGATGCTCGCTTTTCATTATTTTTTGTTCCCATCGGAAAACTCGGTGGGCCGAATGATGAACACATCCAAGTCGTTGATCCTCATGAGATCAATTCCTTAATTGCGAAACTGGTTGCAGCTGTTAAAGAAGAACAAGCGTTGGTTTTAGGTTTAGCACCTTCTGATTTTTCAAAAGCAGATTTGCCAGCCAATACTGTACCCATTAATACCAATGCAGCACCACAAGATAACGAAACGATTGATGTTTGTTATGCCTCGCGCCCGAATGCTTTGGTGATTCGTGCTGACGGACGTATCGGAAAATGCACAGTCGCTTTGAGTTCCGAGCGAAATACTATTGGAAGCCTTCTACCTGATGGTTTATTGCAAATTGATAATGAAAAGCACCATACGTGGATCAATGGCTGGTTCAACGGCGACAAGAATCATCTGAAATGTCCCGCAGGGATTTTTTAGATATCATCTTATGGCAACAACACAAACTACTGTTTTAGGGTCGATTGAGGCTTGTACCAATACTTTAACCCATGCACTTTGGAAGCAAGGAATCCGGCTAAATTGGATTCCCATCGAGTCTGCTATTGAATTCTGCCAAAAACAGTATCAATCGTTTCAGTCAAACCTGCCAACAGAACGAGAGTTATTCATTACACTTACATCAACCCAATGTATTATTGGACCGATGTACGATCCCAAAGTGAGGGGTGTTTGTTATCCATGTTTTTTCTTTCGCTTTTTAGCCTGTCAAACTAAGTTTACAGAAACGCTTGCAATCCAAGACTCGAACCCGGTACCGCTGCGCTCTTTAACGAAAGAAAAAGAAACGAAGCTCTTTCAGCTTGTGGAAATCCTTCTAGGACTATCCGATTTAGGAAGCGTTTTCTGCATTGACGATGGACAGGTTACCCAGCAGCGTCTCCTTCCAAGAGCGGACTGCGAGTTTTGTACCCTTCCTTCCGACGGTGAAAGCAATTCATTAGGAAATTATATCAATCCCTTGTGCGGGATCATTCAGCGTACCCATGCTCACGCTATTCCACTCGATGATCATGGGACTCAGTACTTTTGGCAGACAAAAGCTTACCCGGCAAATCATCGTTTGCGTTTGATCTGGAATGAGTGCGGGTTAGGAAAGGCATTTGATCGACATTCGGCTGATCGGGGTGCTATCGCTGAGGCTTTGGAACGTTATGCCCAAGATGCTCCCTTACCTGAAGCGGATGTCTCTTTACCCATGCCATCCTGGGTGAAAATGACTGAGTTTGAGACAAGCACGGTTGTCGTCTATGAACTTTCGACACGACAGAGTGTTCGAGTGCCTCGGCATCTAATCCAGAAGAGTGGCGAAGAAAAACCCTATGATTGGAGTGGTCTTGCCGCTCATACGATAGAAGAACAAGCCATCCAAAATGGCTTGTTGGAAGTATTGGAACGGGATGCTTTTTTGAAGGCCTGGTATGAGCAATGTACTATTTTTCCGATTCCAACAAATTCCAGCTTTCAAACGGGAATGGCATTGGTATCCTTTCTGGAGAAAAAAGGATGCCAGATTTTATTTGCCGCCATCAAAGGACTGTTGAATACCATTACCGTGATGGCTGTAGCACTTTCTGATAACAGGCCTCGACTGGCGATAGGATTAGGCTGTAGTACTAATCTTCATCAAGCCCAGCAAAAGGCATTGGAAGAACTAATCCAGGTGTATACAGCATTAGAACCCTATATGATAAAGGAAGAATTCAGCTCGTCTCTGGCTATTTTAGAGGATCCGACACAAGTTCAAAGCGCTTTTGAGCATGGGCTCTATTATGCCGCGCATGGTAGTAAAGACGATCTACCTCCCACTTTTTTTAATCCCTTCTCTCCTTTTGAAGAAGCCCTATTAAAGACCTCTTCTGATTTGAACTTCAATGAGAGCGAAATATCTGTTTATTATTCACCATTAACCCCTCCCGATATTCGCGTATTGGGTTGGCATGTGATGAAGGTGTATATGCCTTTAGCTCGGCAACTTCGTTTTGGATATTCGAATATGCAAACTCCAAAAAACTGGATTCCTAGAACCCAGGGCTCACTCCTCCATCCTCTGTGTTAAGAAATAGTCTGTTAATCCAAGTAGCTTTTACTTAATTAAGCGACTCAATACAAAGAAACCTCAATGGTTTATGATGCCTTCTTGCTCGTTTTATCGTTTAAGACACTCAAATGTGTTCTGTGATATAAAAGATTATTCAATCTACAGACAATATCTGCTTGTTTCTCCACATAATCTCGATCAACGATTGAATAGTCACCCGTTTGGTTCAACCTCTTTTTTATACTTTCAATCTTTGAACTATTTTCCGGGGTTGCAACCAGTTGTGCTAATCTTGGCTGAAGCTGCATAATATAGAGTGTATATTGCCTACTTAAATTAACAAGATTTTTACCAAACCCATTTGTTGTTTTGTAATTATCAATATAATCTTTACATTGTGCTTTATATTCAAAAAGCTGCCCTTAAAAGCATTACAGCTTTCAGGCATCACTATGATTTTCAGGCTAAATAAACAGTAACGATGTTGTTTTTCAATGGATCAAATTATCGAAAACTGAGTGAGACAAAGTTGAGACTCATAAAACTTAATACTGATAACGTTTTTATTATATTAATACCGCAGGTTATCATACATGAATGGTTGAGGTTTGTACAACAAAAAATTAATAAAAATAATTACCCTGTAACTCCAGTTTAAAATACGGTTTTCTAGTATTTACCTATTCACATAAATAGTTTTTAGAGACGTTAAATTTCAAACAAGCTCCTAAAAAACGGAAATCTAACACCTATACTCGTGTTCATAGGTACCCGCAATCGGCCTCTAGGAGAAGACACTTTATTTATAACTATAGTTATAAATTATTACAAACCTAATCGAAGTTCTTTAATTCTGTCGAGATCATCTTCATCTCTATCTTCGTAAGGAATTGCCTCCAATTTAGCTAACTCCCTTTTTCGAGTCATATCACTACCAGCATAAACTTCTTTAACTTGAGCTTTAAACGTTTCAAGCTCTTCATCTGAAGCATTTGCTCCTAGAAAGCATTGTTTAGGATCAGACGAGACAAAAATGGTTGGAGCACAAAAAGGACTCGCTTGTGTCACATTTTTTTTTCTGGGTATAGCATCAGGATCATCTTTGAATTCATTCGATAGACGCCTAATTTCTCTAAAAGCAGATTGAGCATCATAGGGAACCATGCCGACATCATGGCGATCTTTAACCTCAAGAGCCTTATTGAGCAAAACATCCACACCTGCCATACGTTGTTTTAAATCTGCAGGTAATAATTCTGCATTCGGCAATCGCTCGATTGCTTTCTGTACCACTTGCTCATACTTTGCAGGAATGAGAAGCTCCAATTCCCGCTGAGCCATTCGTATAGGAACATCATAATCAGGCACAGGAAATTCAAATTGAACTTTACG
>Ga0105239_10004861_pt1 | contig 15898 bp, 8 predicted proteins | sample KBSC44metaG_FD_92761 | JGI IMG/M metagenome (GOLD analysis project Ga0105239, IMG submission 92761) | Corn rhizosphere microbial communities from Kellogg Biological Station, Michigan, USA - KBS C4-4 metaG | ecosystem: Host-associated > Plants > Roots > Rhizosphere > Soil | place: Michigan, USA...
CCCGATTTGCGACTCCCCCCCATTCCAACTTTGCAACTTGTGATCACCACCACCAGCAAGGCTCTGTTGCCTCACCTGCACAGACCCTCCAGGCAGTCGCGGGCAGTCACGGGCAGCCACTCTCCCACCTCGCATGCCTAAACTGAAATCTTCACTCTCGCGTTACTCGGCACGTCAACATCACACAGTACATCCTTTGTTCATTAATCGCCACTCTGACATCCACGGCAAAGGCCATTGCTATTTCATCACGCGCATTTGATTCGCTTGTTGATGCATTATTCTTGCATTTGATGGCGTTCGACCTACAGCCTGATCTGTTTGTGCACGACAAGAATTGGTGGTCGCGCGCTACGGATAATCATCCTCCGTCCGGATAATCCTCTGGCAAAATGGCCAACTCAAGGTTTGCCTCTCCGTGTCGATCTGCTGCCGAGCCCCTGCTAACCTCTTTTGACTAGGCTCGATCGATTAGTCACGTGAGTACATTCCCGTCAGGTTTGTTCGAGACTTTGATACTGACCGTGTCTTCCCACGATAGCCTGCTGGACAAGGGTAGCACTCAGCTCATTCGTAATACCGCCGCATCTCAATTGGCCGACGTCCAGAAGCAGAATCCTGACAACCTTTTCTCCTTGCTTGGCCGTGTTCTCCCATATTTGCAGTCTAAGTCATGGGATACCCGGACTGCTGCTTCCAAAGCCATCGGGGGCATTGTCAGTAATGCGGACAAGTTTGATCCAAATGCTGACGACCCGGAGACAAAACCAGACCCAACAAAAGCAGAGGAGCTTTCCACCAAACTTGAAGAACTGTCGCCCTATGTTGACGACCATCTTCAACTGGAGAAGCTTGACATCAAGGCAATCCTTAGCCATGGCAAGAAACTCCTTGGTAGTGCCGGAAAGGAGTATGAATATTCCATGGCCGGTATGACACCTGCCCAGCGTCTTGCTCATCAAAAGCAGAGTTTAACCAGTCGTCTGGGTCTTGCTGGAGAGTACATGGAGGATGATATCGTCAACGAGAACGATTTCGCTACTGCCTCCCAACACAAACTTTCACAGTCTAAAACACTCTCCCAAGTCGACACCAAGTCCGTCGTCCAGCGATCTGACAGCTTTGGGGCCGGTTCACCCTTCAGCGCCATGTCGCCTTCGGAACACCCTGCGGCCGATGAGACTGGACTCAGTAAACGCCAGTTGAACCAGCTGAAGCGCAAAAACAAATCAGCTGCAAAGGCTGGCGCAAATAAGATGAGAGTGGTTGACTTGTCAGGGCGTCGGCCTTCAGAGCCTGGCCAGACCCCTGTGCCCGCAACTCCGCATCCTGTCAAGCTTAATGGCCATGACGATTCCAATGGAGACTCAAAACCAGACTATTTCTCAATCAAGCGAGAAGGCCCTGATGATGATACAGCGTTAGTCTCTGAATTCAAGGGTGAAGCTGTCCCAGAGAAACCACTCATCCAGCCTGACGAGGAGCATGCCCACGATTGGCCCTTTGACGTCATGTGCGACTTTCTTTCAATTGACCTCTTCGATCCGAACTGGGAGGTTCGGCATGGCGCCGCTTTAGGTCTACGAGAAATAGTCCGTGTTCACGGTCGTGGAGCAGGCAGACGATTTGGAAGATCGAGAACTGACAATGACATCTCCAACAAACGTTGGTTGGACGACCTTGCTTGCCGATTGCTATGTGTCCTGATGCTTGATCGATTTGGTGACTATGTCAGCGACACCGTGGTGGCTCCTATCAGAGAGTCCATTGGACAAACTCTAGGTGCTCTTCTGACGCAGCTCGGGGACGACACTGCCATCTCCACTTACAATTTCCTTCAGAAGATGATATATCAGCAAGACTCCGGCATCCCACACCCCATCTGGGAGGTCTGCCATGGTGGGATGATTGGTTTGAGATATTTCGTCGCTGTTCGAAAGGATCTTCTCCTTCAAAACAACATTCTCATCGATGGGGCTGTTTCCGCAGTCATCCACGGCCTTGCTCATAACGACGATGATGTAAAATCAGTGAGTGCGGCAACGCTCATACCAATTGCTGGTGAACTCACCACAATGCGGCCTGAGGCACTATGCAGAGTGATCAGCGTTGTCTGGGATTGTCTCCTCGACATGCAAGATGACCTCAGTGCAAGCACAGGTGCAGTAATGGACCTTCTGGCCACCCTTTGCTCGTACAGTCAGATATTGGATGCCATGCGTAAGAACGCTGCAGGCGATCCAGAACAGTCATTCGATAACCTTGTCCCTCGCCTCTATCCATTTTTGAGACACACAATTACCAGCGTGAGGCTCGCTGTCCTGAAGGCTTTGACCACATTTTTGAACATTTCAAATCCCGAAAGCACGCAGTGGGTTGACGGTCGTATCACGCGGTTGATCTTCCAGAATATGCTGCTCGAAAGAAATGAGACGGTCTTGTGGACTTCCTTGGAGGTATGGCAAGCCTTAGTTGCATTTATGCAACGTCAAGGGCTCTATCGATTCACTGCCAGTCTGGAACCGCACATTTCTCCCATGCTCAGAGCTACAACTCAACCCATCGGCCAAGCCCGAAGCCCTATACCTATGGACACTTCGCTGCTTATAAAACCTTCTGGGGCACCAATGCCGGCTCTCGCAACCAAGTTGGGGCCCAGTCAAGAATCTGACCAGCATTCTAAGAAGCGCCGTAGGGTCGAAAAGTCCGACTCCAATCAACAGCACTCTCACAACACTGATGGACACATGTTAAATGGCGAAGTCGACTTGGTTGGCGTTGAAGTTATGATCCGATCCCGAATTGCTTGCGCAAGAGCGTTGGGCTTGCTATTGGGTAACATGGATGAACAACATCTGACAGCATACTGGACCAATCTCGGCCCACTCACCAACTCCCCTTATTCGAGCTCGAGACTGTTCACGTCGATGCTGCTCGAAGAACTTTCACGATATCAAACCTGCAAACCTGCGATTGTCACCAACGTTCTAACACAATTACAGCAGGTCCTAGACGACGATGGCAACTCATGGTATACTGATATTGTCTCTGCCCTGCAGGCCGCCCGTGGGCAGTGTCAAAGTTTGATCAGTGCATTCCAGAATAATGCCCATGTTCCACGAGATAGACTCCCAGCTATAGCGGTGGTCTGCCAAGGCGACAAAGGCGCGGGCCCTAAAGCCTTCTCATTGGCTGATGCTGAGCGTATTGTGACGACCGATTTTGAACGCCTTCTCAAGGGTTTGACACCTTCGCAGCGAATTTCTGGTGTCCAATATCTGAACGATGCTCGCTCCAATGCCCAGACAGCTGTTCAGGAGGCGCGATCGCTGAAGACGAGTCGAGACACAGCCATCAAGGCCTCCATTGCCGCAATATTTGTCCGGCTTGGAGAAATTCCGAAAAAGCCAGGTCAATTGATTAAATGTATCATGGACAGCATCAAGAGTGAAGAAAATGAAGAATTACAGGCTCGGTCAGCATCAGCTGTAGGTGCACTCATCGACTTCTACACAAAGAGCCCGAAGCGTGGACCAGTGGACAAATTGGTCTCCAATTTGGTGAAGTTCACTTGCGTCGACACCTCAGAAACTCCAGAGTTTACCCCGAATGCCTCCTTCGAGGACGTTGTTCTGTCTCTACGGAAGGAAGAAGATAGGAAAGACCACCCAGATGCCGCACGCTTCGAACAAGAAGCTAAGGAAGCGAGGATTATGCGGCGTGGCGCGAAATACGCCCTAGACGAATTGGCACGCACATATGGACCCAGTCTACTTGAAAGACTGCCAGTACTGAAGTCACTGATTGAAGGGCCCATCCAGGATATCGTGGGACCAGCAGATGCGGCTACCTTGCAAGTTGAGAATGACCCAGGCCAATCGTTGGTTGATGCGTTCTCGGTTCTGCGTACCATGTCACCGAATCTTGATCCGTCCCTTCACGCTTGGATACTGTCCATGACAAAATTGATTGGAAAGGCCATGCGAAGCCGGCTATCAGTTGTCCGCTACAGTGCTGCCAAGTGTTTTGCGACTTTATGCAGCGTTATCCCAGTCAGTGGCATGACGATGCTTGTTCAAGAAATCCTCCCCAACATTGGCAATCCGCTTGATCTGAGAGACCGACAGGGTATTACCGAATGTGTCTACCACCTCATTCAGGTCATGGGCGACCGAATCTTGCCGTACGTGATATTTCTCATCGTACCTGTCCTGGGCCGTATGAGTGATGCGAACAATGATATCCGGTTACTTGCAACCACATCATTCGCCACATTGGTCAAACTTGTGCCCCTTGAGGCTGGCATTCCGGACCCACCTGGTATGCCCGAAGCATTACTAGAGGGCCGTGAGCGTGAACGCAAATTCATGGCACAAATGTTAAACCCAAAGAAGGTCGAACCATTCCAGATCCCTGTCGCGATTCAGGCAGAGTTGCGGTCGTACCAACAGGATGGTGTCAACTGGTTGGCTTTCCTCAACAAGTACAACCTCCACGGAGTACTGTGCGACGATATGGGGCTGGGGAAAACTTTACAAACACTGTGCATCGTTGCCAGCGATCACCACATGCGAGCTGAAGAATATGCAAATACGCAAGCTCCCGACATGCGTCGTTTGCCCTCACTCATTGTCTGCCCGCCAACTCTTTCCGGCCATTGGCAACAAGAAATCAAGCAATATGCACCGTTCCTAAGCTGTGTGGCATATGTAGGGTCACCGGCTGAAAGAGGAAGCCGCCGCCACCTGCTTGAAGGGGCTGACATTGTTATCACTTCATACGACGTATGTCGCAATGACAACGATGTACTTTCACCGATCACCTGGAATTATTGTGTACTTGATGAAGGGCACTTGATCAAGAATCCGAAGGCCAAAATCACACTCGCTGTCAAGAAGATCATTTCAAACCATCGACTCATTCTATCGGGTACACCTATTCAAAACAATGTGCTCGAACTATGGTCGTTGTTCGACTTCCTCATGCCGGGATTCTTGGGAACGGAGAAGGTGTTCCAGGATCGGTTCGCAAAACCCATCGCAGCCAGCAGGAATGCAAAATCTTCATCAAAAGAACAAGAAGCAGGTGCTCTCGCAATTGAAGGTCTCCACAAACAGGTTCTTCCCTTCCTCCTGCGGCGTTTGAAAGAGGAGGTGTTAAACGACCTGCCACCAAAGATCCTTCAGAACTACTACTGTGACCCAAGCGATCTTCAAAAACGATTGTTCGAGGATTTCTTCAAAAAGGAACGCAAGACAGTTGAGAACAGTGTGGGTTCAGCAGACAAGGAAGCCAAGCAGCACATCTTCCAAGCGCTTCAATACATGCGAAAACTGTGCAACTCGCCTGCGCTCGTTGTCAAAGAGGGGAACAAGCAGTATGATGCAATTCAAAAGCAACTGGCCGCTTCTAAATCATCCCTCAAAGATGTTGCACACGCCCCCAAGCTAGGAGCACTTCGTGACCTACTGGTTGATTGCGGTATTGGTGTCAGTAACGATTCAAGTGATGTGTCAGCTTCCAACTACGTCTCCCAGCATCGAGCATTGATATTCTGCCAGATGAAAGAAATGCTGGATATGGTGCAGACCGAGGTGTTGGGCAAGTTACTACCCAGCGTACAGTACTTGCGTCTTGATGGTAGTGTTGAAGCTACGAAGAGACAAGGAATTGTCAATCAATTTAACAATGACCCTAGTTATGATTGTCTGTTGCTGACCACAAGCGTCGGAGGTCTTGGACTCAATTTGACAGGTGCGGATACAGTGATCTTCGTTGAACATGATTGGAATCCCCAGAAGGACATTCAGGCGATGGATCGAGCACACAGAATCGGACAAAAGAAAGTGGTCAATGTTTATCGCTTGATTACCCGGGGAACTCTTGAGGAGAAGATTCTCAATCTACAACGCTTCAAGATCGACGTGGCGTCTACCGTTGTCAACCAGCAAAATGCCGGATTGGGCAGCATGGAGACTGATCAAATTTTGGATCTCTTCAATCTCGGTGAGACAGCTGACAGCGCTGGCGAGAATAATGGTAACGGAAAGGATGAGGATATGGTGGATCTCGAGACCGGCGAAGTGAAGAAAAAGGGTGAGAAAGGATGGTTTGACGATGTTGGTGAGCTTTGGGATGAGCGGCAGTACGAGGAAGAGTTCAATCTGGACTCATTCGTTCAGAATCTGCAGAAATGAGAACCGACGATTGTAATACTCCATACAATGGTGAGAATGGACCATTCGTCATCAGCGGCTTTGGGTCATTAGCGACCTTGGGATTCCGTGCAGACAGCCATGGATTGTCGCGGCTGGTTTGCAATCAATTCTTATTCTGGACATGTATGAATTACTCCACAGAAGATCAATAAATAGTCCTCTCCACACGGCATGATAGGGCTAAGCTCCGCTTTATGGGCACATTTTCCAATCTGGGTGCTCGTAGATCCCTGAACCTGGGAATCTCGGACTATTATAGAAATGGAGTCTTTGAGGCATTGAGAATAAAATACCCCACAGGCCACTATTCAAATATTGTTCAGTTGGAAAAAAGAAATTGTCGGAAAATTGCAACAAGACGGTGGACAATGACATATATGAAAGTCAACCGCAGCTCTCAGTTACTCATCCATTCAAGTCCGTCCGACTGTCCACCTAACTTTTAGTAATCATAAAAAGGTTTTAGTTGGACGAGGTTCCTCGAAAGTTTACAGTGTAACCGAGCAGTCCACGGACGGAAATTGCTGCTTTGAGATGCTTAAGGCCACCGAACAATCGTATTCGGCTATTACTGTAGGAGAAACCTATTACTTAGTTACTCCGTCTCAAACCAGGGTCTTTCGCCCCCGGTAGTTGATCTTTCGAATCATAGTAAATTTTACTGTGGACTGCTCAAACTGCTCGGCACTCCATCCAGATGCTACTCGTACATACCCCTTTGAACGAAAGCTGACCCGCGAGAATATTACCCGACTCAGTCAATGGCATCGCCGCATGGGGCAAATGATGACGAAGGTGCCTGACTGCGAGCAATGCCCTCGAAGACTATGTAAATGTGACTGAGGAAACCAAATAATCAGCCAGTTGAACTAGTGATAGTCAGAGCCACGGAGTTCTTACCTAGGCACGTATCCTCGCTCCGGTATTTGTGATCCGCGGATGGTCAGCTTGCCGGCGGCCATGGCACCGCACTGATTACAGGCAGCCAAAACACATCCACAGGCACTCTATGAAAGACTGCTTGCCTTAACGTGGGGAGTGTCTAGTGTATGGAGTACCTCTCACACAACACGAGGAGTGAGGGTACGAAATGGGATCGCATTGGGGATGAGAGCACGGAGATTTCAAGTTCGATGCACGATACTAAGTGCGGTCGAGGAGTGGAATCGACATCCGTAATCGATCTGGAAGGATTTATGCTTGAGTCGAAGCGAATTCTCCAGACAGCTTGAATGTGGAGGGCGAATCGAAATCGATTCGATTCAGCTAGCAAGATTGGATTGGGTAGAAGCCCCAAGGGTGGCATTAAAGGGATGTTGAGACTGGGATCTCAAGAAACACTTTCCCAGTGCAGGCTAGACCGAGCTTTTTCGGTGACCTGGCATTGCTGGCTGGCCTTCTGGCTGTTGAGGGCTGCGGTCAGCACAGCCAAGCACTAGCTTGAAATAGGCTAGGCCGGCGGGAAGCCAGCAACGCTAGCAAGGCCACCCAATCGCTATACATGGAAATTGGGCGCCTTAGCCAAGATGGGCCTAGTGTCGCGCCAAGTTGCTGATAAACGCGATTTTTAAAATAGAAGTCCACGCTAAGATGCTTAATCTCACCGAGGATATGGCAAGGTCACGGCAAGGTCAGCCACTAGCTCTCCAGCATCCTTGAGGTCCCACGATGGTTACCGTTTTCCTCTTGCCAGCACGCCCAGTATTCGTCATGCTGATTGGAATCCACCAGATCTGACCCTGGACCCCCCGGTCTAGGCGGGTTGGCCAGTTTCCACCAAGGTCACTTTGTGTCGACACACGTGGGTGCTACACACATTTCTGGCCTAACGGGCGTGCGAATTGGCCACTAAATGCCAAATAAGTGAGCACTAGTCCTTGCTTGCCATTTTGACACCGTCCTGCCTCTTAGCGACGCCTCTACCAGAATAGCGCGCAGCCGACTAAGGACGTTCTAAATCTGACGCTGACACAGCAAGCCATCACAATTGATTGCATACTAGGGTTCTCACTTGGGGTCTCGGTATACCAAATCCCCATGGATTGGACTGTTCGCTCGCCGAGAGGCAATCTCTGTGGGCCAGTCGGACCCTTCAGCTCCACCGTCAGCCAATCTGGAGGCGCAACATATCTGAGAGCCTCCTTCGGAGACCTGTTCACCGTAGCTATACATAAAGGTCCTCTCTCACCTCGCCTGTGTAGATAGTCCATTCTCTCATTCATATCCAACATATAAAGCAACAACATCCAATTATATTAAACGCCTTTCCTTCTGTTACCGCACGCTCTTTAGCAAACACAGCAACCACACACTGTTAATCAACCACCACCACCACCACTACAACTCTATACCAGACTAAAACCAATCAATATCATATCAATCAAAATGCTTTCCAAGACCTTCCTCGTCGCAGCTCTTGCCGCCGCCGTTTCTGCTACCCCCATTGCTCAAGGACAGTCATCTTACTCATCTGCTCCCGCCGCCCCAGCCCCAACCGGCAGCGTTGTTCCCTCAGCCGCCAGCTATGCTCCCAGCAGCGCTGCTCCTGCCCCCACCGGCGCTACAGGCCCCGTGGCAGCCAACCTCCCAGCACCCACAGGCCTCGTCGCCAAGCTGTTGACTGAGCCCAACACTGTCACTCGGTTCACTGATCTCCAGAAGGAATTGGCCGCTGGCACCATCAACCTCAAGTTCGACTTCAACCCTGCGGCCAACCCCAACGTCACCCCCGGACAAGGTGGTCAAGTCGACCTCGCCCAGCGAGCCAACTTCCCCATCCTGACCGGCACCGGCATCTCCGCCGCGGGCATCTTCTTCAACCCCTGTGGCCTGAACACCCCCCACTTCCACCCTCGCGCGACCGAGTTCCTGACTCTCGTCACCGACACCCGGATGCTCTCAGGCTTCGTACTCGAGAACGGCCTCGCCTCTGAGTTCAACACCACCCTGACCCAGTACCAGGGCACCGTCTTCCCCCAGGGCAGCATCCACTTCCAGCAGAACCTGGACTGCAAGCCCGCGGTCGCCATCGCCGGCCTCAACTCCGAGGACCCCGGTGCGTCCTCCGTCGCCCAGAACTTCATCGTCAACCTCGACCCCGAGATCGTCGACGCCACCCTCGGCTTCCCCAAGGAGATCAACGCCGACAACTTCCAGCAGTTCCGCAAGAACATCCCCGCCTCGCTCGCCAAGGGCGTCGAGGAGTGCCTCATCCGCTGCCACATCGCCTACTAAATGTGGCGACCTTGCGTGTGCGCGCGACCAAATATGCTAAGACGTTATCATGATCACATCTCATATAGACATATTGGCAACGGCATCTTTCTCCGGCCAATGGCGGGGGGAGGGAACATATCAACGGGTTCGGGTTCTGGTTTCTGGTTTCTGGTTCTGGGGTTGTTTTATAAAGTACAATACAGCGGTTCATCTCTCAACGACACGGTTCAACAGGGGACATTGTACAGGGCAACCTAACTTACTGGGTGGGCAAGCGGGCGCAGTACTACTTACTTACCAAGTGAGCGGGAGTTTGATTGTAATATCTTTTTATTTTCATCTCAAAAAATGATACCACCAAAGCGGTTTAGCGTTTACAACCAAAGAAAGAAAGCGACAGCCTTGAGAATAGCATTTTATCATATATATTTATTGGGTTTTTATTTTATTTTTGTTCATTCTAGACTTTCCTTCAGATGATCAAATAACACGCTCGCTTATGTCCAAATACAAGAAAAAGGAAAAAAAGACATTGATTTCCAACTTTTTCCAGCGAATGAAGGATGCCTACTCAAGCCTGTGCGCTCGGTACTCATCATCTGGGTAGCATTGACGGGTTGACCAACGAAGTCTGGCCTAGATGACAGAAAAAATGTCATTGGCCACTTCAGAAGGGCGCAGGCATCTGGCATTGCTTTGAACTTTGGTTGCATGTCTGCAGGATCTAGGCGGCTGAGTCAGCTGTACCTGGACCTAGACACCCTATATGTTAATAGGTAAATCGCAACTATGTGAGCCAACTCTCGTGAAGCCAACTCCCCTGGAGTCAACTCTCCCAAAGTCGACTATCTGAAATTAAGCGTATTTCAATCATCTAAAAGCGCAATGCAGGCCTTGGACCGTGGATTCGCTTTTGATGGGGTAACGGCTTCCTCCTAGTCTGTCGAGGGCATGGCGCTGCGCAGCCATTGCGCTTCTCTCAAGGGGGGAAGGGATCACTTCTTCGAAGGAACATACAATGAATCTGCACAGGGAATACTCTGTCCTTTGGTGCAGCTCTATTATCTAAAATGGTAGTACTGAGCGTGGCGATACTGAAAAGCGGGAGGTAAGTTGGGTGGAAAGCCTCAGGTCGGCGCATCGCTTTCTAAATGGTTAGACAGGGTTCTTTTTTTTCTTTTTTTTTTTTAAAAAAAGGGGGTAATTGATTAGATAGATGCCATTAATTAGTCGCTTATCCAGGCTGAAATGCTGTGATATTCGAACTTGAGAAAGATAGAGTCCCTGATTTGGGTGTTGGTCGAAGAGGATCAAAGTGCAGTGGTGGAGATCACTCAGCCGCAAAACAGCGTTTAGCAAGAGTTTCTGGACAACTGAGTGGTTCATTTCCATGAGAAAGCACTAGAACATCAGGTTGTATGTATCCGGAAAACAATTATTCGTGTTCAAAACCCTTAGGTCGGCTCAAGACTCCAGAAAAGGGTCTCAACGAACGACAACATACAAGCCCTCAGCGCCATTACCAGTTGATGGCTCCCCTTACAGGATCGCGTTGTTCTGAAGATGATGGAAAGATTCAGCCTTGAGATTCAAGTAGGCGGGATAAAAGGGGATCAGCTCGGGGTTTGGCATGTGGTGTGAGGCGATAGCACAGCGAGGCAGATCCTACACCAGGGCCTGACTCAGTCAGATCTCGGAAGAACGCATCGTTGAATCTCCATAGGCGTGGCAGTGCATCCCGACCTGATGTGACATCCTACCAAGAAACCACAGGGCGATCTCTAACGGAGTTCCTTTGCCTTGATGATAGCAGCATATATGAAGTTCCATAGGGAATTGATTGATGAGCCCCGAGAGCCGGTGAGAGAGTGTCTATCTAGCCAAAGTGCACCCTGGGCAGGCAACACCGCCGAGAGCCTTGGTATGTACTTCGTGGCGATTGGTGATGTGGGATGAGGCAGCTACCCTAGCCTGTAGGTCACTTGAGGTCATAATAAATCTCCGGGATTCAACGATCATGCACGTTGAGTGGTGGCTAAGCTTGAATGCACTTCGAGTTCGACCGCGGATGAATTGCGCCTCACTTGGGAGCGGTTTCTCCTCGATGCGTCCAAATTGCAAGAAGCTCTGAGGAGTTCGACCACGAGTAGCTGGAACGTCATCCGTAAGAATTTATTGTGGAATCAAGCATTTCATTGTTGTTGGCTCTCAAGAGAGTGTCTAGGAGCGTACGGAAGAGCTAAGTATCTACGTTGGTGCCAAGGTCTTGGCAGAATTCCTATCTAGACTACGCCCAATTCTTGGACGCTACTTTACACTAGATTCTTAGTCTGGGGGCTAGATTCCGCCTTCCCGCCTTGTTGATGCCTGAAATTGGCAACCAACCGAACCTGACTCTGAGAGCCATGAATCATGGGGGAGCTTGTATCCAAACCCAAATCAGCTTTGGAGGAACCGAACATGAAACACAGTCAGGGGGAAGGGGGGTAAACAGGCAAAAGACGTATTGCTTATTCCGGAAGTCCCTATGCTTCTAGGGTCGATTGGTGCTATCGCGCTGATGCGTATTAAGGAATGCTAGGCTAAGGCCGCATTTCATCGTATCGGCCTGGAAGGGTCGGCTGGCACGGACAGGCTTCTCCTAGGTTCGAAAAGAATATCACGGCATTCTAATTTATCAAATGGCTAAGTTATTTCTCCGGCTGCAGAGAGATACCCAGCCGCTAATCTAATGCGCTTTTCTAAGCTCCAGATGCTCTAAGTACTATCAAGGTAGCAAGTATTTCAGACTCCCTACTAAGACTCTACAATGCGTTTTACCTCGGTCAGTCATTTGGTCTATCAAAATTGTTTATCACAAATGTTCCGGTACCCGATATGCCCGAGACTGAGCTAGTCTTGGAATCAGCTTGACATGACAGGCGTGGCACAGCCGTGTCAAAACCAATGCCGCATACCTGCCTGACCCACTACTTGTACACTTCGTCGGACCAATTTAGTTAACTCGCTGCTCAACTGTCAAAATTGAGCGTGGGCTTTCGCCTCCATCCGATGGTCCTTTAGGTTGCCCAATTGTCACTGAGTTAGACCTTGTCCTTCGTGGCGTTAGATCCCTGTAGGTTACTCTGTCGCTTCCTTTCCAGGTCAAAACATGATATGTCCGCGACCAGTTGCATTAGGTGCCTTCTTCTAAATGCGCCAAAGAGCTCCAGCTGCATGTCCCATATTCTTTGGTCCAACAGAAGCCCCTTCGTGATGACCTTGAGAGTGAAGCGAGTGCGGCCATCTTTGGCTCCTCTGTCCACGCGTCCCATGCCTCTGGCGCTCGATCCTATAGCCCATATCAGTAGACGAGTCCCCCGTCGTGCCCATGCTTCTCAGACCAACTTTCCACACTCTCAATTCAGTTACAACCCCAAAACTGAATTCTTTCCCGCCCCTATGACACACAACGTGGGCAACAGCAAGCCATATGCCACCTTGTTGGCCAACAATGGTCTGTAGATTATGCCCCTTAAGCTGTGCCCTTGGTGAAGAGGCTGACGATTGACTTGCGCTAAGGTGACTTCGGTGATATGTTCTGGTCGCGGAACGGAAATGCCAACAGCCTGGACAACAGCGAGGCGTGGTCGACCATTGCGCAAAGCGGCAAGGAAGATGACCCCATTCCAAACAAGTCTGAGGGGCGGGAGGGTTCAACGAATGGAATAATCGAAAAACCCGCAGGCCGAATGCAGAACAATCGCAATCGGGCGTAAACTGGACGCTCTGACCAAAGTAACGTTGCCGGCAAAAGAGGAGACAGGGGTGGATGCAATGTAGATCTCTAGGACCAAAACCTGTCGCTTCTTACTTAATGAGAGCGTACGCTTCGAATAAATATAGGTAGACAGCAACTTGGATTCGATGACCCTCGGGGAGTTGATTGCAAACTTCACCTACGGAGACTGAGACTGTTCCCATCATATCAGGCTGAACCCTGTATTAGGCCGAATAACGGCGTTGATCATGCTGATTTTGTAAAACTCTTGGCGCGGTTGTGAGAACACTTCCCGGTTCCGCCCCAAAATTTGTGGGGCCCAGGAGGCTAAAGAAGCTCAGATCTAAGGATTAAGTAGATGCCTCATCCACTCCCTCCCGCATTGACCAGAGAGAATTGTTGCGACCTGCGAGGCTTCTGATATCGCATTGTATTCTTGCCCAATCTATATGATTCCTCACGATGTTATTGCCAAAGACAACGGCAATCTCACACAAACCAATATAACTCTCCGAGAATTATTGCTGACGAGACCGTGATTTGCATCAATAGCGGTATGGCATTGACCAGCGCAAACCGCAATTGCGATATATGGATCCCCTTATCAGCGAGAAGGCCACGCCAAAGAAGACCTGCCAAACTGCCAGCAAATGTATAGCTGAATGCTCCGATGTTACTACCCATGGCTACCGCATAGATTGCGCCGAGCAGTACTCTCTCATCCCGGAGAACTGCCTCCGACTGTGAAAACTTCGAGTCCCGCAGAATCTCCACTAGAATAATGGTTGCGCCGATGTTTGTTCCCGCGAGCGGGCACAGGAACGCAGCAGAAACAAATCCCATGAAGAAGACGGTACTAGCGGGAGTCGTACAGGCATTGGCAAATCCAGATGCGAAGACGGAGATCCAGCCTCTCTGGGCGAGTCCGCGCACCAGAATGAACTCACACATGGCGAATGGGAGTAACGGTATCGGGAGACGTTGGATAGTTCGTGAGGTGGAGGGAAATCGACGGGCAAATTGACGCAGTAATGATAGAAGCGTCGTCCGGGAATGCGGTTTCGAGGACTTTCCTTCTGGTGAACGGTTGGAGTCCGGTGTTGTGGAGACCTTCTCAAGCTGGGAGGGCTGCACCGGGACTGGTTGGCTGCGATTGGACCCTGTACGATCGAGTCTTTGCATCTCAGCAGTTTGATCCATTGATTGCCTACGGAGAACGTTCTGCTCCTTTTGTTTGGGTCTGAACCAATCGCTTCCGAGGTCCCACAGAAATCCAAGTACGCCTGCAGGTGCTGTGACCATCCATACTTCTACCGCGTGTGCAGGAACAAAGCTGGTGCCCACGAGAACAGCAACTGTTACGAGCAGGAGGGTGCTCAAGAAGATTGCACCTATGCGATCGCGCAGCTTGGACCACGGATCCTCAGTCACAGGTGTGAGTGTCTTTGGGATGCGATTCCAGAACATGGCGAGGATGACAGGGTAATTGAGGGCTGCTGGAATGAGCGAGGGTAGTATTGTCCATTTCGTGAATCCAGTTAGAAAATTGAGACCAAAGCTCCCTGTGATGAGAATATTTGTTGGATTGGATGAGACCAAGACGGCCGAAGCGGTGTTGGCGGCCATGAACTCGCTGAATACCCAAGCGCTTGGCTCTAAGCCAGTATGATAGGTCAAGTAAGCCAGAAAAGGGGTTCCCGAGAGAATGAGGGGGTCGTTTCCAACGAGACATGCTGTGAGCAAGAAGAAACCGTAGAGATAGGTGAAAAGCAATCGCCCAGAACTTCCACCACGTTTTGAGACGTAAAAGGCGACAGCCTCGAGGGCTCCCGTGCCATCAAGAGCTATCGCAATGTATGCAAGGGATATGAAGAGGACGAGGACATCATAAGGCTTGATGGTCTCGTCGCCTACGATGCCGAGCCTTATCGTACTCCCATTGATGGTTGTGGTGGCCAAGAGCAGTATCACGCCGATAAAGGGGGCGGTCAGCAGCGACAGTGAGAAGTAGAGTTTGCGATTGGAAAGATCTTTGAAATCTTGGTCCCCGATAATGCGTGATTTTTGAAATAACCTCAGCAGCGGCCGTTGAAATACTGGTGCCAGCGGGAGCTTCACGGGCCAAATGACGAAGACAGACACGACGCAGAAAACGGCCAAGATGAAGCCACTATGGCCATTGAGATGATCCTGCCCCTCGGTGCTTGTTGCCATTTGGCGTGCGATACCTGCTATCGAGTCGTCGACGACATGAACACCGAGGGAAGAAGGCCAAAAGGAAAATCCTGTACTATGTTGGCAACGAGAGATGGATGGGTTGGCACCCAGTTGGGAATCATGGAGATGGCGACGTCATCTCGGGGCAAATCTTTGAATAAACTTTTCCCACCCAAAAGGTTTCTAGACCCTTTTCCTCACAGCATTGAGTCCAGTAAGAACAGACTGGAGTGTCTAGCGATAAAGATACCAGTTCCATAGTGTCTTTGTAGCCTTCACCTGGCAAAACGGTGTGAAGTGCCCATCTGGAAATCTCGTATCAATGCCAATCCTGCCAAGAGGCTGGGCAAGCAGGAGCCAGGAACATGCCCAACTGCGGAAGGTGCGATTGAGGTCAGACATGAAATTAACGGAAAAACTTTGATCACGGACGCGGAGGGCTTGCAGTTTCCAATTCAAGAATGTTTTTGTCAGACAGCCAAGAATC
>Ga0105239_10004863_pt1 | contig 15896 bp, 13 predicted proteins | sample KBSC44metaG_FD_92761 | JGI IMG/M metagenome (GOLD analysis project Ga0105239, IMG submission 92761) | Corn rhizosphere microbial communities from Kellogg Biological Station, Michigan, USA - KBS C4-4 metaG | ecosystem: Host-associated > Plants > Roots > Rhizosphere > Soil | place: Michigan, USA...
CGCCATGCTGCACGTAGCGTCCGACAGCGTCACGAAGATCCACCGCCGCGGCATCGCGCGCCGTACTACGCCACCCTCGTTCCGCGTCGTTGTCGACCGATGGGTGCATGCGTACGAGAAGGACTCGACCGACACCTTGTGCGGCCGCAAGGTGAAGACACTTCATTGGCAGCCGTTCGAATCCCTCGACTTCGCGGAAGTGAACGACAGCTTCCACTGCACGCGGTGCGCGGCCGCTGCGAACACATGAGCACCTACAGGGTTCTTGATGCAGATCCCTGACCGTGGCGCCGAATGGCACGACCCGCGGACACGCGGCGGTTGCTTTCGTCGGAATTCAAGTCGCCGGCATGGCGGCCAACTCAGGAGAGGCGGAGCCTTGTTTGCAGGCATCGACACTCACAAGGACACCCTCGCGGTCGCGGTGATCGACGGCGTCGGCCGCTGGCTCGCTGGTGGGCAGTTGCCGAACACCGAGCCGGGATTCCTCGAGCTCGTCGAGCTCCTGGACGCCCACCAGGTGACCAAGGTCGGGATCGAGGGATCGGGCAAATTCGGCCGTGCGATCGCGGTGCACCTGGCCCTGGACTGGACGCCGGGCCGCGAGGTGTCGGTCGTGGAGGTTCCGACGTTGATGACCTCCCGGGAACGGCGGGCGCAGGTCGGTCGCGGGAAGACCGACCCGGTCGACGCGCTCGCGATCCCCCGGATCACCGCGCGGCGAGCCGGGGCTGCCGCCAGTGCGGCTCACCGTCGGGCCGGCCGCGGACCTGCGGGCGCTGCTGGACTATCGCGACGACCTCATGGCCGAACGCACCGCGCTGGCCAACCGGGTCCACGCCGAGCTCACCGGCCTCGCTCCCGGCTACCAGCAGCAGCCTCGGGCCGTGACTTCCCGCACCCGTGTCCAGGCTGCCCTGGAGCCGCTGGCCGGGGACTCCGGGATCCGAGCGGGGCAGTGCAGGCGGCGCTTGGTGGGTGTTGGAGATCGACACTCACGCCGCGGCGGTGAAGCGGCAGATCGCGGCCTTGGTCGAGGCATCCGGCAGCACGCTGACCCAGATGCACGGCGTCGGCCCGGTGGTCGCCGCGCGGTGAGTACCACTCGCCGACCCGCCGCGCCGGTCAGGGGCGAGTCAGGGAAACGTCAGCCTTTGGCCGGGACTGCCACAGCGCCCAGTCGGCCGAAACATCGCTGGCAGCCTGGATCAGGCGGGGGAGATGCTCGTCGAGCAACTTCGCCGTCGTGGTCTCTGCGGCGTGCACCGTCACGTTCATGGCGGCGTGAACCTTGCCGCTGCCGTCTCGTATGGGAACTGCGATAGACCGCACGCCCGGAGCGAGCTCCTCGTCCGCCAGTGCCCATCCTCGCGCGCGAACCGTTGCGAGTTCCGCTTCGAGCTCCCCCGTCGATCCGCGCAGAGGCAAGTGCACCGGCGATCGCGAGGGGGTGGCAAGAACCTCAGCGAGCTCCTGCGACGTCAAGGCGGCCATCAGTACCTTGCCCATCGAGGTGACCTGGGCAGGGAAGGTCGTGCCGACCTCGACCCGCAAGGCGATGATCTTCGGCACCGCGACTCTCGCGACGTAGACAATGTCTGAGCCGGTCATCTGAGCCATCGAGCAAGACTCGCCCGTCGTCCGGACCAGCTCCTCCATGTGCGGCCTGGCGATGTCCCACATGTGCAGCGAGCTGACGTAGGACATCCCGAGCTTGAGGACCCGAGGAGCAAGAACGAACTGGCCGTCGTGCACGTCGACATAGCCCAGCTCCTTGAGAGTCAACAGAATGCGTCGCGCGGTCGGGCGCGCGAGGCCCGTCGCTGACGCGACGGCACTCAGTGACATGCCCTGCGGGAACTCTCCGAAACACTCGATGACATCCAGGCCGCGGGCGAGCGCCTCAACGAACTCGGTCCCCTCGCCGCGCTTTGGCACAGCTCCTCCAACAGTCGTACAGATGTCCGGAGATCGGACGTCAGGCAAGAAACGTACCGTCGGAGCCCGGGCGCGGACAACTCATACACAGATGCTCCACGCGCTGACATCGACAAAGTCAACCAGGCGTCCCCGGGGCCAGTTTTTGACATTCTCATCCGAACTATCCGCTCAACGGACGTCTGTACGCTTCGTGAACGCCGGCCCTCCATGGCCGTGCACCCGCCATTGTGCACCGCACTTGAGCGTGACTGCCCGGGTTCTGCACACCCGCTCGGCGACATCCCTTGACAAGTGACTGCCGTCACTCCACGCTTGTCCGGAGCGCAGTGACCGGTCAGCGGAAGACTGTCCGAAAAGCGGATCTCGGGAAGCTTCGAACCCCCATGGCAAGGACACAGCAGATGTCCCGACAGATGAGGAAGCACATGATTCGAATGAACCGCCTGAGCCTTGCGGCAGGTGTGACAGTTCTCGGCCTGATCCTTTCTGCGTGCGGATCGGGCAGCGAGAAGAACGGCAACAGCGGCGACCCGTCGGGGGCGACTGCAGACGTCGCAGCGGCTAAGGCACTTCTCGAGCCCTACACCGGCAAGGCAAGCGCCTTCCCGGTCGACCAGCCCCTGGCTACCAGGCCTTCGGCTGACTCGACCTTCGGCTTCCTGCAGTGCGTGACCCCGATCTGCGGTCTGGTCGGCTCTCTGCTCGGCTCGGCGGCTGACAAGCTGGGCGTCACGTTCGACGTCGCCAAGGCCGGCGGTTCTGCGACCAGTCTCCAGACGTCCCTGGACTCGCTCGTTGAGAAGAAGCCCGACGCCATCCTCGTCCCGGCTGTCGAGCCGAGCGTCGTGTCCAAACAGATCACCGCGCTGCAGAAGCAGAACATCCCCACCGTCTCCAACGGGATCATGGAGCACGCCAAGTTCGGGTTCACCGCAGGCATACTCGATGTCAACGCCATGCAGCTTGTCGGCAACCTTCTTGCCGCATGGTCGGTCGAGCGCAAGGGCGACAACGCTGACATCGTCTTCTACACCATCCCCGAGCTCAGCTTCGCCAAGGTCGAGGAGAACGCGTTCAAGGCGAAGGTCAAGGAACTCTGCCCGGCCTGTTCGGTGCGCGTCGAGGACATCTCCGTCACCACGATCGGCACGTCCGCACCGGCACACGTCGTCAGTGACCTGCAGGCACACCCTGACACCAACGTTGCGATCTTCAGCAGCCTTGAGGCCGCCACCGGGCTGCCGGCAGCGATGACGGTCGCCGGGCTCAAGGGCGTGGCGACCAATGGGTTCGGCCCCAGCCCCGCGAACCTCCAGGACATCAAGAGTGGCGGAATCACCGCCGGCCTTGGGCTCGACCTCCCGGTCCTGACCTGGATGCAGATGGACGTCGCGGCGCGACTGGCCACCGGCCAGGATCTGACCGCAGGGGAGAAGGAGGGGATTCCGCCGATGCAGATGCTCGAGCAGAAGGACATCACCTTTGACCCGAGCAAGGGCTGGACGGGCTATCCCGACTACGCCGAGCGCTACGCCAAGCTCTGGGGCACAGCCTGATCACCTTTGCTTCGACGTCGACGACCGGAAACTGAGCGAGGAATAGTCCACCAATGAATCAACCGCTCCTCAAGGTCTCCAGCATCACCAAGACCTTTCCTGGGCTCAGGGCGCTAGACGGCGTCGGACTCGAGGTACACGGAGGAGAGGTGGTTGCGGTCGTCGGGCAGAACGGCTCTGGAAAGTCGACCTTCGTCAAGATTCTCGCTGGGGTCGAAACAGCCGACAGTGGCACCGTCGAGGCCCGCGGACCCGACGGAACCTACCTGAGCGGTGCAGCGGCACGGGATGAGCTCCACTTCATTCACCAGGATCTGGGGCTCATCCCGACGCTGAACACCATCGAGAACCTCAGCCTCGGAAGCAAGGACGGGCGGTCTGCACTCCTGCCGTTCCGCACCCGCGACGAGGTCACGGTCGCGACGCGGCTGATGTCGGAGTTCGGGGCCCACTTCGATGTGACGGTCCCCATCGTCGATCTGTCGCCGGCCGAGCGCACCATCGTCACAATCGCTAGGGCATTGTCAGGGTGGACGCGGCCTGACAACGTCCTTGTGCTGGACGAGCCCACTGCTTCACTGCACGGCGACGAGGTCGGCCGCCTGTTCCACGCGATTCGCCGAGTGCGGGACCGTGGAGCTGGAATCATCTTCATCTCTCACCGGCTGGACGAGGTCATGGATCTCGCCGATCGCGTCATCGCTCTCCGCGACGGGCAGGTGGTCGCCGACTACCGGTCCGGCGAGTTCGACCACGACGCACTGATTCGTGTCATCGCGGGCCGCAAGCTCACCGAATCCCGGATCGAACGGCAGCAGCCAGCTGCCGACGTCGTACTCACCGTCGAAGATCTCAGCGGAGCCTCGGTGAGGATGGCGAACCTGGAGGTGCGCGCCTCCGAAGTTGTGGGCGTTACCGGGATTCTCGGGTCAGGTCGCGAGCACCTCGGCGAGCTCATCTTCGGATCTGTCCCTCCGGACCAGGGCATCATTCGCCTCGCCGGCAAGATGCAGAAAACAGGGTCGCCGGGCCGGTCAATCAGCGCCGGCATCGCGCTCGTTCCCGGCGACCGGAAGGCCAAGGGCGCCGTCATGACGATGACGGTCAAGGAGAATCTGACCCTTGCTCATCTCAATCCGCTGCGAGGGCGAGCAGGTCAACTGATCGGGTCTGCTGAACGCCAGGAGGTCAAGTCCTGGATCAAGCAAACCGCGTTGCGTCCACCCGATCCCGACCGTCAGGTGTCGCTGCTCAGCGGCGGAAATCAGCAGAAGGTCGTCCTGGCCAAGTGGCTGCGCATCAAACCGCGAGTGCTGTTGCTCGATGAACCGACCCAGGGCGTCGACGTCTCGGCAAAGGCAGCGATCTACGAGCTGGTCGCTCGCGCAGCAGACGAAGGCTCAGCCGTACTGATGCTTTCTTCCGACACGAAGGAACTGACGATGTGCTGCGACCGCGTCATCGTCATGCGCGACGGAGTCGTCGCCGCTGAGCTGGTTGGTGACGAAATCAACGAGGCACGCCTCGTCGCAGAAAGCCTAGGACTTCCGCACCTCGGCGACGAGTCGCCGCTCATCCCCCAGGAGAACTCCACCTATGTCTCACGCTGACATCGACCAAAACCAGACGAACGTAGGGGCGGCGGAGGCTTCTACCGATCCGGTTCTCGTGCCGGCCGACGGAACATCCTCACTCCCGGCCTCGCGAAACAGAGTGCTCGACGCGCTCTCGTTCCGTCGAATCAGTGCCATCTACATCTTGGTGGCCCTCATCATCCTGTTCGGGCTCTGGGTCCCCGACACTTTCCTGCGGGTGGACATCTTCCGCACGATGCTGGACGCGCAGGCCCTCACGGCGATCGTGGCCGTGGGACTCGTTCTGCCGCTGTCCGCCGGTGTCTTCGACTTGGCCGTGGGCGCATCCGTCGGCGCTGGATCCATTCTCGTCGCTTGGCTGCTGACCTCGGGCGGACTGCCCGTATGGCCATCGATCCTGATCGCCGTTGCCTGCGGGCTCGCGATCGGTGTCGTGAGCGGCTTCTTCGTCGTCAAGGTCCGCATCGACTCCTTCATCGCAACACTCGGGATGAGCTCCATCCTGCTCGCGGCGATCCAGTGGATCTCCAACAGCCAGCAGATCCTCAACCTGCCCGCCGACTTCCAGAAGCTCGGTACGAACGAGCTGCTCGGAATCACCTACCCGACCTGGACGATGCTGTTCCTGGCACTCGTGATCTGGTATGTGCTCGAGCGGACCCCGACGGGCCGCAAGATCTACGCGACCGGCGGAAACATCGAGGCTGCGCGACTGACGGGAGTCCGCACCGGCACGGTCATCGTCTGCTGCCTGGCCGCCGGCAGTTTCATGGCAGCGACTGCCGGCATCCTGACCAGCGCTCGCATCGGAACCGGCGATCCGACCACAGGACCATCGTTCCTGCTGCCGGCGTACGCCGCCGCGTTTCTGGGCTCCACCCAGTTCAAGGGAGGCCGCTACAACGTATTCGGCACCATACTGGCCGTCTACGTACTCGCGGTCGGCGTCAAGGGTCTGCAGCTGGCAGGCGCACCGATCTGGATTCCCGACCTGTTCAACGGAATCGCGCTCCTCCTTGCCGTCGGACTGGCCAAGACCCAAGCCGGTAACACACGCGCTCGCGCGATCCGACGGGTGATGTCCAAGCAGTCAGCCGACGACGGCCACGCTGCTCGCACGGCTCACTGACCTGGTTGCCGCACGTAGCAGCGCACCGCGCGTCGTCCGGACGCCACCTCGAGGGAATCGGCAGTCGTCGAGTCCTGCACCAACCCAACAATCAGTCGAAGGAGCACACATGGGCAGGCTGGCCGGTAAGAAGGCCCTGATCACCGGTGCCGCAGGCGGCATCGGAAGCGCAACCGCCCGCGCATTCGTCGCAGAGGGCGCAGACGTCTACCTCACCGACCTGGACGCCACCAGCATCTTCGAGCTCGTGAACGAACTCAAGGACGCTCCCGGTGCAGGAAAGGTAGCCGGTTCCGCGCTCGACATCACCGACCCCGCTGACTGGGACCGGGCTGTCGCGGCGGCCTGCGATCTGTTCGGCGGTCTCAACACCCTGGTGAACATCGCAGGTGTGATGGCATGGCCGGGCGTGGAGGAGACCGACCTGGAGTTGTGGAACAAGATCGTCACGATCAACCAAACCGGGCCTTGGCTCGGCATGAAGGCAGCGATGCCGGCTCTGCTGGAGTCCGGGAACGCGAGCATCATCAACACCTCCTCGATCCTCGGGCTCATCGGAAGCGGCGCCGGCACCGCCTACCAGGGCGCCAAGGGTGCCGTTCGACTGATCTCCAAGACTGCGGCCGTCGAGTACGGCGCCCGGGGCGTGCGGGTGAACTCACTTCACCCCGGTGTCATTGCTACGCCGATGACCAAGGAGATCCTCGACGCCGAAGGCGAAGACAACGTCGACATTCAGCGGACCCCGATGAAGCGGCCGGGACGGCCGGAGGAGATCGCTGCCGGATTCGTCTTCCTTGCCAGCGACGACTCCTCCTTCATGACGGGATCTGAACTGGTGATCGACGGCGGCATCACCGCTCACTGAGCATCCTCGACCACACCTGTTGCGCGCTGCCCTTCCGCGCGCAACAGGTGTCCTCCGTCGCGGCGCGCCTGCCGCCCACTGTCTGCCGTACATTCCTTCTGGCGCAGAGCCTCGACCGGTGGCTGCCGAACCGGGCGTGAACCCGTGGTGGTTGGCGCCGAGCTTGGCGCGTTCGGGGGGATCCTCGACTGGTGCACAGCGCGAGACGGGCAGTCAGGAGGCAGAGCCGCCCGTCCGGCGGCCGGTGACCTCGGCAAGGGGCCGTGCCTCCAGGTGAGACCAGTCGGCCGAGATCTCGCCGGCGGCGCGCAGCAGCAGCGGCAGATGATGCTCCTGGAGCGTCTCGACGGTCGTCTCGCTTGCATGCACGGTCACGTTCATCGCTGCACGCACTGTGCCGCTGCCGTCGCGGACGGGAACTGCGATCGAGCGGATGCCTGGGGCGAGCTCCTCGTCGGCCATCGCCCAGCCGCGGGCGCGTACGGCGCGCAGCTCCGTTTCGACGTCGTCCAGATCTCGAAGGGGCGGGACGGGCAATCCGGAGCGTGTCGGCTCAGCAAGTACTGCTGCGACCTCTGACGGTTCCAAAGCAGCGAGCAGGACCTTGCCTTGACTCGTCTGAAGTGCGGGGAACCGTGTCCCGATGCTCACTCGCAGCGAAATCAGCTTCGGCACCGCAACGCGAGCGACGTAGACGATGTCAGACCCGTCCAGCTGGGCCATCGACGACGACTCACCCGTGGCGTCGACGAGCGTGCGCAGGTGTGGCTCTGCCACGTCCCACAGGCGAAGCGAGCCGATGTAGGCCATGCCCAGGGACAGCACGCGCGGAGTGAGCGCAAACATGCCGTCGCGAGACCGCACCATGCCCAACTCCTCGAGAGTGAGCAGGAGCCGCCGCGCCGTCGGTCGCGCGAGCTCGGTCCGGGAAGCGACTTCGGCGAGGGTCAGCTGCGACGCGTCGTGGTCGAAGCACGCAATGATGTCGAGACCCCGCGCGAGCGCTTCGACGAAGTCGGGCCCCTGCCCTCGTCCTGCCACTTTCGTCGCCACCTCCGGTCGTAATGCTGGGTCTGCCCGTTCATGTCGTCGCGAGCCAAGTATCGGTGCTTGCAGTGATGAGGTCACCCATGGGTCACGGTTGCCCGTCATGGCCGAAGCCTGGCGAACGGCGCTCTCGGTGCGTCTGCGCGGGCTCGCTGGCTACCTCCTCCCACTCACACGGCAACACGGCTACGTCGCCTTGGCGGTCGGGCCACTCCAGGCCTTGTCCCCCAGGCACGCCGCACCGCGGCATCAAGGCGGATGACGACGATCCTCAGGTACCGCGAGATCGAGTGGATGCGAAAACGGACGTGCGTCCGTTCGAGGGAGGCGGTGGGGTGCAGACAAAGGTTCAAGGTCGCAAATCGGGTGCATTCCACCGCGGGAGAGCGAACACGAGCCAGAGTGATTTGGCGAGTTGTCCGAGAATGTTGACGTGACGCTTGACATGACACAGGTTTCAGTGGACCGTAAGACCACACAGCGGACAGATGTCCGCACTAAGCGCCCGAGGAGAGAGCGTCGATGGAGATCTCCTGCATCTTGGCGCCCAACAGGGAGACCCCAGCGCACATCGAGCTCGCCGAAAGCCTCGGCTACGCACGTGCATGGTGTTTCGACACCCCGGCGCTCTGCTCGGACGTTTGGATGACCCTGGCGCTCGCCGCTGCACGAACGAACCGCATCGGCCTCGCGCCGGGAATGCTCGTCCCGTCCCTGCGTCACCCGATGTCCACAGTCTCGGCGATCCGAACCCTGGAGACCCTGGCCCCGGGGCGCGTAACGGTCGGCGTCGGCGCTGGCCTCACCGGTCGACGACTGGTCGGTGAGGGCGGCATGAAGTGGACCGAGGTCAGCAACTACGTCCGTGAGATCCAGACCCTTCTCGCTGGCGGGGAGATCGAACGCAATGGAAAGCTGGTGCGGTACATGCCCCCGGCGTCGTTCAAGGGCGACGGTGCCCTGAAGGTGCCGTTCGTGTTGGCCGTCGACGGGCCGCGAGGCATCCAGGCGGCAATCGACGTCGGAGTCGACGGCGTCGCGACCAACGGCCCCATCCCAGCCGAGATGTCCTGGGGGATGCGCGTGACCTTCGCCGCCGTCCTGGAGGAGGACGAAGGCCCTAATGGCGATCGTGCGTGGGCGTGCGCGGGGCCGGGGGCCGCGCTCGTCTACCACATCAGCTACGACATCGGGGGCGCAGAAGCCGTCGACCAGCTTCCCGGCGGCGCGTCCTGGCGCGAGCAGCTCGAGGCGGTTCCTGTTCACCGGCGTCACCAAGCGCATTGGGACGGACACCTCGTTGAGACCAACTCTTTCGACGAATCCTCGATTCCGCGGGAAGCCGTCGCGAACTTCGCGTTGGTCGGCACGCGGCAGGAAGTGCGGGAAAGGGTGGCTGCGCTCGCCGACCAGGGGGTCACCGAGATCGGCTTCACGCCCAGCGGCGCTGACGTGGCCGACCAGCTCACGCGGTTCGCCGAGGCCACCTTGGCCTGAGCTCAACCCAGCACAGATTCAGTACTACCAACGGACAAGGAATGACGAACCAACCCACCCGGAACCTCCGCGACGATGCGTCCCAAGAGCTGCTCTACGAGGTGAACGCGCACATCGCGACCATCACTCTCAACCGCCCTTCGAAGCTCAACGCGCTCAGTCACGGCCCAGACGGACTCCACGCAAAGTTGGTCTCCGCGCTCGCCCGGGCAGACCAGGACGAGGACGTCCGCTGCGTGGTGCTGACAGGAGAAGGACGCGCGTTCTCCTCCGGCGGAGACCTCCAGGCTGACGCACCGCGCGAAGGATCCCTGGATTGGTACGAGTTCATGGAAGAAGAGGACGAGGACTTCGAGTCTTTGCGCCGCTGCCGCAAGCCTGTCATCGCCGCGATCAACGGGCTTTGCTACGGGGCAGGAATGATCCTCGCTGCGCACGCAGACATCCGGATCGCGACCCGCAGCGCCCGCTTTGGGTTCATCGAGTCGCGCATGGGTGGAACCGGCGTGGAGGTATTTCCGTTCCTCATCGGGACTCAGTGGTCGAAGTTCCTGATGCTCTCCGGTGAGCTCATCAGCGCTGAGAAGGCGCAGCAGATCGGGTTCGTCCTCGAGGTCGTCGAGGACGAAAGGTTCAGCGACAAGGTCACCGACCTCGCGCGACGGATCGCAGCCATGCCGTGGCAGGGCGTGCACATGAACAAGCGCATCATCGACTCGGCTGCCGACATGATGGGCCTGCACAACCAGAAGGTCGCAGCTCGCGGGCTCAACGCCGTTCTCGGAGACAACAGCCGCGATGCGCGCGCTGCCGATGGCCGCCTTCTCACCGACGTCCTGGCGTCTGGCGGCTTCAAAGACTTCCTGAAGGCTCGCGACGCGGCCTTCGTCGACCCCTGGCTGGAGGCGTGAGCACATGACCAACGACGAGCACGACTTTGATGTCCTGATCGTGGGCTACGGGCCGGTCGGCGCGAGCCTGGCCGCGCTGCTCGGCACGCTCGGGCACTCCGTGGGGGTGCTCGAGCAGTACGCCAAGCCCTACGAGCTACCTCGCGCCGGCCACTTCGACGGCGAAATCATGCGCGCCTTCCAGGCGATGGGCATTGCCGAGGAGATGGAGATCCTCGCGCGTCCGGTGTTCATGTATGACCTCGTCGACGCTGAGGGCGCCCGCTTGCACGCGGCCGACATCGGCCGTTCGGGCACAGGTTGGAAGAGCGACTACTGCTTCTACCAGCCCGAGCTTGAAGCGACTATCGCCAAGCGTGTCGAGGGCCTTCCGTCGGTGACGTTGCACCGCAACGTGCGTGCGATCGGCATCGAGCAGGACACCGACGGGGTCCGCGTGACCACGGTCAGCGGAGAGGACCACAGCGACGGAGCCGGTCACATCCGGACGTTCAGCGCGAAGTATCTCGTCGGAGCCGACGGGAACGGCGGCGTCGTTCGTAGCGCCCTGGGCCTCGGGTACACCGATCTGGGCTTCACGCCACTTCAGTACCTCGTGTGCGACTTCGAGAACTCCGACCCTGACGGTAACCTGCTGGACTTCGGAGAGGTCCGGCAGCACCTTGACCCCGCCCGGCCGGCGCTGTTCGGCCGCTGGAACGGCAACCGGTGGTCGCGTTGGGAGTTCATGGTCCTTCCCGGTGACGACCCGGCAGAGCTGGAGAAGCCTGAAAGCGTCTGGGAACTGGTCCGCCCCTGGGGCGTCAGTGAAGCCGACGGCAGATTCGTCCGGACGAAGGTGTACACGTTCGACGCGCACGTGTGTGAGGAGCCCCGCGCAGGGCGAGCGTTGATCGCCGGGGACGCCTTCCACCTGATGCCGCCGTTCATGGGTCAGGGCATGTGCTCGGGCATCCGCGACGCGGTCAACCTGGCGTGGAAGCTCGATCTCGTTCTCAAGGGCGCCAGCGACGACATCCTTGACTCCTACCGGGACGAGCGCGTGGACCACGTCCTCGCCATCACCCACATGTCGATGGAGCTCGCCGAGATCTGCACGATCACCGACCCGGACGCCGCCCGGCTGCGCAACGAGCGCTACCTGCGCGGCGAGGTCGAACCGGAGACGATGCCGACTCTTCGAGCTGGTCTCTTCGCCACGAACTCCGACGGTCAGGTTTCCGCGCCCGCCGGCACCCTGGCTCCGCAGGGTCGCGTCTACCGTGCGGGACGCAAGGCGCTGCTCGACGACCATCTCGAGGGCGGCTGGCAACTGGTCACGCGACACCCGATCGACCTCGGAGTCTTGAGTCCCGAACACCGTCTCCTCGTGCATCAGCTCGGCATCCAGTTCGCACACGTCACCCCCGGCGTGGACAACGACGACGCCTTCCTCGACCTGGACGCCACCTACGGCCTGTGGTTCCGCGATAACAACTGCACGATCGTTCTCCAACGTCCGGACTTCTACGTGTTCGGCACCGCCGCGGACAGCAACGACCTGCCCCGTCTCCTGGACCAGCTCGCCGAGAAGGTCGGACGGTTCCTCGATGGCTCGCGCACCGGAGAGCGGGAACTCACGTCGTGAGCGACCTCCAGCGTCTGTTCAAGCCTCGCTCGGTAGCTGTGGTGGGCGCGAGCGAGAACCAGACGCGTGCCCGGACCTCAGTTCCGGCGCTTCAGGCATCGGGGGTTGACCTGTACCTGGTCAACCCCCGGCGAGATCAGGCTTTCGGCCAACGAACCTACGCCGACCTCGCCGAACTCCCGGAGGCTGTTGACGCGGTCTTCTCGCTCGTCAACGCCGACCTCTCCATCGAGGTGGCCCGCACCGCGGCGAAGCTCGGCGTCGGCGGCATGGTTGTCAACGCCGAAGGCTTCAAACAATCGACCGACGAGGGCGCCCGCCGGGCACGAGACCTCGTCAGCGCTGCCGCGCCCGACCTGAGGATCCTCGGACCGAACTGCAACGGCTACATCGACGTTCACCGTGGTGCTCGGCTGTCTGGTGCACCTATGCTGCCGCTCCAAGCCGGCCCGATCGGGCTCGTCACCCATTCGGGTGGCCTCATCGCAGCGGTCGGATCCGCTGGAGCCGAACGCAACATCGGCTTCAGCCACATGATCTCGACCGGAAACGAGCTCCAGGTCGACATGGCCGACTGCGTGGAGTTTCTGGTGGACGACCCTGCGACAGCCGTGATCGCGATCATCGTGGAGTCGGCGCGCCGCCCGGATGCTCTGATGGGTGCACTGCTGCGAGCAAGAGCAGCCGACAAGCCTGTGCTGGCCCTCAAACTGGGGCGGTCCCAGCGTGGCCAAGCCATTGCTGAGTCGCACACCGGTGCCATCACCGGAGACGCCTGGGCCTACGACATCATGTTCGAACAGTTCGGCGTCCTGGTTGCTCGCGACGTGCCCGAGCTGTTGGACAAGGCCGCAGTCTTCGCGCAGGTTCCGAGCTCGCGGTGGTCGCGAGCCGAAGGCGTCGCCGTGCTCGGCACCTCAGGCGGCTGGGCTGCCATCGCCGGCGACGTCGCCGAGGACGAAGGAGTGATCCTTCCGGCGCTGGAGCAGCTGCAACCTCTTCTGGCCGGTCTGGTGCCCGACGCTGATGTCTTCAATCCGCTCGACACCTCCGGCCGGATCGTCGGCGACCAGGACGCGATCTCCAGCGTCGTGCAGACCTACGCTTCATCGGCCGCGGTCGACACCTTGGTGTCGATGTGGTTCCTCGACGACGCCGGCCTCGACATGGGGTCGGCCCTGATCAACGCCACTCGCGATGCTGCCGCCAGCTCGGGCAAGCCGACGCTGATCGTCTCGATCGACGACGCACAGCCCGGCGACGCCGCCCGAATGCTCTCGCAGCAGGGAGTGGCTCTTGGCCGCGGGGTGCGAGCTGCGATGCGCGCGATTGGGTCGATGGGAACCTACGTCCGTCGCAAGGACGCCGCACTCGGCCGAACCGACCTGCGAATCGAGACGGTTCCCGGTCCGGCGACGTCCGTGCCCTCCACGGTGGGCCCCATGCTCAGCTTCGACGACGCCATGAAGGTCCTGGAAGGAGCGGGCATCGCCACCGCGCCGTACGCCGTGGTGCGCAGTCCCGAGGAGTTCACTGACCAGCTTCAGGGTCATGACACCTTTGTCGTGAAACTCGCTGATGTTCCGCACCGCACCGATGTCGGGGCCGTGCGGCTGCACGTGCGACGCGACCAGGTCGCCACAGCGGTCGGTGAGCTTCAACAACTTGCCGCCGACCTCGACCTCCCCCGGAACGTCGTGGCTCAAGCACAGCTGAAGGTCGACGGAGAGGCAATCCTGGCCATCCGCACCACCTCGCCACTGGGCCCCTTCATCGCGTTCGGTCCGGGAGGTGTGCTCGTCGAGCGAGGTGCCAAGCCCGCAGGAGCGTTAGCACCCATCAACGTGCCGCAGGCCCACGCCATGTTCCGCCAGCTCGGCGAACAAAGCTTCCTCGAGGGCGTCCGCGGCGGCGCCGCGTGGGACGCCGATGCTGCCGCCGGACTGGTCGCAGCCCTCAGCGAGCTGGCTATCGGAGGCAGCGGCTGGATCCGAACCCTTGAGATCAACCCTCTGGCGCTCGTTGACGGGAAGCCGATCGCGCTCGACTGCCTGTGCCTGACCGCTCCACCAACCACCGGCACCGCCGTCGCGCAAGCAGCAACCGACGACCGCACTCGAGGGCCGGCTGACCAGACCTGACAGCGCCCACTCGCTACCCAGGGCAACCGCCCGCGACCCGCAAGCCCTGACCGACGGAGACCCGCACCCCATGACATTCGAGCGAACCAGCGTCGTGACCCCCGGCGCGGAGATCACCCCGATCGGTCAGCTCCCCCCGATCGGCGTGGTTCCCAGCCACATGCACGCCCAGGTGGTCCGACAGGACCGCTACGGCGACCCGTCGACCGCCTTCGTCTCGGAAGTTGTCGAAACCCCGGCGATCGGGGCCGACGAGGTGCTGATCGCGGTGAAGGCCGCCGGACTGAACTACAACAACGTGTGGGCAGCCCGGGGCTACCCGGTCGACCAGATCGGCACCCGCCATCGCCGCGGAGAGCCGGAGGACTTCCACATCGGTGGCTCGGATGCATCGGGCATCGTCTACGCCGTCGGGTCGGCGGTGCAGAACGTGGCAATCGGCGACGAGGTCGTCGTCCACCCCGGCGTCTGGGATGCCGATGACCCCTGGATCCAGGCCGGCAAGGACCCGATGGTTGCGTCGAGCGCAAAGATCTGGGGCTACGACACCAACTACGGAGCTTTCGGCCAGTTTGCGCGGGTCCAGTCGCACCAGGTCCTCCCCAAGGCCGAGCATCTGTCCTGGGACGAAGCAGCCGCCCCGACCCTCGTCGGCACCACCGCGTACCGGATGCTGCACGGGTGGGCCGGGAACACCGTGCAAGAAGGCGACCTCGTTCTCGTCTGGGGGGGATCCGGTGGCCTGGGTACCCAAGCCTCCCAGTTGGTCCGAGAAGCCGGCGGCCAGGCGATCGCAGTCGTCAGCGATGACGACCGCGGCGCGTACGCGATGAAGCACGGTGCGCTGGGCTACATCAACCGCCGCGAGTTCGATCATTGGGGAGTTCCTCCGCTCGTTGACGACACCGAGGGCCAAAAAGCCTGGTCGGCAGGCGCACGCGCGTTCGGGAAGAAGATCTGGGAGATCGCCGGCGCCCGGCAAGACCCCGCAATCGTGTTCGAGCATCCCGGCGGCGCCACCGTCCCGACCAGCATCTTCGTCTGCGCACCTGGCGGCATGGTCGTGATCTGCGCCGGCACCACCGGCTTCAACGCCATGGTCGACCTGCGCTACCACTGGACCCGCCAGAAGCGGTTCCAGGGCTCGCACGGAACCAATGACGCCCAGGCGATCGCGTACAACGAGCTGGTTCGCGCGGGCAAGATCGATCCGTGCCTGGGCCGCACCGTCGCGTTCGGCCAGACCGGTGAGGTCCACGCGGCCATGGGCCGAGGCGAGGACGTGTTCGGCAACGTTGCGATCCTCGTCGGCGCCTCCGCCCCAGGAGAGGGCCGCCGCTAGCAGAGGACCGACCTCTCGAGGCAGACCGCGTCACGTGTGAGGTCAGCACGGCCCCCAGAACTCATCCATCGGCGCTTCCGCGTTGGCTCGACAAGAACGACACCGAAGGGACATCAAATGCGCAGAGTGATTACTGGCCACGACGACGACGGGCGAAGCGCGGTCGTCGGCACCGGAGTCAGCCCCCGCACCACTCACTTCAAGGGTTGTCCGGGCATGAGCGCCGAGGTCATGTGGGCCAC
>Ga0105239_10004864_pt1 | contig 15896 bp, 14 predicted proteins | sample KBSC44metaG_FD_92761 | JGI IMG/M metagenome (GOLD analysis project Ga0105239, IMG submission 92761) | Corn rhizosphere microbial communities from Kellogg Biological Station, Michigan, USA - KBS C4-4 metaG | ecosystem: Host-associated > Plants > Roots > Rhizosphere > Soil | place: Michigan, USA...
ATAAAGAAGACGTAGAAAGCGCCATCAAAACATACAACCTGATGAGCGAGCGCTGGTTTACCCACGCCACCCCAACCTTGTTTAACGCTGGTACGCCAAAACCTCAGATGTCATCGTGCTTCTTATTGACCATGAAGGACGACAGCATTGATGGTATATACGACACCCTGAAACAAACTGCAAAAATATCACAAAGCGCAGGCGGTATAGGCCTGAGCATACACAATGTAAGGGCTACAGGCTCATACATCAGCGGAACAAACGGTACCAGCAATGGTATTATCCCGATGTTACGCGTGTTTAATGATACTGCCCGTTACGTTGATCAGGGCGGTGGCAAGCGTAAAGGTGCGTTTGCAATTTATCTTGAGCCATGGCATGCTGACGTTTTTGAATTCCTTGATCTCCGCAAAAACCACGGTAAAGAAGAAATGCGTGCCCGCGATTTGTTTTATGCTCTTTGGGTATCTGACTTGTTTATGGAGCGTGTAGAAGCCAACGAGGACTGGAGCTTATTCTGCCCGCATGAAGCACCGGGACTTGCCGATTGCTGGGGTAAAGACTTTGAAAAACTATACAAAAAATACGAGGCTGAAGGCCGTGCCCGCAAAGTGGTGAAAGCACAGGAACTTTGGTTTGCCATATTGGATTCGCAGGTTGAAACCGGTACACCTTATTTGTTGTACAAGGATGCTGCCAACGGTAAATCGAACCAGCAAAACCTGGGCACTATAAAAAGCTCGAACCTTTGTACTGAAATTATAGAGTACACATCGGCTGACGAAATTGCTGTTTGTAACCTGGCGTCTCTTGCATTGCCACGCTATATTAAAGATGGCATGTTCGACCACGATAAGTTATACGAAGTAACCTACCAGGCTACTTTAAACCTTAACAAGATAATCGACGGTAACTACTACCCGGTTGAAGAGGCAGAACGCTCAAACTTACGTCACCGCCCAATAGGCTTGGGTGTACAGGGCTTGGCCGATGCATTCATCCAGCTGCGCATGCCGTTTGAAAGCGAAGAAGCCAAAAAGCTGAACAAAGAGATATTTGAAACCATCTACTTTGCAGCAATGACAGCTTCAAAAGACCTTGCTATAAAAGACGGTCCTTACGAAACATTTAAAGGCTCGCCATTATCAAAAGGACAGTTCCAGTTTGATTTGTGGAAAGTAAAACCGGAAAGCGGTCGCTGGGATTGGGAAAACCTGCGTTTGGACGTAATGAACCATGGCGTGCGTAACTCACTGTTAGTAGCGCCAATGCCAACCGCATCAACCAGCCAGATATTAGGTAACAACGAGTGCTTTGAGCCATATACCTCAAACATTTACACCCGCCGGGTATTAAGTGGTGAGTTTATCATTGTAAACAAATATTTGCTGCGCGATTTAGTAAACCGTGGACTGTGGGACACTGCAATGAAAGACAAAATTATCACTGCAAACGGTTCAATCCAGGACATTGCCGAGATACCTGCTGATGTAAAAGAGTTGTACAAAACAGTTTGGGAAATTAAGATGCGTACCATTATTGATATGGCTGCCGACCGTGGCGCTTATATCTGCCAGTCGCAATCGCTTAACCTGTTCATCAACTCGCCAAATGCGAGCAAACTTACCTCGATGCACTTTTATGCATGGAAGAAAGGACTTAAAACAGGTATGTATTACCTGCGCACACAGGCAGCATCGCAAGCGGTTAAATTTACAGTTGAAAACCAGGGCGGCAAAAACATGGATGCCGTTATACCGGAAGTTGTTGCTGAACTAAGCAACGATGTACCGGCCGGCCCAAGCTGCTCGATGGAAGAAGGTTGCGTAACCTGCTCCGCATAAGTTTTTAAGAAGTCCGGAAAGACCGGAAGTCAGTAAAGTCCGAAAGTTTGAATTTCATATTCATACTTTCGGGCTTTTGCCGTTTTTAGGAAGCACCAACAAAGGCAGGCAATTCAAAAAAATATCTATTGCTTACATTGTCTAAATTTAAAACATCTGATAATTAGCGTGTTTCATAGCGTTCCGGGTGTTCCGCGTGGGAAAATGGAACGCTTTGGTGGCGCGCAACCTGCTTTCCACCTATGGCTACAAGCTATTCCTATGGTTTACAAAGCATCGTAATTCCCCACAATCTTCAACGCTTCCTCAAAACGCATCAACCCGAAATTATGTCGCAATTGCTCCATGTGCGCCCAGGCGTATTGCTGTCTTTCCTCAATGTCTTTCAAATCAATTTCGCCGGCCCACATGCGGTCGTTATATTCCCTGAATTTCGGTTTTGGTAAATCCCAGTCGAATGTTTTGCCGGCTGCGGTAAGTAAGTTCATGAAAAATGTAAAATACGCCATGTGCAACACTTGTCGCATCAGGAAGAAGCGGGCGAGCTGGTATTCAGTTGGCACCTCGCCAAAATAGTTTTTGAGGTACTCTCTTTCTTCCTGGTCGCTTGTTACCACAAAATTTGCTACTATGGCAAGGTCGAAATAACGGTCGTTGATAAATGCCGCTTCCCAATCTACCAGCCATGCCTGGTCGCCGTCAAACAAAATATTTTCGGGTTTAAGGTCGTTGTGACAGCCCACCAGGTCGCTTTCATTACGCGGGTAAACTTTGCGGACCTTTTCATATTGAGTAAATAGCTCATCCGTCATTTCGGCGGGAATGATATTTGCCGCCCTGTACTTTTTGATAAATAGATCAGCCACATCAAGATAATTTAGCCGGTTAGGGAAATTTGGCAATGTATGCAGGCGTTTAAGCAAAACAGGCATCTTTAATCTTGCTTCTTCCGGAGGGAAGGGCTTAGCATCAATAAAATTTGTAATTGCAATTTTGTCTTCTGTACTGGTGTACCAAACTTGCGGGGCAATGCCGGCTTCGGCGCCTGCCCGCATGCAGCCAAACCACCAGGTTGGATCGGCCACAGCTTCATTACTGGTAATTATGCGCAACAGGTAAGCCTTGCCCCGCACTACAATTCTAAAAATAAGGGCAGTACTTAATCCGGCAGTCAGTTGGCTGATTTCTTCAAATTCTGTTACCCCAAACGTTTGTTGCAAGGCTCTTGATACGGCGGTTTTTTTGTCTTCAGGAATCATAAAACTGGTTGTAAATGTTACTAAACTGACCAAATATATACCTGATTTTAAGGTTTTTATCCTGTGAAAAAATAAATTTTTTTAAGCGAAATATGTTGGTAATCTGCGCGTTAACCATATAGAAATTGTTGCTAAACGACGAATTACTTCTACCCCAAAATCCAACGATTTGACTTCTTGAAACAGTCATCGAAAAACTCGCTATCACGCGTCACAGCCGCTTATCATAGGGCAACTTTTCTCGCTCCGGGACGCTTTTACAATAAACAAACATTCTTATTCCTAAATTTGATAATCCACGCTATGGTCTATCATCCATGGTCTATGGACTAAAAAATGATTAAGCACGAAATAATATATTGCGAACGCTGCGGAACAGGCATCCAATGTAAGGCGAATAGCTTTACCAAATGCCAGTGCGCCGCGGTTCAGTTGAATTTAAACGAAGTGCAATACATTGCCGAAAACTATGAAGGGTGTATGTGTGCGAGGTGTTTGCTGGAGCTGCAGGAGGAGTATGGGGCGATGGTGGCAGCACCTGTTCGCCCATAACTACGAATCTTTTCGAATCACGTTACTCAGTGCTGTTTACCTGGCTGCCTATTTCAATCATAACGCCTTGAAAATGGAAGTAAAAACCAAAAGTCCTTCTTATTTTTTGTGGTTGTTGCTCAAGGGCTATTCCACCGGCTTTTAATTTGTCGAACAAGGCAATTACTTCAGTTTCGTTGTTAAGAAAAAAGCCGATATGAAAGGCATCGGGATAATTGTGGTTGCCTTTTTCGTTGAGCCGCTGATTCATCAGCACCAAAACAAAGCCGTTCGTGCCGCTTAACACAGACAAAGTATCATTAGGTTTGCTGTCTTCACATTTAAAAGCGAAGTAAGTTTCAAAAAAGGTTCGGGCGGTTGGCACGTCCTGTACGCTAAGGTTGAGATGATTTAAAGTCATAATTTATATTTAATAATTATGCTTTGGATACGGGGATCGCCAAAATGTTACAATTATAAATGAATATTCATTCACTTATTGAAGCCAGCTTTATTTGCTTATATCTAAGCAAAGTTATGAGCTACTTATTTCACTTTATTTATTTCGTCCACAAGCGTGTTGGAAAAGTCTTTATCTATAGGTGCTAGCCAATCTTTTGGTATGGAAAAACTCTCCGGAGAATACAATTCCTCAGACATCGGAATTGTTGCGTCTTTATACATACTTCCTACCAACTCTTTTATCTCTGTTAGATGTTTGTTGCTTAGCGTTTTTGCAATTACCAAGCCGCAACTTCTGTCAGGTAAAGCAATATAATATCCCTCCGGGAAAGCTTTGGATAATTCATAGTTGAGCAGAACTCTGCTTGAACCTATACCGTCGCTATGTAAAAATACCAGGAATTTAATTCCGGTTTGGTCTTCTGTTTGACTTTGATGCGTGAAAAAGTTTTCCTGATCAGTAATAGAGTTCCTTAGATTCTCGAACGCCTGCCGTTGCCATCCTACATAATTCTGGTTCAATTCATCGAAATTTTCTCGTGTAATGTAGGTCATGGCATTTCCGGTATCGAAAAATACCCACGTAAGCAAATATTGTTTATTGGGAAGCGATTGGTGTGGTAGCTCCCAACCTCCTTTTTGATAATAACTATCGGGGACTATCAGTGGAAAAATATTTGCTGTATTCATCGAGTTTACGCTCCGTTTGGTCGAATTTACAGATAAAATCGTTTGCTTTTATGCTTTTTTTGCGTTGCCCTAATAGGTAAAACCAAAGCCTTCTGGAGTCATTAGTTCGAATGGCATCGTAGAGTTCTTGGGTCAATGAACTATCAATATTATACGGCTTTTCCCCCGGTCTTGTTTGATTTTCGTATTAAAACTCACCTTATTTCTATCCCCTTCTCCACTCTCACATCCGCCGATGAACTTCCTATCATTAACTTCACCGGTTCCTTCTCTACAATAAAACTCTTTTTCGCCACATCCCAATAAGCAAGTGACGATGCTGGTAACTTTATGCTAACCGTTTGCACTTCGCCTGGATTAAGTGTAACCCGTTTAAAGCCTTTCAATTCTTTAATTGGCCGCTCCACTTTCGATTTAAGGTGTTTTACATAAAGCTGCACCACTTCATCGCCAGCCCGGGTGCCGGCGTTTTTTATATCGATACTTACGGTTACTTCACTGTTTTTATCCAGTTTGTCTATGCTTGTTTTGAGGTTGCTGTACTGGAACGTGGTATAACTTAGCCCAAAACCGAAAGGGTACAGCGGCTTATCTTTCATATACACGTAGGTTCTGCCGTGCCTGATGTTGTAATCCATCATTGGTGGCAGCTGGGCCAGTGTGTCGGGCCAGGTTTGTACTAGTTTGCCGCCGGGGTTGATGTTGCCAAACAAGGCATCGGCCAGCGCATTGCCCTGTTCCTGGCTGCAGTGGGTTAGGTGGATAATGGCCGGGATATTTTGCTGCTCCCATTTAATGGCATAAGGAAAATTACTTACCACCACCAAAATTATATGCGGGTTTATTTTGTAAAGGTTTTTTACAAGGGCCTCCTGCGCACTGTCCAGGCTGATGCTTTGGCGGTCTACAGCCTCGCGGCCTTCTGTTGGGCCGTCAACTTTTTTCCAGCCCAGGTTACCGGTGGGGTTGTTGCCAACGCAAACTATTACTGTCTCAGCAGTTTTAGCCATTGACAAAGCTAAATTGTCGTTAGTGGTATGGCTAACTACCGTACCTGCACCAACCTTATTTTTTATCCCTTCCAATATACTTACGCTATATGGCGGTACACCACTATACCAATCCTGCAACACCTCCGCCGACCGAGGTCCAACTACAGCAATCGACTTCAGCTTAGTTTTATCAAGCGGCAGCAAATTATCCTGATTTTTTAAGAGCACTATTGATTTTTGGGTGATAAGGCGCACAAAGTCCCGATTTTTTTGCGACAGCCATGGCTCAGGTCCGGCGCCAATCTTGCTGAAGGGCACTATCTCCGGCGGGTCCAGTTGCCCCAGCTTTATCATCACCCTGAAAACACCACGTAGATTAGCATCGATGTCGGCCTCGGTAATCAGCTTCTTTTGCAGGGCCTCAATAGTGCCCGGTTTATAGGTGTCTAAAAACTGGTTAATGCCGGCCTTTATACAGGCCACGGCAGCCTCGGCAAGGGTAGGGTAGTAGTGATGCGCGTTAACCAGCAGCCGGTAAGCACCGCCATCGGTACAGATGATGCCATTTTGCCCCCATTGGTTTACGGTGATATCTTTTAGCATCGGGCTTACCGTTTGCGGTATGCCATTTACCCGGTTGTACGATGCCATATAGGCCCGCGAGCCGCCCAGTTCTACACCCATGCGGAATGGTAAAGAATAATACTCCCTTAACAACCGCTCATCAAAATCGGACGAACTGCTGTCGCGGCTGTTTTCGTTACTGTTGGCCAAAAAATGTTTCATAAGGGCGGCAGTAGTCCAGTATTTCGGGTCGTTGCCCTGCAGGCCTTTTATGTAAGACACTACCAGCGTGCCGTTAAAAAAAGCGTCCTCGCCGTAGCATTCTTCGGTGCGGCCCCAACGTGGGTCGCGACCTATGTCCGCATTGGGTGCGCGCACTACCAGGCCGCCTTTGCGGTATTTCTCGCTTTGAAACATGTAGCGGGTTTCAAAAGCCTCGATGGCGCCGGCTTGTTGTAAAAGCTCCGGGTCCCAGGTTTCGGCCATACCGATGGATTGCGGGAAAATGGTGGTAGGCACAGGCGTTTTACGACCCCAGTTACCTTCTAATCCCATCGCAAGTCCATGCAGGCCTTCAACATGACCTGTACCTTTTACATCCAGGCGGGCAATAGTGGGATTAGTGCTGAGGCAACTCACTTTTTCATCCAGCGTCATTAAGGATAGCAGGTTGGTAATCCTTTCTTCGGTAGGTAAAGCCGGGTTCTGAAAAGGGTATTTAAATTGGGCGATGGCAGCTTTGGTAAGCAATAAAAGGCTAGTGCATAGTATCAATTTAAATCTTCTGGTGATTTTCATTTTGCAGATAGAGGTTTTGTAAACAGGGGTTTATTAGCGATTGAAAATTAGCACATCGCTGCTTTTAATACTAATAACATATTATCATTTTTCAGCGATTAATGATATTTAATTGTCAATTGATGGTAGTGTGGCGGTATTGCCATTGGGGCGGATGTTTTAATCATCTTTCGGACTTTTCCGTCTTTCCGGACTTTCCCGACTATCTCTCTACTTTTCCAACTTTCGCACTAATTACCTATCTTCGCTCCCCGTAACTCATTTGCTAAAACTTCATGAAATTATTAGAAGGAAAAACCGCACTTATCACAGGAGCATCCAAGGGGATAGGGCGTAAAATTGCCGAAAAGTTTGCCGAGCATGGCGCTAACGTGGCTTTCACTTATTTATCGTCTGTTGAAAAAGGGCAGGCCCTTGAACAGGAACTGCAAAGCTTTGGTACCCAGGTAAAAGGCTATCGCTCCGATGCTTCTAAATTTGATGAGGCGGAAAAACTAATTAATGATATAATCGCCGATTTCGGCACACTGCATATAGTGGTTAATAACGCCGGCATCACTAAAGATGGCTTGCTGATGCGCATGACCGAAGACCAATGGGACGAAGTTTTGGACGTAAATCTTAAATCGATATTTAACGTTACCAAGGCGGCATCAAAAATTATGATGAAAAACCGCAACGGCGTATTTATTAACATGAGCTCGGTTGTAGGCGTTCAGGGTAACGCAGGCCAGGCTAACTATGCTGCTTCGAAAGCAGGGATTATAGGCTTCTCCAAATCGATAGCGAAAGAATTGGGTTCACGTAACATCCGTACCAACGTGGTGGCGCCGGGCTTTATTAAAACCGAAATGACCGAAGTGCTGGATCCTAAAGTGGTTGAAGGCTGGGCACAAGCCATCCCGCTAAAACGCGGCGGAGAAACTGAAGACGTAGCAAATTGCTGTGTTTTCCTGGCATCTGATATGGCATCATACATCACCGGGCAGGTTATTCCGGTTGATGGGGGAATGTTATAGATTTCGGATTTCGGAATTTCGATTTCGGATTTAGAATTTTAAACAGGCAAGCTATAAGCTTGCTTTTTTATTTTCTGATATTTGTTGAGACGCTACTTGTAACGGCAATATTCAAATAAAAAACCCCAATGAAAATTGATTTTGAGAATATATCTGAACACATAATCTCGATGGACGATTCTCCTATGAAATGGTATTTCAACGGAAAATACGGTGACAAACTTCCTGAGATACATTTAAATCAATTAAGGCCATTAGATGAAAAGGCATCTAAGTTTTTGTGGGATTACATCAGTGCTACAAGACTTCACAATGACATCCCGTTTAAAAAAGGTTTTTTTCGAAATATCGATAAGGCAAAAAGCCTGGAGGGAAACGAAAAAGACATCAAAAAATGGCTCTATCAGCGAGGTATAGCATTTGATAAAGAAGTTTACCTTTCATGGCAGCGAGACTACGCAATGATAATTCCCTGGAAACTACTTATTAAATATTTCGACTATTTTGGCTGGGCCGATATAACTGTAATAGACCAAAGCCTCACGTGGGCATTGCTTTTTTACCACGAAAATGAAATTTATTTTGGAACGAATAAAGATTTTGTACCCAGTGAGGCTTTCGCAGAAATAAATTTTCTATGGTGATAACAACTTTTGCCTAGATAATTTAATTTTCAAATCCACACATTTTCAAATCTTCAAATTAAAAACAGCATATTTGGCTTTACACATATGCATCTTTTATTTTCAATTACCTGGGGAACAATTTCGGGATGGTGGGTACCTGCCTGCCTGCTGCTTGGCCTAGTTTATGCATGGTTGCTGTACCGCCAGCCGGTGCAATTGGCCGATAAATTCAGGTATATTCTTTTCGTGGTAAGGACTATTGTGGTGACGTTTATTGCGCTGCTGCTGGTGTCGCCGCTGGTAAAATCGGTAAGTTATAACCCGCAAAAGCCGCTGGTCTTGGTTTTGCAGGATAATTCGCAATCGGTGGATATGTTTAAATCGCCGGGACAAACAGCGCCGGCGGCTGTTATTGATGGCTTATCGGGCCTAAAACAGCAGTTGGGCGACGGATACAATGTCCAGGAGTTTCATTTTGATAAAGATCTAAGCAACGGCTTTGATAAAGGTTTTAATGGTAAGCAAACCAATATATCGCAAGCACTGCATCAGCTAAACGACAAGTTTGTAAACCAGAATATCGGCGCCATCGTAGTGGCTACCGATGGCCTCTACAACCAGGGCACCGACCCGCAATACGAGGCTAAAAATTTCAAAAACAGCATTTATACCGTTGCCCTTGGCGATACAGTGGCCAAACGCGATTTGCTGATCGGCAATGTAAACTACAATAAAACTGCATTTTTAGGCAACGATTTCGAGATCGAGATTTTAACAGAAGCCTACCAAAGCAAAGGCGAAAATATCCGGCTAAATATCACCGAAGATGGCCGGCAGGTAAGTTCACAGAATTTACCGGTAACTTCAAACAGCTTTCAAAAACAGGTTACGGTTAAACTGAATGCCGATAAAAAAGGCCTGCGAAAATTCAACATCAGCATAGCGCCGGTTAAAAACGAAATATCTACCCAAAATAACTCGGAAACAGTTTATATCGATGTGCTGGACGCCAAACAGAAAATACTATTGCTTTACGAGGCGCCACACCCTGATATCAGTGTTATAAAGCAGTCGATAGAGAATAATAAAAACTACGAGCTTAAAGCCAGCCTGGTGAGCGATTTGGCCAATGTGAAGCCGGCTGATTATAACCTGGTTATTCTTTATCAGCTTAGCCCGGCAAGTAATGGCATTGTGCAAAATGTTATAAAAAGCAAGCTTCCGCTTTGGTATATAGTTGGCGGACAAACAGATTTGGGCAATTTCAACAACCAGCAAAAGGTAACCCGCATCAATTCGGGCCGGTTGGAAATGCAGGAGGTATTTGCCCAACCAGTTAACGATTTTACTGCATTTACTTTGTCCGATTCATCCCGCAAAAAAATAGCCGCCCTGCCGCCTTTGCTGGCGCCTTATGGCAGCTACACTTTGCCACCACCGGGTGATGTTCTGTTAAAACAGCGTATCGGCAGTGTGGAAACTGCCTTCCCGTTACTATCATTTGCTGATGAAGGCGGGCAGCGCATCGGCGTGTTAAACGGCGAGGGCCTTTGGCGCTGGCAACTTGCCGAATTTCAAACATTCAGCAATCACCACGCTATGGAAGAACTGTTTGGTCAGGGTGTGCAATATCTTACTGCCAATGCTAATCGCCAGCGCTTTATAGTTTATACCGCCAAACATGTATTTGACGAGGGCGAAAACGTACTGATAAATGCCGAACTGTACAATGATGCCCTCGAGCTGATCAATACGCCTGATGTTCGTATAGAACTTAAAAACGATGCAGGAAAGGACTACAGCTTTTTGTTTAGCCGCGATGACAAAAGCTACCAGCTGGATGCAGGTACCCTGCCGGTTGGCGAATACAACTATACCGCCACTACAAAAAATGGTGATAAATCATTTACAGCCACAGGCCAGCTGACTGTTAAACCGTTAAATCTTGAATCGCGCCAGAGTGCGGCCAATCACCAGCTATTAAATACCATCGCCAAGCAAAGCGGCGGAAAAATGCTGATGCCCGCTGAGGTTAACCAGCTTGCCGGCCTTATCCGCAAAAATGAAAATATCAAGACTGTGGTGTATGAAGATAAACGCTACAATGATATCATCGATGTAAAATGGGTGTTTGTGATCATACTGACGTTGCTTGGGTTGGAGTGGTTTTTAAGGAAGCGGGAGGGAGAGGTATAATGCCCAAACCCAACCTTGATGACCCAGCCGCAATAGACGATAGGCACAAACTATTGGGCCTAGACCACCTGCGGGCATTTGCCATAGTTTATGTGCTGCTGTTTCACTACAAGTTTTTTGGTCACCCAAAGTGGGAGCTTCCAATAGGCGTCTTTGGATGGACGGGTGTTGATCTTTTTTTTGTTTTAAGCGGATTTTTAATAGCCGGCCAACTGTTTGCGGGGGTAGCCAAAGGCAAACCAATTGCCGCGCGGGAATTTTTCGTCAAGCGTTTTTTCAGGATCATACCACCTTACTTTTTGGTGCTGATACTTTACTTTTCCTTCTCTGCTTTAAGCGAATGGGGTAATCTTTCGCCGGCATGGCGTTATTTTACTTTTACACTCAACTTTGGTCTCGACTTAAGAAAATACAGTACGTTTAGCCACGCATGGTCGTTATGCGTGGAAGAGCAGTTTTATTTGGTACTGCCATTATGCTTTTGGCTGTTTACCCGGTATAATTTGGGTAAAAAAGCATGGATTCTGCTTGTTGCTTTGTTTATTGGCGGATTTGTGATACGTATTTACTGCTGGAACCATTTTGTGGCCCCACAGCTATCTGATAACCTGCGCCCACTTTGGAACCTTTATGTTTATTACCCCACCTATAACCGGCTGGATGGATTGCTTGTTGGCGTAAGCATTGCCGGGCTGTTTACCTTTTACCCCAAAGTAAAATTGTGGGTAAACCAATATAGCAACTTATTGATATTGGCTGGCATTGCCGGGTTATTTAGTGGCTACTTACTGTGTTTGGAAAAAGAAAGTTTTATTGCCGGAACTTATGGTTTCCCGGTAATATCGGTTGCATATGGTTTAATTGTAGCGGCAGCGGTTTGCCCTGGTTGTGTGCTTTATAAGTTTAAATCGGTGGTTACCTCGCAATTGGCTGCGTTGTCATATTCCATTTATTTGGTGCATAAGATTGTTATTCATGTAGTACAGGTGCAATTAGGTAACCTGGGAATGGATAAGGATAGCGGGGTGATGATGGTTTGTTGCTTTATCGCTGTTGTATTGGTGGCGTTATTAATGCGGTATTTGGTGGAAAAGCCTGCACTAAAGTTGAGAAACCGGTTACTAAACAAATGGAAATCCCGCAAAGAAATTGTAACGCCCGCTTTGGCCGATAGCTAGTTTCAGTTTCTGTTGCTGGTGTCACCATAGGTGTTCGGAAGACAGGAAAAAGCCGTGGCCCTTGCGATTCCCGCCTTGGGGCGGGGAAGGGTGGGGTTATCGAACTATTCATTCAAGCCATGCATAGTCAAACCCATTTGGTAACTTGATATCTTTGTCAAGCGCAATAATTTCGCGAATTTTTCCCTCAATCGCTCTGATGACATTTTGCATGTCGTTTTTCATCTCGCTCTCAGTGAACCTTAAAAATCGTACACCCAAACTTTCCAATTTTTGTTGTCTGATATCATCTTTTATGGAAACTTCCTGGTGATAATGGTACATACCATCAACTTCGATCGCTAATCTTAAACTCTTGCAGTAAAAATCAACGATGTAATTGTCTATGCACCTTTGCCGGTCGAAGTCAAATCCCCAGACCTTATCGTCTTTCAATTCGTTCCACAATAGGACTTCCCCGAAAGTCATGTCTTTTCGGAGTTTGCGGGCTAAGGCTTTTAGATTTTTATTGTATGGAATGATTTTGGGCATGTTTTGTCCGGCTTATTGTATATCAATGACCTCTGACATGCATATTCGGAATGAATAGTTTAAGAAACCTCACCCTTCCCCGCCCCGAGGCGGGAATCGCGCAGGGCCGCTGCTTTTTTGTTTAAGGATAAATTAAAAATGCAATCTCATCCTAAAAACTACTCCTCTTTCTTCGGCTCAACTATCACAAAAACATCCTCATTATCCTTCTTCATCAGATACTTTTCGCGGGCGAATTTCTCGAGTTGCTGAGGATTTGAGGTGAGTTCTTTAAGGTCTTTGGCTACCTTTTCGGTTTCTTTTTGGTAGAAATCGCGCTCCTGTTTCAGTTTGTTAACCTCCTGGTGATACTGGTATTGAGAGAACAGATCGTTTTTATCAAAAAATATCATCCACACCACAAACGCCAGCGAAACCAAAAAATATTTGTTCCTGAACAGGTTTATCAATCTGCGAAATGCCATACCGGTAAAATTTGAGTTAAAGCTATTCATAATGCGCTGGGTATGCAAATATGGTTTTAAACTTTTCAACACAGTTTTAGTTGATTAGGTTGATTAAGTGAGTGGTTGATTGGGTTAGACATGCTGAACTTAATCAACTCAATCCAACCCAATCAACTCATTCAACTCATTCAACTAAAATTAATCCCTTCTTCCTCCGCGATTGCCGCCACGACTTGCGCCGCTCATGCCGCTGCCGCCTGCAGGTTTGTTACCACCGCTGCCACCACGGCCACGGTCGGCCCTGCCGAAGCTACGGCCGCGCTTTTGGCCGCCTCCGCCACCGCCTGAACCTTTTTTCTGACCTTCGGCATGTTTGGCAACTATGCTTTGAGGACTCATGGGGTAGGGGTGTGCTTCTTCAACGGGTATCTCTTTCGAAATCAGTTTATGTATGTCTTTTAAAAATTCAATTTCTTCCTGGTCGCAAAACGAAAGGGCTATGCCATTTAATCCTGCACGGCCTGTACGGCCAATACGGTGCACGTAAGTTTCGGGTATGTTAGGCAGCTCGTAGTTAATAACGTGGGTAAGCTCGTCGATATCTATACCACGGGCAGCAATATCAGTAGCGATCAGCACACGGGTAGTACGGTTTTTAAAGTTGGTTAAGGCCCTTTGACGCGCATTCTGCGATTTATTGCCATGGATAGCCTCAGCAGTAATGCCAACGCGAACCAAATCTTTTACCACCTTATCGGCGCCGTGTTTGGTGCGGGTAAATACAAGGGCGGTTTTAATTTCCTTATCTTTTAATATATGGGCAAGCAAAGCACGCTTATCATTTTTCTCTACGTAATAAAGCGCCTGCTGTATGGTGTCAGCAGTTGAGGATACCGGGGTAACTTCTACTTTTTCTGGTTTGTTAAGTATGGTGTCGGCCAATTGTTGAATTTCCTTTGGCATGGTGGCCGAAAAGAAAAGCGTTTGCCTTTTGGCGGGCACTTTGGCTATAATTTTTTTAACATCGTGCACAAAACCCATATCCAGCATGCGGTCGGCTTCATCAAGCACAAGCATTTTAATATGGTCGAGGTGAACAAAGCGCTGGTTCATTAAATCCAGTAAACGACCAGGGGTAGCAACCAAAATGTCAACGCCGCGGCGTAACGCATCGGTTTGCGGGTTTTGGTTAACGCCTCCGAAAATAACCAGGTGCTTTAAGCCGGTATGTTTGCCGTAGGCTGCAAAGCTTTCGTCAATTTGTATGGCAAGTTCGCGGGTTGGGGTTAGTATAAGGGCTTTTATTGTTTTTTGCTCTTTGTGTTGCAGCCTGTCCTGGTAAAGCAATTGCAAAATAGGGATAGCGAACGCGGCGGTTTTTCCGGTGCCGGTTTGTGCGCAACCCAGTAAATCTTTTTGTTGTAATAAAATAGGTATCGCTTGTTCCTGTATAGGGGTAGGGGTAGTATATCCCTCTGTTTTTAAAGCCCGTAAAATAGGCTCAATGATATTTAAATCTTGAAATAACATGTAATGTTTTTAAAATATGTTGCTAACGCGATTGCATAAGCGGGTCTGAAGAGTCGTCTGATAAATCAAAACCGTAAGCTAACGGGTAATTAGGCGCAAAGATACGCAATTTAAACTTAGATTTATCGGATTAGTAGATTATAGGATTTTTGAGTGACGGATATGCCGTTTAAACCTGCGGTTCTTCGGTGCCTGCTTCTTCCGCAACCACCTCCGACTTCTTAAAAAGCGCATGCACTATTAAAATAAGCATCCCCAACATTATCGACACATCGGCTACGTTAAATATCCCGGTTTGCAGCGAGCCGAATTTGATGTGCATAAAGTCGGTTACCGAGCCGTAGCGTATCCTGTCGTAGATGTTGCCGAAACCGCCGCCCACAATCAGTATTACGCTAAAGAGTGTTGTCCGGGTAAGCTCGCGGGTGAGCATAAACACCAGTCCGGCGGCAACGGCCATTAGCGGCAGCAGGTTTAGCAGGATAAATCTGAGCGGACCCGAAAGCGAATTGCCCACGCTTAAAAAAGCGCCGGTATTTTCAACCTTGACCAGGGTGAAGTGGTTATCTAAAAACCTCACCTGCTCGTAATACTCCAGCTTATGCCGGACAATTGTTTTTGAAACCTGGTCGCAGCCAATATTGATGCTCAGCATAAGCAGGATAAGCAAGATTCGTAACGCGCCTTGAACTTTCATTGAACCGGGACCGGGATTAACAGATTTAAACGATTTTAACAGATGTAAAATTAATATTTAAAAGCATAAACGGAAAAAGCCCGGTAATATTTACCAGGCTTTTAAAAATTCGTGAAATTCGAATAAATTCGGGCGAATTAGTGTTTAATTATTTCTTAGCGTACTTAAAGTTCTTACCGATAAACTTAGCGCTATCGCCTAATTCTTCTTCAATGCGCAGTAACTGGTTGTATTTTGAAATCCTGTCTGAACGGGATAACGAACCGGTTTTTATCTGGCCGCAATTTAAAGCAACCGCCAAATCAGCAATGGTTGAGTCTTCAGTCTCGCCCGAACGGTGGCTCATTACCGAGGTGTAACCGTTGGTTTGTGCTAAAGTTACCGCGTTAATGGTTTCGGTTAAAGTACCGATCTGGTTAACTTTTACCAATATAGAGTTTGCAATATCTTCGTTAATACCGCGCTGTAAACGTTTTACATTGGTAACAAACAAATCATCGCCTACCAGTTGAACTTTACCGCCTATTTTCTCG
>Ga0105239_10004865_pt1 | contig 15895 bp, 7 predicted proteins | sample KBSC44metaG_FD_92761 | JGI IMG/M metagenome (GOLD analysis project Ga0105239, IMG submission 92761) | Corn rhizosphere microbial communities from Kellogg Biological Station, Michigan, USA - KBS C4-4 metaG | ecosystem: Host-associated > Plants > Roots > Rhizosphere > Soil | place: Michigan, USA...
GAGTTTGAGCAGGCAAAGAGAAGGTTTCGATTTCCATTTTCGACTAATTGCCATCTACAAATCAAAGGGATCCAAGCCCAATCAGGCTCGCGGATGAAGTTCCCGGGGACTGTGGTTTTAACTCCAGAAGATATGAAAGAGATTTACAAGGCACCAGTGGAGAAGATGGTGGCAATGTTACAGGGTGCCCTGAACGACATGAGACAGCGAGGATTACGTCCGTTCGATACCGTCGCCTTGTTTGGTGGTGGAGCCAGCGAGTTTGTACAACAGCAGATTCAGGAGGCCTGCAAGCCGACTGGCGGCCTCGGAGTCAGTTGTGATGTGAGGATTATCCGTCCAACGGATGCAAGCTTTATGGCTGCCGCAGCCGTGGGAGGAATCTATGTCCAAGAAGATGAGGCAATTCTTGACGAGAGAGTGACACTGAGAGGTTATTACATATCGCGCCACATCCTTGCTGACAACATACTCGACTACGACTCCGATGACACCGATCAAAACTTAGAAATATCTGAGCATGACCAGCAAGTGAGGCGCACGGATGTATCTAAATGTTTGATCCAACCAGGAACTACTGTCGGGCGACGCCATGTAGCAAGAGTTCGCGGCGAGAGAGCCTTGCTTTCGACAGACCGAGATGATGATGGGAATTGGGATCACCAAGAAGATCTCTACTATTCCGACGAAATAGTGGAGGACGATACCTGGGTCCTTCGACCAGAATTGTCCGATACCTTAAAGAAGATGGACAATCCCTTGGAGTTCCAAATCACTGCAGAAATGGCACGAGGATACCCCGTGGAATGGGATCGCGACCGAACGAAAAGCTGGCACATCATTGACTTCGAGATCAGACTTATCCTTGAGAAGAACGAGCTTATTTTTCAATTAGTCGTTCCCCACACTGGAAAATTTGTCATAGAGGGTATCCAGGATGAGGGTGTCACAGTGATTTCTGGCAAGTACAATGTGGCTGGGAACTTTTGCCTCCTTGCTGGAAGACAAGAATAAATTGGAGTGAATTGAAGACATGCACCAGCTCGTGGTTGGTTGAGACCAAGTCCGTTGGATGCCATTGGTGGGAATCTGGCTGTCAACCAATAGTGAGCCCGAATTGAACCCAATCGTTAGATTGTGAGTGTTTGAGTCCAAGACGGCATTGTCAATGGGGTGTGCTGATAGTAAAGGATCACTGTACCTAGTGAGGTTAAAACCTGAGTAGGTAGAAGTGAGAGAACTAGTCAGAAGGCCGAGATAATGGCACCAAATGAAATCAGAGACCTTCTAAACAGTCTTGAATCTTGATAACGAGGACCAGACTCATACCGTCGACGTCAAGGACCTCGTTATCCTCCTCTCGCGGTCCCTCCCACAGCACACCTTTACTCCACCCTCAGGCCCACTCATCAGGCTAGCCCCTTGTTGTTAGTAGAGTGCTCATGCTGACCGGCATATCAGCGATTAGAATGGGTCTTGTGCCAGGCCAACATGGCAATATGCTGACTCTCGGATGGCAAAACAATACTCTAAATCAGAAAGTGAGCTGGGGTTGAAGGTGGTAGCATTTGCTGCCAGCCGCACCTAAACCCGGACGCAAAAGTGTTTACGTTCATCATGAAGCTGAATATTTCCCCTTACAGGCTTGAACAAGTGAAATTGGTGTTTTGTTGATAATTATCGGTCCATAGTAGTATTCTTCCTAAAAGATCATTTACCTTGACCGCAGCTACTTTGTAGCGAAGCAGCTCAAGCCATCTCAATGTCATCCTCGTCATCCACCTCAGCCTTCTTCCTGCGCTCCTGCTCTTTGCGACCCTGCTCAAGCACCTTCTTCCTCTCCTCCCGCTGCTTGCGCTGTGCCACCACAAACGCCCCCAGCGGCGTGTCCTGCCATTGTACATCCTTCAAGAAGCTTTCCACCTCGGCGCGATCTTTCGGTGAGAAGCTAATTTTATTCCTCCTCTCCTCGATCCATCGTGCGTTCGCCTCTGATTTTTGGACTAGTAGCAGCAGAGATTGGTTTAGCTTTCCATTCCGGTTGCCGTCGGATTTGGAGGCGGTTTTGATCCACCGTTTGAGCATGACCACAGTGGGGAGTTGTAATTCCGGATAGGCGATGCTTTTGGTCCAGAGGACGAAGAACTCGGAGAAGAGCTCAACTACTTGCTCTCCGACGCCCTCTTGGTAGACCTTGGTTTTTAGGTAGGATGTTGGGGCTCGGATGTTGGCGGCAAAGTCCAGGGGCTTGAGGGTCGCTGCTTTCGCCGGTTTCTTCATCTCGGCCGAACTAAGAACCTCGATCAGCGCCGCAGAGAGTGGAATGTACGTCTCGGTTGCCTGCGAGATGCGGAGCAAGGAGCGCATCAACTGAAACCGGAGAGGGAAGTAAGTAGATGTTGGGATCAGTCTCATCACACCCAGAGTGACCTGAACGACTGGGTAAATTAGGGGGCGGAGTTGTGATTGCTTCCCATTTTCTGCTTCAAGAAGGGAATTGCAATGTGTTGATAACACACGCGACCAGAAGTCAAGTGAGTGGACAAATTGCCAGTTGTAGATTGTCTTATATGAGTCTTTGGTTGGCTTTGTGATGTTCCCACGGAGATGGATCGCAAGCTGCCGGATGAAGGTGAATCCAGTTGTATAGCTTACTTTTTGATCGATGCCCCATAGTTCAGCAGCAGAGTTCTTCATCAAATTGATTCCAGCAAGGGTGTGAGGAGTAGTGTTCCGACTGCCCTTAACAACTCCCTCATAGGTGGATTTCAGGACTGTCTCTTTGATGCCTGCATCGCCAATAACGATGAGGCGTCGGATCACGAGGAAGGCAGTGATACGTGTTGCTTCATCGGATGAATTATCCGACCAGACTGACGCAACGGCTTTGGTGATGACTTTGAGGAATTTTCGGAATTGCAGGAGGTAAGGCAACAATGGCTCGAACGATTGGAGTGTCAGTCTCAAGGTGTTGGTGTCGGATAAATGACCCAGGAGGTGATATAGGGAAGAAGCATGTGATTTGATGAGCGGCCCGAGTGTCTTGAACTTTGGAGAGTCTGTCGGAATACGCAGCTTGCCGTTCACAGATTCTTTGACCGGTAGGTGATGGGCCAGAACATTTGGCACTTCCTTAAGCGCAGTGATCAAAACCTCATGATAAACCTCCGGGCTTGGAATAGAATACCGAAAGGTTTTGTCCTCATCATCATCCGCGTGAGCAGCTGCACGGAAGGCTAGAACAACTTGTCGTAATGAGCGGATGGAATGGGAGTCTTTCATGGAGGACTTCCATTTGCCAATCATTGTTAGGGTCACATCTGTGGGTGTACCCGAGTCCTCGGTTTCTTCTTTTGTCTTCTGCTTCTTACTTGGCGGTTCTTCCTCGCTAAGGTCATCTACCTCCGCTAGGTCATCATCTTCATCAAAGTCGAGGAGTTCCGCATCATTCTCTTGCAGGTATTTGTAGAATTCGGGGTCTTTCTCGGCCAAGGCGGCTAATTGATCTTTGTGGTGATCTTCATCTTCTGACGCACCAACCTCAGATTCAGAGGATAGATCTAGCTGCTCATCCTGTTCATCTCTCTTGCGCTTTGTAGGTTTATTCAGTGATTTCGTCCCCGTCTCTAGCTCAGGAATATCGATTGCTTCTTGGAAGTATTCGTCCTCATTCATGTCAGGCCCTTTCTCCTGGTCTGACTCGCCTTCAGAATTCGATTCCTCTGCTATTTTGTCTGCTCTTTTTGCTGCCCTTTCTTTCCGTTTCGCATTTTGCTGATGTCTCTGCTTGACTTTTGCAAACTCCTTTCTCCGGTCAATAGTTGACTTAAGGCGGTTCTTCTCGAATTTCTTCGTCGCTTTGGCTTGTTTCCCCATCGTGATTATTATATTCCCAGTGAAGGCGTGCCCGGGAGTTCTGGCCAACGCAAACTACAATCATGGGAGACATGCGACCTGCAGTCTCGACGTTCGAAAAAAATCGTGCCAAGCCATTGATTTAACCGGCGTTCCTCCGTACACTCCCCGCACAAGGCTCAGAATCCCTCCCCCCACGTGATCGCAGGCCTCTCACTTGGAAAGCTGCAAGAATATCAGCCTTGTCGTCATGCACCTCCAGCCTTCAAATTGCCTGCTGTCTATTCTCGCGATTAGACAGACTTCAAAGCAGGCAACCCCTCAATATGTATGCTACGCAGCCTCCTCGCCCATCGGCATACGCCCCCACCCCCTACAGCTATACTCCGAATACCTCCTTCTCTGCTCAGATCAATCTCGATGAAGAAGTGAAACTCTTCGATTCGTCTGCTGAGCGCGACCTTATCGATTCTCTAGCAGAGATCTACAGCATAATTCGAACCCTCGATGGTCTTGAGAAAGCCTATATCAAAGATGCTCTTCCAGAGAACGAATATTCGGACATGTGTTCGAAGATGCTCAAGCAATACCGCTCGATCTTAAGTGATGAGAATGTTTCCCGCGAGTTCGTCGACTTAGACACCTTCACGCGCAAGTGGGATATCGAATGCCCTCGGGCGAAGGAAAGACTCAGAGTCGGTCTGACCGCAGACGAGGTTCTGACTCGTCCCAGTGCTATTCCAGTGCCAGTTCAGCCTCAAGGCGCATCTGGCAGCTTGATTCTCGTGGCTACAGAGAACTTCATCACTTTCCTTGATGCTCTTCGCCTTAACATGGTCTCCAAGTCAGCTTTACATCCACTACTATCCGATGTCATACAGTCGGTGAACAAAGTGACCGATCAAGACTTCGAGAACCGTGGCAAAATCATCCAATGGCTGATCACTCTCAATCAGATGAAGACATCAGAGGAACTGAGTGATGACCAGGCCCATGATCTAGCCTTTGATATGGAACAGGCCTACAACGGGTTCAAATCAATCATACGCTGAGACGAGTTATCATTGTCAAGGCCACGTAGTTTTCACCTTTAAACCAAACGTCGGTCACACGCTCCCATACAGCCATTTCTTCGTGAAATCATTGCGGTACCACCAAAGCTGTTCCATCTAGAACCAACAAAACACCACTGAGGACGCTGATCCCTTCATTCGCTCTCGAGCCTTGTACACCACATCGGGATTCTGGCTTGTCATCTCGCAATCACAGAGGAGGAACAGTATTTTGATTGTCTGATGGAGCAAACTACGAAGATGTAGATCCTGAAGGCCCTTAGAATGCAACATGCAAGATTCACAGAAGCCGAAGACGGATTCTAGCAAGGACTACCTAGACCCCATGCGGGCGTGGGAGAGGCTAGTTCTTAGATCACGTGCATTCGCGAGTCCGCAGTGGATATGGGCTGCTGACGGTCAAAAAACCAAAGGACCAGTTCATGTCATCGTGAAACATCTAGAAAGGAGCTCAAAGATTGCAGAAATCCGCCGACCCACACGATTGACTCACGAGTCGCAGTCCAAATCACATGCTTTGCAATCTGCGCTTGATATTGATCTTACATGGCAAGTGTCAAGTGGCACACAGTCTGACAGGATGACCACAGGAGCTCTTCCTGCACCGGCTATCGAACATTTGCTCAAGCATTGATGTGTTGTACTAGGCTAGATCGCGACTGTGCACGTACCAGCAGTGCACCCAATATATCGTATGCCACATATGCCCGTGCGCCAATCCACCGGGATCCTACAAGACGGAAAACGGCGCAAATTTGGACCTCAAGCACCGACCGTTATCATGAGCCACAATCACTACACGAAGCACCTGCCAAATATCTATCGAATATTGCTTTATTAAGAGTTGAAGCCATTTTACCGTGCCACCTCGACATCGGTGGATTGAACGATTTGGACAAGTCCGCAGAATTTTCCCTTGATTATCTTTCATATTGTACTACATACGCAATAACTATCCGACAGGCCGACAGACCGACTTGCCGGCCAATGTCACCATGCACCCAGAAGGGTGGGGCCGTGCCGATCTCTGTGCGATAGTCCATCACACAGGCATAGCCTTGCCATACATGTGGAAGTCGTTCAACAGGCATCAAAATGCCCCACGGTTTTGCCCCAACGGTGAGAGATTCCGTGCTTACCCAACAGAAAAAAAGAAAGAAGCAATGCCAGCCCAATTGTGAATGAGTTCAATAGTACAAGCCTCAAACCACACCCGAGGGTCCACGATCCGGGACACTGATTCCCTATTGGCCTGTGAGTAACACCTCTGTGTGCGGACTACGATCTCAGGTCGCCTGATCGGGACCTAGACGGTAAAGGATTGCAGGGATCACGATACAACGCATGTATATCTATAGATCAAACATGATAATCGGTTGCCTGAACGATTTCATACCAACCTGGTTAGTCTTGAGAATATTGCGTAGCCCAGCCTCACTAGGGCAATCCTTCGGCCGCCCAAGCGACTCGGCAGTCCATCAGTGAACGAAAAGAACACTCTTGCAGAGCCTCACGCTATCGAAACCGACGAACATGTAATAGTTTTTTTTGAAAATCGGCGACTGTTTTGAAGGGCAGTTGAAGTCCACTTTTGAGAGTGTGGATAACAGGTTTGATAGTATAGAGTGCTAATGCCGCTACCGTACACTAGCGGAGCAGAAATCTAGTTAATTACACCATTGCGAACTACCCGTCTAGTTAGTGCCTCGTTCCATCGTCGCAGGACTCGTAAACCTCAGCTATACCAAGACGGAGAGGATGTCTCAGCCTCACGACCACTCCATTCCAGAGCCATCCATACACACCGATGCCCTGCATGACGGCGAACTTTTTCGCCTGGCGTTCTCGGCGGACTTTGCCTTTCCTTAGGGCTTTGTGAGCAATTGCAGCTGACCTGGTATGTAGTACAGCGGGCTGGGAGTGAGCGAATCAGAGAAGGGGGGGAAGAGAACGCCCCCGTGTGCGATGTACGACACCAAGGCACCTCGAGATGGACGAGTATTGTGATCTTGATGTCGTCCCGCTGGCTGCATATTGTGCCTGCGTGCGCAGTGCAGCCTGTGTAGATAGATAGATACGTGACACAAACTGTCGGCAAGGACCCGGACGGGCAGGAGAGGGAGGAGACGTGTTTCGGCCTTGTGGGACACTCAGGCCAGGGTCCCACTGTCCTTTAGTCGCCCCGTGCCTCGTGCCCTTCAAGCTTGTAGGTCGTCGATCCTTGAATCGGCGTGGAATGCTCTCGATTGGTTGATGGTAGGTAGGCCCTTGGGCATTCATATAGCAGTAGAAACATCAAAGTCCAATGACATGCAGAGGAGGTTCATACGAGGACTGGGCAGGAAACAGTGTGGCGAGACGAACGACCCCAAACCCAAGCAAAGCAGAATATACAAGCCACAACGAGGGTATATTTGCCTCGTACTTGAGGTGTTGTGCTACCGGCAGTGAGCAAATAGCCAGCCAGCCGATCGGGTGCGCCGATGAAGTACTGGGAAATGTTTGGCTGCGTGGCGGAGGCGAGAGTAATGCAAGGCCAAGTCGATGTTTTCTCAGGGTGGGCAGACACGGAGAACTGTTCAGAAGAAGAAAACGAGTCCGGGTTAGTTCTTTAGCAGTCTGCTTGTGTTTTCCCCCAAAAGATTCGACATTTATATTGGATGTGGTATCCCCCAAGCAATAAGAGATACCATAGCATAGGATAGATGGATGACATTACATAGGTAGAGCACCTGGTATTGGGCATGCAGCTCCCACTTGCGCCGTTTCCGTTTCCCGACTTTTTGTTTCGCCATGTGCTCCTCTCTTTCTATATCACAGGAAGTTGGTGGTGGCGGTGGTGATCGTTTTTTTTTTGGTCGATTTCTTTTCTTTCTTTGTTGCTCCTCCTCCTCCCTCCCTGGGCCGCGCTGTTGCTCTGTTACCTGGGTCATTGCTGGTTTCATTCACCATCCACCTTCTCACATATGGTCAGTCGAAAGTCGAAAGTCGCTTCTCGTCCGCCTTCCAGCCATCTCGTTTCTCTTGTTCCTGCTTCTCATTCACTTTCCCCTTTTCCGGACCCTGAGGGGTCCCATGTACACAAAAAGGTATATATATCAGACATCTCAAAACATATCCGGCGTTCAAACCATGCTTTATCGGTAGGTGGGTAGTGAGGCGGTTATGGCTGTCCCGTCCAGGATTGCAGAGGGTTCCTCCGTATTCCATTTTCTTCGATAACTTGATGATTCATTCCCAACTCCAACTTGAAAACAAAAGCCATAAAAGGAGAGACGTATCCGGAGGTTAACATCCGAGACATAAAACGGCATCAAAAAAGGGCATTCGAACGCCACGCCATGATTAAACATAATGGAATAGAATTGGACTGTTGCTAAGCACAGAAGTCACACCAATATTACTGGCTGTTACTGCTGCCATTGTTCGCACCACCAATTTGCCTGACCGATACACTTCTACCAACCTGGGCCTGTCCTATGCTGGCAGCATCTGAGGCATCATCTGCATTTACACTCTGGTATAAGGAGGAGCCCCGGCTGAGTGTTGGTCGGGCGCCCAACGCAGCTTCTTCGTCATCCGGGGGATCGTTAAAAGGTGATCCATCGATTGGGCTGACGGGAGTCGAGTCTGCGAAGGGATTCCTAGTTGAAATAGGAGTTTCTGGGTGATCCGCATCTGAATCTCGAGCTGGTGGCTGGTAAGGAGGAGGAGCAGTGGCAGACGAAACCGAGCGAGGAATTGGGTCTGGCGCTCCTGCAATGGCTGGATTCACATGCCGAAGAGGACTTGGATTGACGGGATGTGAGCCAGCGATGGCATCCCTATAGGGAGGAGCGACTTCGTCGATACTGTGTAGGCTAGGCTCTGCACTGTGAGCACCATTGCGTGAATTATTGCCTGTGCTGCGAACACTTGGATCTCGGCTTCGAATGCTGTTACTGCTGGAGAAACGACCGCCCATCAATAACTCAGCATCAAAGGAGAAGGCCCGTAGATGTCGGGACCACTTCTTGCCAGCCTTCTTGGGTTTCTTTTCGGATATCGAGCCAGCGGCCGCCCTTCTCTTCCTCCTCCTGACACAGAACAAGAACAGAAGCGCCGCCGCTATTGCTGCGACAACCACAGGGACAGCAACCGCGGCTTTAAGTGCGGAAGAACACGATATGCTATTACAGGATGATTCTGAGACGGTCACGACGCCATCACTGGTATTGCTGGCCGCATTGCTGGCAGTATTCGAGGCGTTGTCACTTATACTCGCGGTTGCAGAATTGCCCGCTCCGGTAGTGACAGTGGCGAGGGTGGTTCCTGTGCCAGAGGCAGAGGCACCAGTGGTGGTAGATGCGGTAGAGTCGGCGAAGGGACCAGTGCCAGTTTTGGTGCCTGGGTGGGTGGTAGCATCGAAATCGCTTTGGAAAGAGGAAAATAAACTGTTCATTGCTGATGTTCCAGGGCCGTCAGAGCCAGTAATGCCAGTAAAGGCTTCAGAGTCTATGTTGTCGTTGTCGGGCATGGTCGATGGGGTTGCAAAGGTATTTGTGAAGGAGAATGTATTACCAAAGGCGGGTGTAGGCTGTGTAAAGGTATCGGAGAACTTGTCACTCCTTCGGGCTACACGAGGCCTCGAGAGGAGAGTAGAGTGGCCCAGAGAATCCAGAGTGGTGAGGACCCCGGACTAGCCCAGAGTCCGACATGTAAAGATAGGGACAACTGGGAGGAAGGGAGTGGCAGGACAGGCGTCCAGGTGTTTGGTCGGTCAGCAGGGAGGTGTTTGGTGGTTGGTGGACTGTTGGTGGGATTGGGGCCCTAAGAGTCAGACGAGATTTGGGGTGTAAGAGAACGAGAGGGCCAGATCTGCAGCAAGGCGCAGCAGATACGAGGTGTCGGTGAGTGGGATTGGCGATTTATTTTCGAGTCGTGAACAATAGAAGAGATGGAAAGATGAATATTGATATTAACGAGAGGTACAGTGTGCAGTGCTTTGCGGTGCTTTCTAGCAGCACCCGATCTACCAGAGCAGCATTGAGACAGACTCAGAACTAGCTGTGGAGGATCCCAAAGGATTTGAGAGAAAGCTGGAGGAGGCCCTGGTCTGCTGAAGGGGCTCTCGGGCCCTCCTGGTGGGAAAGAAGCATATCCCTGTTCCAGCCACTGTTTTCACAAGTTGGCTGCCAAGGTCAAGCCGACGCCAGACAGTGGGCTGGTGAGCAGACGGGAATCAAAGTAACCGGGAGGGTGCGAGGTAGCTATCATGCCCGTGGGAGGAGTGGTCCATCCAGGTGACCCGTGAAGAGTGGCCACTGAACCAGCTGCCCTGGCTAGACGGAACTCCGGTCGACTTCGACTGGGACTCACCACCACCAGTCAGCATCTTTTGGCTTCAGCCCCCAGTCAACCTCTCAAGAATTGAGCCCGCGATCCAACCCTAAGTGACGCCTAGGCTGTCTGCCGAGCGGGCTTGCTTTTAGGCTAGGGCAGCCCCCAGCCGCCTGGATATTGGCTTCTGCAGCTTAGGGTTTCCTGCACATGACAGGAGGTTCGCACCTGGCGGCGCACGAGGAGTGGTGGATCGTCGTTACCTAAGGCGAGGTACTCGGTAGCGCAGCCTCAGGCCGCCATGTTGTAGGTACTCCGTAGTGGGATCTGCCTCCAGCATGCGACCATGTGCCCGCGTTCAGATACAGACGAAGTACGGAGTACTCGTAATCTTCTGCAATTTAGTCCAGGCGGTTCGTACCTCGTCGCGTTGCTTACCATAATTTGGTCGTTCAGCTGCAGTGCGCATGGTCAAATCTCAACCTGCATGTCCAGTGCGCCCAGTCCAGGTTGCATCACGCACCTCCCGCAGCGTCATCACTCTCACTCACCTCAGACCTTCCATCACCATGACTCCGTTCAAGGAGTCCGTAATCGAGTTCCAACTTGGGCCACACCAGTCGCCTAGGTAGGGAGTACTAGCAGCTACATGGTGCGTGGTGCAAAATAATTTTAGAACAAAAACATGGCCATGTCCGAGGGCTAGTTGGAAGTTTCAGCTTTGTGATTGGCTGTCAGTCACATGACGCGGAGGTTATAAATTGCGACTTCCCGACCACCGACTTCCGCCAAGCCTCGATTCGCCCGTTCGCTGAGACAAGCTCTTCGCTTCCTTGAGCTCCTGGACTCTTTGACTCAAAGCCAACGCCGCCCATTTCCTGAGTCTTGCACTGGATGATGACGTTTTCCTCCGGCGTTCGCTACTGAGTTACGCTTGCGAGCTGGAAACCCTCTTGAGACGATCAGTTCTACTTTGACTGGGTGTCCGAAACTCGTTATTTGAACCTTTGTAACAGCCTCCACGATTGTCTTGGATGCCTTCTCCAGATCTGGTTTGAACCGTATCCCTGTCATTCACTCGTATACCAGCTCATATCCAGGATGGGACGTACTCCGTGCTTGAGGCTCGGTAGTCGTGGCCCTACGAGGTAATTCGTACGAATCGACGGAGACCATATAGAGTGCTCCGTACAGTACGGTGTACTGAGTACTCACACTACTACTTGCTATTGCTGCTAATAGTTTTCTTCATACCCATTTCTTTCCCAAAAGGTGGAGTCTGCGCAGGTCTTTCTCGACAGGCTTGTTTACGGAGCACTTGGTGCCACAGTAGGCACTAATCATTTGCACTTGAGACATTACACGAACGGCCTTGCATCAAGAGGCTTCCACAATTCAGCCAAACGCAGAATACTTCGTTCAGACTCTCGAGTACTCCGTGCGTATCACGCTTTGGAACCACCTCCCGTGATTGGACCTTTTCACATTCTGCAACACGACTTTCGTGTTGTGAAATATGAAATGTTAACCTCCACACCCTGCAAGCCACGGTCCGGAGCGCGGCGAGGCTGAGCTGACAGAGTTTGGTGGCCCATGGCAAGCTTCGTGTCCTGAGATTGGCTTGTGGCGGTACTCGCGTCCTCGCCTTGCTCATTGACAATCCCATTGCCGGAATCTTTCACGGACAACCGTCTCTCTAATTATACGTGGAAGCTTTTGAATGAAGGGACGTGGCTTTAGGTAGCTTCTTACTCCACCAGCAAATTGTCCGACGTTACTCGTAAGCTCAGCCAGGGATCCGAAATATCTGGTTGTGAAAGCTTTACGGATCACTGAGAACGCAGAACATCTCCATTTATTTGTCAGCCCCAGAAATGCGCTTTGATCTTTTCCTCAAGGAAATTTGGTAGCAGCATCAGTGGTTTAAGCCAGAAGATCCTAGGGACCACAACTTCCTTCGACCAACTACTCAGCTGCCACCCTTGATTTGCAGTGCATGATGCTGATCGATACACCTGATTTCGAGAAAACCTCGCTCTCGAACTGTTACGCCCCTTTGCACCAGGATCCTCATCCATCGAACTAGATCTTGCAGCTTTTCTAATCTGCCAGAGTTCTGCTAGCCACATCGACTGCCAGGAAGCTCTAACGAGTTTGAATGCTGAAGACCAGGATGCTGAGCAGAACATGAGCCCTGGACCCTTTTATACCTTCGTGCACAGGTGATGCCTGTTATGCTGTACAAGAGGTGAACAGCAACGTATCAAGTTGGATGACCTCTCCTTGGGAACGTGCTAAGAGGAATTTAGGAGAAGTTTTTCAAGCGGATGATTATATATACCTGGATAAAGTTTGCCATGAATGTGATAATGCTTGAGCAAAGACGGTTCTATGCCAGAAGAACTAGGCGAGGATACAATCCGGCCACTAAAGTATGGGCTTCAATCTTGAAATGCAAGGCATCTCCTCCCTGTCTAGAGAAAAGCGTAGTCGGTCCTCTGAATATTAGGCCGTTTCTGTCCTGCGAATTGTGCTGCGAATTATCCTACCATACGGAATACAGGCACCAGTTATACAAAATCTCCATTATGTAAAGTGGACAGAGTCCTCCGTACGCCATACATTCATCACAAATACGTCCTTACGCCCCATCGTCGAGATAGCCCATTTAATGCACAAGGCTGAGATGGCTGCATCTCGCAACCAATCACGCGGCACGAGGCTGGTGCCAAGTCCTCACGTGCCCAAACTTCCCGAACTGGGTAAAGATCGTCCCGGCCTCTATCGGGTATTGGCAGCGACGTCAGCGAAACTCCCCACCTGATTCTTCTTCGCCCGCTCTCGCCTTCGCTCTCGACCTCGTGTCCATCGATCAACACAGCCCACCACCCTCGCAGAATCTCTAGCACTTGTGCGCAATCAAGGCAATCATTGCTGTCCATTTCGACGAATACCCTCTCTCCTCTTTTTGTTGTCTCCCGAGCCAAAGCAGAAGGTGATTTATCTCTTATCAATACCACCCAGTCGAGCCTGTCAATTCTAACCTTCCCGGAACTCGGGGTGTCCGCCGAACGTGCTCAAGGCTCAAGAGATGAGTTTTCGAAATGTCGTGAAAGAAGGATGGCATCCGAAAGGGAAAGATGGAGGGAAAGAATCCTGGAGGGGTGACTTCAAGGGAATAAATCAAGTGGTCAGTACTGAGATCCCTATGGCTTCCACTCCCAGCAATGATCTCAATTTTGCTTGCCGGGCACAAAAACCGAGAACACAAGATGCTGATTGATGCCTGATGATTGCCAAAGGCCGGCTGGATGGGAAAAGGAAAAGACGGAAAAGCCACTGACTCGGCCCAACAACACATATCCCGTCCTCTGTCCACTCTCAAGGATCCGTCCTCCTTTGGGCCTCCTCCGAAGAATGTCAATTACCACGGCGGTGCTGCCTTGCCAAACGAGATCACACCGCACACAGGGGGGTGGGGTGCACCCCTGACCCAGGAACAAATACGTGGCGCAAATCACGCTGCCCACGGTCCAGTCGCTGAGGAGGTAGAGGAACAAGCAAGACCGGCTGGACCTCCATTACCATACCGCGCAGATCGGACGGGTTTGAGGACCGATCATCTACCTCCTCCTCCACTCGCTCATCGTGATATCAGTGGAAGCCCAGCACCTCCCAATGAAGTGCAGCAGCCACCGAAACCCAAACCAGGTCTTCCTCCTAGGCTACCATCACGACAAAACACTGCCAGTAGCCTTGCTGCAGTCCCCGTGTCTTCGCCACCTCCTGCCTACGAATCGCTTCCGCCCAAACAACCCAGTCCACAGCCGAGCTCGCATTTTGGAATCAATCAAGCCGCCGTCAATCGACTAGGAAATGCGGGAGTCTCAGTCCCGGGGCTTGGTATCGGATCGCAATCCACCTCCACTCCTTCTAACCCGTGGCAGAACGAACAAAGCCAGTCTACCACTCCAAAGAGCCCATCACCTATTCCTCCCGCATCATCGGCCCCAGCACTAAACCAACTTTCAGAACTTCAATCCCGCTTTGCGCGAATGAACTCATCCACGAGCAACCCAAGTCCCCAGCCGACTACACAATCTCCCCCACCCGTTATACAACCTCAAACCCAACCTCAGGCACAGGGAACAAGCTGGGCAGAAAAGCAGGCGGCGCTGCGTACCGCATCCAACTTTCAAAAAGACCCATCATCAGTAAGCATGTCAGACGCCCGCTCCGCAGCCACTACGGCCAACTCGTTCCGAGAGCGGCACAAAGAAGATATTTCTGCCGCCAGTCAGCGCGCCAATCAATTCAACAAGAAATACAATGTGACAGGGAAGCTCAATAGTTTCCTCGAGAAGCACAGCTCGCCCTCCTCCGAGACTCCGCCACAGCAACCTCAGTATCTGCAGCAGCAACCAATAGCGCCACAACAACAGGTAGCAACCTTAGGAGTTACACACGACCCACTAGCACAACAAGCGAGTCCCGAGCTCACAGCATCGATATCGAGAAAACCACCGCCGCCACCGCCGCCGAAGAAACCCGCCAACATGCATGGGAATCTCAATGGAGTGGCGGGAGGCGCCGGTGCAGTGTCTCCACCTCCGGTTCCATTGGGGACGAGACCGAGTTATTCGTAATCCCAAGTGAAATATGGCCGGTTATGTTCAATCCAAGCTCTACAGCCGCGGTTATATTTGGGGAGCGCAGTACGGAGTAGGAGGCCTGGTATCCACTAGGTTTCCAGGTTCAGGTGCACGACTCCATGGAATACCCTCCATGCATTCAAGAACGCAACCAGTTTTCGTTAGGTTTAGTCTGGATAGGCCTTGTTTGATTTTGGGTCACATAGTTCTCTCGAATAGGGAAATGTCTAGCTAGTGGTGCCTAGTGCCTGCGCGTCTGAGCGGATAAATAGATGGTGCATACTCAAATACTTTGGCAAAGGGCATGACAACTGTGGTCTCCTCTCCCCCGCCCTCTGTGAAGAGTATGTATTGATATCGACCTGCCACCTGGTAGGAAATCTATACTTATTCTCCGTTCCTCCAACTCTTGACATCTAAATCCTAGAAGAGTATCAGTAGGTTGAACGAGCTGGGAGTACCTTGTTTTGAAAACTGCGTTTTGCCTTTTAGCTGGTTTGGTTGTTTGTAACTTGTTCTCATTGTTCATGAGAAGGGGGGTGGAGAATCCTTCATTTTGCGAAGTACTCGATCGTTCATACATACATACACCAAGCCCGTTCCTTCCAAGTCCCCCTCCCCCTTCGCTTTTGCGTTCGATTGTATTTGTTGCGTTGGTAGTAGTACTTACTTACTTGGGGTTACTGCGTGGCGGGTGAACACTGGAAGTCGAAACTCTCGACCCAGAATTTATCAATTATTAATATAATACAGCTAAGCAATCTGTTTCAGACTGGCGTCACGGACTCACGGAGCCTGGCAGATTATGTAAATCAATACACACCGCTGCCTAAATTTTCACTTGTCCATATTTAACCCTGGGCCTGGCGGTGTGATGCGATAGGGATGCGGCGGTTGAATTGCACGTCGTATTAATTACTGAGAGCAAGGTTGAATCTAATTGAGAAAATAGAATGAATGAATGGTGGACGTGACGCGTATCATTTATGTATTTAA
>Ga0105239_10004866_pt1 | contig 15894 bp, 8 predicted proteins | sample KBSC44metaG_FD_92761 | JGI IMG/M metagenome (GOLD analysis project Ga0105239, IMG submission 92761) | Corn rhizosphere microbial communities from Kellogg Biological Station, Michigan, USA - KBS C4-4 metaG | ecosystem: Host-associated > Plants > Roots > Rhizosphere > Soil | place: Michigan, USA...
ACGGAGCGATTCAGCCGTCGCTGGCGGATTCCTGGAATTCCTCCTCGGCAGGACAGCGTTGGCAGTTTACATTGCGGCATGGCATTACGTTTTCCGATGGCTCAGCTTTAACTTCTGATGTTGTCGCAGCCGCTCTTCGCAAGGCTAACCCTACATGGAGAGTTATATCTCAAGGAGACCTAGTCACCATTGAACTTGAAACAGCCGTTTTGGACTTTCCTGCTGAACTCTCGCTCTCTCGCAATGCCATCTTGCGTCGTGGCGACAAATTATTGGGTACTGGGCCGTTCGTTATGAGCCAGTGGGAGCCTCGGCATCGGTTGGTACTGGCTGCGCGTGATGATTATCGTGACGGGCGCGTGTTTCTGGACAGTATTGAACTGGAGATGGGCAAGCCTCAGCGCGAGCAGAACATCACGTTTGACCTCGGACGGACTGATGTCATTGATATTGCTCCAGACCAGGCGCGGCGTGCCGCAGGGGAAGGACGAAGGCTGGTGAACTCTTCTCCGTCCGAATTGATGGTGCTATGGTTTGCGCGTGATGCACAGTCGGAAGTCGAGCGGAAGTTGCGCGAAGCTCTGGCGATGAGCATCGATCGACCGTTGATGAACCGAGTTTTACTGCAAAATGATGGCGAGGCTGCTGCGAGCTTGCTGCCGACTTGGATGACCGGTTACGGCTTCGCGTTTTCCGCAGATGCAAATCAGGCCCGTGCAAAACAGCTGCGCACCGAAGCGGGACCAGCCCGTACGTGGGCCTTGGGGTACGACAACGATGATGCGCTCGCTCGCGTAGTAGCGGAGAGAATATTGCTTAATGCGCGGGATGCAGGCCTTAGCGTGCAGACCACTCTGTCGGCATCGGCAGATATTCGCCTCATTCGCATTCCACTGACATTAACGAATGAGCGAACTGAACTTTCAGAATTGTTTTCCGCCATGGGAATCTCTCCTATCAAGTTATCGAGTTCGAATGTGGAAAGCGTCTATAGCGCGGAGAATACATTCTTGCAATCACGGCGGGTAATTCCCCTTTTACATTTGCGATATGTATCGGGGATCAGTGCAAGTGTGCAGAATTGGTCTGTGGGTCGAGATGGAAGCTGGGATGTACAGGAAGTCTGGTTGTAAGGCAGGCAATGAACTTTCGCCGCAAATTGATGGGAGTATTCGTGCTCACGGTGGTGCTTTCGGTGGCCACGGTGGCAGGGGTGATTTCCCTGGTGGTGCGGCGTTCTTTTGACAAAGCTGACGACGAGCGTACTGCTGCATTGGTGGCACAGTTTCGCCGAGAATTCGATCGCCGCGGGAAAGAAGTGACGCATAGCGTGGAAACGATCGCGGCGAGTGATCCGGCAACGCGGATGGCTCTGGCAATCAACCAAAGCGTCGCTGATTATGGAGGCTACTTAAACGATGCAAAGGCCATCGCAGACAACCATCGCTTGGACTTTCTGGAATTCGCCGACGATCAGGGAACGATCATTTCCTCCGCACAATGGCCGGCAAGATTTGGTTACAAAGAAAGTTTTTTTCCCGCCGTTGCCGGCGCGAATACAAGTGCCTTTCTCAAGCGGGAGGAACTGCCCGATGGTATGGCTCTCGGGATATTTGCTTTGCGGGCCAACACAGTGGGTGACAAGCCGCTTTACGTGATTGGGGGGCGCCAGCTCGACAACGATTTTCTCGCCAGCATTGAACTTCCTGCGGGCATGCGGACCATGCTCTACCAAAACCTGGGAGATAGTTTTTCGCCGCAAAATCTGATTGATCCTTCGGGGTCGCTGCAATCGCCCGAGCAGTTGGCTGGACTGATCAGACAAGTTCAGCAACAGGCAAAAGAGTCCGTTGCCATCATTCACTGGAGCTCTTCATCGGATGACGATGAAGTGGTCCGCGCTATTCCACTCCGTGGCATAGATGAGAAGCTGTTGGGAATTCTGTTGGTGGGGAATTCACGCCGCGCCTATGTAGAACTCGGGCGCCATATACGGTCTGCTGCTTTTCTTGCGCTAGGAGCGGGAATTGTGCTGGCCATCATCTTTAGCAGTTGGGCGGCGGCGCGGGTGACACGTCCTGTGGAACAATTGGCAGATGCAGCACGTGAAGTCGCCGGTGGAAATTGGAACGCGCAAGCAGCCATCACGTCATCAGACGAATTGGGAGAACTCGCGGCTTCGTTTAATCAGATGACCCACGAGTTACTGGATCAGAAAGAGCGGCTGGTTCAGACCGAGCGGGTGGCCGCGTGGCGTGAATTAGCGCGGCGCTTGGCGCATGAGTTGAAGAACCCGCTGTTCCCTTTACAACTGACGGTGGAAAATCTGTTGCGGGCGCGACAGCAGAGTCCCGAACAATTTGAAGAAATATTCAAGGAGAGCTCTGCCACATTACTCGCTGAAATTGCAAATTTGAAAACCATCATTGGTCGCTTCAGCGAGTTCTCCAAAATGCCACAGCCGCAGTGGCAGAAGCTCGATTTGAACGAAGTTGTGCGGAACGTTGGACGGCTTTTTCAGGCGCAATTACGCGCGCCCGAGCGGTCGGCGATCGAATGCAAATTGGAACTGGCGAATGACCTATCGTCGATAGCGGCAGATCCCGAATTGCTGCATCGGGCACTTTCCAATCTGGTTCTGAATGCAATGGATGCCATGTCGCAAGGTGGAACACTGATCTTGCGCACGTCGCGTCAAGAGGAAAATGCCCGCATCGAAGTGTCCGATACTGGCACGGGCTTGACTCCAAAAGAGTGTGAACGGTTGTTCACGCCCTATTACACGAACAAGGCACATGGCACAGGACTCGGCTTGGCGATTGTGCAGTCGGTCATCAATGATCACGGAGGCAGGATCAGCGTACGTAGCGAACCTGGCCAGGGTACTACGTTTGTGATCGAGCTGCCGGGTAATATGGGAAAGCTCACAGCAGTGGCACAAGGAGAGGCCGCCAACACTTAACTCCGCGACCTTCGCGCACTTTGCGGTTGGGATTTTTGTTCGTGGGCAAGACAAAAATCTAAAACTCGGAGTGCGTAAAGATAAGGTCGCAAAGATCGGCAAAGGAATCTTAAAAAATCATGGCAACAAAGGCACACATACTCGTCGTGGATGATGAAGCCAACACTCTGGCTTCGCTGTCGCGCGCCTTTCGACTTGCTGGACATGAAGCAGCGGTTTGTGACAATGCGGCTAAAGCACTGGAACTGGCCAAATCGCAGAATTTCGATTTGATTTTCTCTGATGTGGTCATGCCCGGAAAAGATGGGTTGGCGTTACTGGAGGAAATGCGCGCGCAGGGAATCACTACGCCAGTGATCATGATGTCGGGGCAAGCACATATCGAAATGGCAGTGCGTGCTACTAAGCTGGGGGCTTTGGATTTTCTGGAGAAACCAGTCTCAACAGACAAATTGCTTCTCACCATTGAGAACGTTTTGAAACTCCAACGTCTGGAGTCGGAGAATCGTCAACTCCGCCAGCGTTTAGGGAAGCATGAGATCGTCTGGAGTGGCGAGACGATGAAAAGAATCATGGCCCAGGCGGAGCGAGTGGCGGCAAGCGAGACTCGCGTCTGCATTCTGGGAGAAACCGGAACCGGAAAAGAACTAGTCGCCCGCACTCTGCATGAACACAGCTCGCGCGCTTCGGGGCCTTTTATCACTCTAAATTGTGCGGCGGTCCCGGCTGAGCTAATTGAATCTGAGTTGTTTGGCCACGAAAAAGGATCTTTCACCGGCGCAGCCGGGCGCCACGTCGGCAAGTTTGAGCAAGCGGAGGGCGGGACAATTTTTCTGGATGAGATCGGCGATATGCCTGTGCCGATGCAGGCTAAGCTGCTTCGTGTGCTAGAGGAAGGAGAAGTCGAACGTATTGGTGGTGATAAACCTGTTCGTGTAGATGTTCGGGTAGTGGTCGCCACACATCGAAATCTGGAATCGCTGGTGCGAGATGGAAAGTTTAGGCAGGACTTGTTTCACCGCGTCTATGTCTTCCCCGTTGTGCTGCCGCCGCTGCGTGAGCGGCGCGAAGATATTCCTGCTTTGATCGAACATTTTGCCCGCCAAGTCTGCGCGCAAAATAGCTGGAAGCCGATTCCCTTTTCACCGGAGGCAATTCAGGCATTGCAATCGTACCCTTGGCCAGGAAATGTTCGCGAGCTTCGCAACACCGTCGAACGATTGATGCTGATGGCAACCGATGGATTAGTCACGGAGGAAACCGTGTCCCTGACTCTGCCTCAGGGGGCCAGTTCGGGCGGAACAGCGATATTTACGAGTACAGGGTCACTTTCCGATCGCGTGCAACAGTATGAGCGTGAAGTGATTCTGGCCGAGCTGAAGCGAAACAACAATCACATCACCAATGCCGCTAAAGCTCTAGGTTTGGAACGAAGCCACTTATATAAGAAGGCGGAGCAACTAGGCATTGATTTAAGGGCGTTGCGGCAAGAGTCTGGACGCTAGGGTTTGCAAACGAATACACTACAAACGCCGAAGGAAAATATCGGCTTTTCGAGCGGCGCTACTGTCGGCTCGTGATATATTCGCCAGATTAGCAGAAGTGGGGCTCCCTGCTAACGAACCACCCGCAAGTTAACTATCTAGTATGTCTGGCCGTCTGAGTAATGGCAAAGAACCCGGCGCTACGACCCTGAAGTCCGTGGCTCGTCATGTGGGATTGTCCGCTGGGACAGTTTCCAGCGTGCTGAATAATTCTCCGTCTGCGGCACACATTCCACAGGCTACCCGCGACCGAATTCATGCCGCGGCAAGAGAGCTCAACTATCGTCCCAATTTACTGGCTCGTTCTCTGCGTAAACAGCGCACCTACACCTTGGGAATTATCGCCAACGATTTGGGGGATGCCTATACCTCCCTGGTCATTGCGGGAATTGAAAAATTCCTACGGCAGAACGACTACTTCTTCATTAGCGGCGTTCACCACCACAAACGCGACCAGCTTGAAGCCTACTCTGACATGCTGATGCAACGCGGTGTAGAAGGTGTGATTTTGGTGGATTGGAATTCAGAGTACACCCATTCCCTGCCGACAGTGGCGGTTTCTGGACATCGCCAGTCTGAGGGTGTGACAAATATTGTATTGAACCATCACAATGCAATTTTTTCCGCGCTTAAGCATCTGGTTGACCTGGGCCATCGCGATATTGCTTTCATGCGAGGCCATCCGGCCAGCGCAGACGCTGAAACTCGGTGGCAATCCATTTGTGAGATTGCGCCACAATTGGGAATTGCCGTACGAGATGAGCTAGTGATTCAGTTTGATGTAGAAGAGTTTTCGCCGGAGTTAGGTTATCCCTTCGCCAAACAACTTTTGGCGAGGAACAAACCTTTCACTGCCCTGTTTGCTTACAACGATCTTTCGGCGATCGGTGCCATGCGTGCGTTTCAGGAATCCGGGCTGCGAGTACCCCAGGATATTTCAGTGGTTGGGTTCGACGATATTCCGGTAGCAGTTTATTACTATCCAAGTTTGACTACGTTGCGGCAGCCGCTGGTCGCAATGGGAGAGTTGGCCGCACGGACTTTGGTCGAGAGGATTGAAGGGAAAGAAGCGTCTCCTTCAGAAATCGCTGTCGAAGGAGAGCTGGTGGTACGAGAATCTACAGGGCCTGCCCCGACTTTATCTACAAGCAGAAATCGCAGTGCTCACTTGGTAAAAGCCTAATCCCAAAACTTAATTCTAGGAAACGCGCTCGTGTGCGTATCCTGCTGCGGCCAGTGCAGAGAGAAGTTCTGCAATGTGGTCTGGGCCGCGTGTTTCCATAGTGATGTCGATGGCGGTGTCGCCTAAGTTCACGCCGTAGTAGGCGCGGTCGTAAGCGGTTTCCACGATGTTTGCGCGGTGTTGAGCGAGAATCCCTGTCAGCCTATTTAATGCACCAGGGTAGTCAGGGAGATGCACACGGAGGCGTACGAGGCGACCGTCTTTTACTAAGCCGCGCTCGATGATGCGCGAGAGCAACGTGACGTCGATGTTTCCACCGGATACGAGAACCACCACCTTCTTTCCTGCCAGCGGCAGTTTGTGATTCAGAACGGCCGCAATGGCAGCTGCGCCTGCACCTTCAGCCAGGGTTTTTTCACGTTCCAATAAAAGAAGAATCGCGTTGGCAATTTCTTCTTCTGTGACTGTGACAACCTGATCTACATATTTTTTTACCAGTGGCAGCGTGTTGTCTCCAGTGCGCAGAACAGCGATACCATCGGCAATCGTCGCCGCCGGACTCAGGACCACAGGTTTGCCTGCTGCTAATGCAACTTCCATCGAGGGTAGGCGCGCTGGCTGGACTCCGTAAACTTTTACTTTCGAATTTGTTTCTTTTACCGCGCAGGCAATTCCGCTGATTAAGCCGCCACCACCGATTGGAATCACAACCGCCTCAACGTCAGAGCATTGGTGAAGCATTTCGAGGCCTAACGTTCCTTGCCCGGCGATTACGGCTTCATCATCGAAGGGGTGGATGAATGTCAGGTGCTCCGCCTGGCTGCGACGGATGGCTTCGGCGCAGGCTTCGTCGTAATTTGCCCCGTGCAGAACTACATCTGCGCCGTAACCCTTGGTGGCTGAGACTTTGGTCAACGGCGTGGTTAGCGGCATCAGGATTTGCGCTTTGATTTTGTGGAGTCCCGCATGATAGGCGACCCCTTGAGCATGGTTACCAGCGGAAGCTGCGATTACTCCACGGGCGCGTTCTTCCGGGGACATCGTGAGCAGCTTGTTTAAAGCGCCGCGCTCTTTGAAAGCCCCAGTACGCTGGAGATTATCGAGCTTCAGGTAGACCGAGTTATTTGTCAGCTTTGAGAAAGTTTCCGACCTTGCACACGGGGACAGATAAAGAGATTTTTTTATGCGAGCTTGCGCCGCCTGGATGTCGGCAAGCGAAAGCGACGAGGCTTTCGGAGTGGTAATGGGGATTGCCATGTTGTGTGCTTAACAGCTTAGCTTAGCGGCACGCCAAAAGCTTTAACCACAGACGGCCAAGAGTTTCACAAAGGGTTCCTCTGTGCTTCTCTTTTGTCCTCTGTGGTTAGTTTTTACACCGCCGGACGCGCCTCGACTCCCCGCGCAGTAGCGGTTAGATTCGCCGTCGACTCTTCTCTTAGATAACGATCCACACCTTCCGCAGCCTTACGTCCTTCAGAGATCGCCCACACAACCAGTGACTGGCCCCGACGCATATCACCCGCTGCAAAGACGCCGGGGACCGAGGACATGTAGTTTGCGTTCGTGGCTACGTTGCCGCGGGCGTCGAGCTCAACGCCCAATTGCTCCAGCAATCCATTACGCACCGGGCCAAGGAATCCCATGGCCAACAGTACTAAGTCGGCGTCCATTGTGAACTCGCTGCCGGGGATCAGTTCGAACTTCGGCGGCGGGCCTACACGGACTGCGTGAAGCCGCTTCACGTTTCCGTTGGCATCGCCGGAGAATTTCTGTGTGGCGATGCTCCAATCGCGAATGCCGCCTTCTTCGTGCGCTCCTTCGGTGCGCAGCTGCATCGGCCATAGCGGCCATGGAGTCTGTGGTGCGCGCTCGGCGGGCGGCATCGGCATGATTTCGAATTGGTGAACTGAGAGCGGTTTCTGGCGATGGGTTGTGCCCAGGCAGTCAGCGCCCGTGTCTCCGCCGCCAATGATTACCACGTGTTTTCCATTCGCGAGAATATCCAGACTCACATCGAGTTCATCGCCATGGCAGCGTTTGTTCTGCTGCGGCAGGAACTCCATGGCGTAGTGAATGCCCTTTAAATCCCTTCCCGGGACCACGAGATCCCTTGGTTGTTCCGCGCCTCCAGCCAGCAGCATGGCGTCGAACTCTTGCTGCAAATCCTCCACCGGCGCGCCCTTACCCACGTGCGCGTTGGTGACGAACTTCACCCCCTCGCCTTGCATCTGTTTCATGCGGCGGTCGATGAGGTGTTTCTCCATCTTAAATTCGGGGATGCCGTAGCGCAGCAGTCCTCCGATGCGGTCGGCTTTTTCGTATACCGTAACCCAGTGTCCGGCACGATTGAGTTGTTGCGCCGCAGCGAGACCGGCGGGGCCGGAGCCGATGACCGCTACTTTTTTTCCGGTACGGAACGGCGGTGGCTCCGGATGGATCCAGCCCTCTTTGAAAGCGCGGTCGATGATGTTTTTCTCGATCTGCTTGATCGTGACTGGCGGCTCGTTGATGCCCAGCACACAAGCAGCCTCGCATGGGGCGGGGCAGATGCGTCCGGTGAACTCAGGAAAATTATTGGTTGCATGCAGCTGACGGACAGCTTCTTTCCAGCGTCCGTGATAAACGAGATCATTCCAGTCCGGGATGATGTTGTTGACCGGACATCCGGTGTGACAGAACGGGACCCCACAATCCATACAGCGTGCACCCTGAGCGCGGAGTTTTTCTTCGGCGAAATCCTGATAGATTTCGAACCAGTCGTTCACGCGCTCGATGACCGGGCGGCGTGCGGCGTGTTCGCGCGGGTACTCCATGAATCCGGTGTTCTTACCCATGGTGCACCTGCTCTTCCACCGCCACTGGAACTGGCAACGGCGCGCCGGGAACATATGGTTGCTGAGAGCGGCTGACTCCCAGCACGCGCTTGAACTCGTGCGGGAAAACCTTGATGAAGCGCGGTAGGACTTCGAGCCAACTATCGAGAATGCGTTTGGCGCGATGGCTGCCGGTGAGTTCGTGATGGCGGCTGATCAACTTATGCAAGAATTCAACATCCTTCGGCTCAATGACTGGTTCCAAATCCACCATTGAGAGATTGCAACGCTCTTCGGTGAACTCGCCCTTTTCGTCGAAAACGTAGGCGATGCCTCCGCTCATTCCGGCGGCGAAGTTGCGGCCGCAGGAGCCTAGGACAACAACCAAGCCGTTAGTCATATATTCGCAGCCGTGGTCGCCGACGCCTTCAACCACCGCGGTTGCGCCGGAGTTACGAACGGCGAAGCGCTCGCCAGCGACACCGCTGAAGAAGGCTTCTCCACTGGTCGCGCCGTAGAGCACCACGTTGCCGATCACGATGTTCTCTTCGGCGGCGAAGGTAGATTTTTCCGGCGGATAGACGACCACACGTCCACCTGAGAGTCCTTTGCCGACGTAGTCGTTGGCATCTCCTTCCAGAGTCAGCGTCACCCCTCTGGCCAGAAAAGCCCCGAAGCTTTGTCCGGCGGATCCTTTGAAGTGGAAACGGACGGTGTCATCCGGCAGGCCTTCTGAGCCGTAGCGCTTAGCGATTTCTCCACTCAACATTGCCCCGACCGTGCGGTGCACGTTGCGGATTGGAAATTCGGATTCAACCGGCTCGCGGCTTTCGAGCGCCGGCTGGGCGGCTTCGATCAGTTTGTGATCGAGTGCAGCCTCGAGTCCATGGTCCTGCGCGATTTTGCAATGCCGCGCCACGCGGCTGGGCAACGGCGGGTTGTAGAGGATCATCGAGAGGTCGATGCCGCGCGCTTTCCAGTGATCGACTGCGGGTTGTACATCGAGCATGTCTACGCGTCCGACCATCTGGTCGAGTTTCTTGAAACCAAGCTCTGCCATGTACTGGCGGACTTGCTCGGCGATGAAGAAGAAGAAATTAATGACTTGCTCGGGCTGTCCGCTGAACTTCTTGCGCAGTTCAGGATCTTGCGTGGCGATGCCGACTGAACAGGTGTTCAGATGGCACTTGCGCAGCATGATGCAACCCATGGTGATGAGCGGAATCGTGGCGAAGCCGAACTCTTCGGCGCCGAGCAATGCGGCTATAGCGACGTCACGGCCGGTCATCAGCTTGCCGTCAGTTTGCACGCGGATGCGGCTGCGCAGGTCGTTTAGTAGCAGCACTTGCTGCGTTTCCGCAAGGCCAAGCTCCCACGGAATTCCTGCGTGCTTGATCGAGCTGATTGGAGACGCACCGGTGCCGCCACTGTCTCCGCTGATGAGGACGACATCCGCATGAGCTTTCGCGACTCCAGCAGCGACGGTGCCAACTCCGACCTCGGAAACTAGCTTCACCGCAATACGGGCTTGCGGATTTACGTTCTTTAAATCGAAGATCAACTGAGCCAGGTCTTCGATCGAGTAAATGTCGTGATGTGGCGGTGGAGAAATTAATCCCACTCCGGGGATCGAGTGCCGCAAGCGAGCGATGTACTCATCCACTTTATGGCCGGGAAGCTGGCCGCCCTCTCCGGGCTTTGCTCCCTGCGCCATTTTGATTTGTAGCTCGTCGGCGTTGATCAGGTAATTCGCAGTCACGCCGAAACGGGCTGATGCGACCTGTTTCACCGCACTGCGGCGCGAATCACCGTTAGCATCTTTCTTGTAGCGCTCTTCGTCTTCCCCGCCCTCGCCCGTATTCGACTTGCCTCCGATGCGGTTCATGGCAATAGCCAGCGTCTCGTGCGCTTCTTTGCTGATCGAACCAAACGACATCGCGCCCGTGGTAAAGCGTTTGACGATTTCTTTGGCCGGCTCAACCTGGTCAATCGAGATCGGCTTCTTCGCCTTCTTGATCTTCATCAGGCTTCGCAGCGTGGCCAGGTTGCGGCTCTGCTGGTCGATAAGATCGGTGTATTCCTGAAAGGTCTTGGGGTTGTTGTCGCGCACCGAATGTTGCAGCTTGCTGATCGTGGATGGATTCAGCAGGTGATACTCGCCATTCACGCGGAAGTGGTACGAGCCGCCCACCGCAAGCTCGGTATCGAATTCGGTGATCGGCTGGAACGCATATTTGTGCTTGAGCAGGGCTTCACGGGCCAAGACCTCGAGGCCAACGCCTTCGACACGAGACGTCGTGCCGGAGAAGTAGACTTCGACCAACTCCTGATTCAACCCAATGGCCTCGAAGACCTGCGCGCCACGATAGCTTTGCAGGGTCGAGATGCCCATCTTAGAGAACGTCTTCAGCAGGCCCTTGTTGATGCCCTTGATGAATTTTTGAACGGCGATCTCAGGCGTGATGCCATCGGGCAAGTAGCCCCGCATCGCCAGGTCTTCCAGCGTCTCAAACGCCAGATATGGGTTGATAGCGCTAGCACCGTAGCCGATGAGCAGCGCGAAGTGCATGACCTCGCGCGGTTCGCCGGATTCGATGATCAGTGCGACCTGGGTGCGGGTTTCTTCCTTCACCAACAAGTTGTGAACAGCGGCCAACGCCAGCAAGCTCGGTATCGGCGCGTAGTCTTTGTCGACTCCGCGGTCTGAGAGAATCAGCAGCGTGTAGCCTGATTTCACCGACAACGCTGCACGGCGAGCAAGATCGTCTAACGCTTGCTTGAAGCCAGCTTCGCCATCGGATACGCGATACAACGCCGGCAGCGTGATCGCCAGTAAATCTCCCTGAGAGACGCGACGCAGTTTTTCGAGATCCCGGTTAGTCAACAGCGGATGCTCGATGCGCAGAGTGTGGCAATTGATCGGCTTCTCGTCGAGAATGTTGCGTTCAGTGCCGATATAACTGATGAGCGACATCACCATCTCTTCGCGGATGGGATCGATCGGCGGGTTGGTGACCTGTGCGAAAAGCTGCTTGAAATAGTTGAACAGCGGCTGCGGCTTGTCGGAAAGACACGCCAACGGCGTATCGGTCCCCATCGAGCCGATTGGTTCCTCGCCCTGTTTCCCCATGGGCTCAAGGATCATTCTCAGATCCTCGTCGGTATAGCCGAAGGCGCGCTGACGGCGGACGATGGTTGAATGATCGGCGCCATGGATGCGTGAGGGCTCGGGAAGTTGATCCATGCGGATCTGATTTTCTTTGAGCCAATCGGCGTATGGCTGGCGCGACGACAGCGTCTTCTTAATTTCTTTGTCGGCGATGATGCGGCCTTCAACCGTGTCCACCAGGAACATTTTTCCCGGCTGGAGGCGGCCTTTGGACTTCACCCGCTCCGGCTCGATGGCTAGCACGCCCGTTTCAGATGACAGCACCACTAAGTCATCATGGGTGACCACGTAGCGACCTGGACGCAGGCCGTTCCGATCCAGCGTAGCACCGATCATTTTTCCATCGGTAAATGCAATGGCAGCAGGACCATCCCACGGCTCCATCAACGACGCGTGGTACTCGTAAAACGCACGCTTCTCCGGCTTCATATGCGGATTACCGGCCCAAGCTTCAGGGATCAGCATCGCCATCACATGAGCGATGGAACGTCCGCTCATGGTGAGCAGTTCGACCGCGTTATCGAAGTTTGCGGAGTCGCTGCCCCCCGGCTGGATGATTGGGAACAACTTCTTGATATCGCCGTTGAACTGGGGAGTTTCAAGAATCGACTGGCGTGCATTCATCCAGGCCACATTGCCCTTCAGCGTGTTGATTTCGCCGTTGTGCGCAATGTAACGATAGGGATGGGCTAGCTTCCAACTGGGAAAAGTATTCGTCGAAAAACGCTGGTGCACTAGACACAATGCGCTAGTGACATCGGGATCGGAAAGTTCTCCATAGAAATTCGCGATCTGCGGAGCGAGTAGCAGGCCTTTGTAGACGATAGTTCTACACGAGAGCGAGGGGATATAGAAGAATTCCTTGTCCTCAATATCCGACTCGGCGATCTCCTTTTCTGCACGCTTGCGGACGATGTAGAGCTTGCGCTCGAAGGTATCTTCATCTACGCAATCAGGACAGCCTACGAAAATCTGCTGGATATAGGGCTGTGATGCGCGGGCAACGCGGCCGATGGCGTCTCCATCGACTGGCGTGTCTCGCCAACCCAGAACCGCCAATCCTTCTTCACTGATAATTCTTTCTAAAGTTCCTTCAGCCTGGAGGCGCGGATTTTTTTCCACCGGCAAAAATGTCATGCCGACTGCGTACTTCCCAGGCTCGGGCAGTTCGAAGCCCAGAGATGCGCACTCGCGCGCAAAAAACTTGTGGGGAATCTGAATGAGGATTCCAGCGCCGTCACCAGTCTCCGGATCGCAGCCGCAGGCTCCGCGGTGGGTGAGGTTGATCAGGACCTGGATGCCTTTGCGGATGATGTCATGGCTCTTGTGTCCGCGGATGCTGGCCACAAAACCCATGCCGCAGGCGTCGTGCTCATAGTCGGGGTGGTAGAGACCCTGAGCCGGGGGCAAACCATTGAACGTTTTGTACTGCTTAGTCAACCTTCGTTGTCTCCGTTTATTTAAAAGTACTTGCCCATCACCAACGCTATCGGGCGGCTGGCCCCAGGGCTGGAATCAGCCATGAGAGGAGTTATCTATATTATTCGTGGTATTGGCTTTATGCACCAAAAAGCAGCGTGCGAAAATTTCGATGAGCAGGATGGATATTTCCAATTGCGATGGAGCAGGCGATCCCTCTGAAGTAACTCCGGCTGGCGCTTATTCTTTGATAGTATGTTGCTTCTGGCCGCAGGCCTTTGTAAGTTGCTGAGGCGCTCGCGTTTAACGACCCACCGCCGGAAATACGAGGCGCGTGGGTCTTTACATGTCAGGCAAATCAAACCATGAAATCTGCAAAATCCAAGAGCACTGTCTCGCCAGTTGTCATGAAGTTTGGCGGGACTTCAGTTGAAAATTCAGACGCGATCGCGCGAGTAGCGGAAATTGTTACCAGCCGCAAGGGACAGGGACGCGTGGTTGTGGTCAGCGCGCTGGCGAAAGTTACCGATCAGCTGGTGGCCATGGGACAGAAAGCGGCCTCGGGCGATTGTGATGCCAGCCTTGGAGTTTCCAAGGAACAACGCGAGCGGCATCTGCGGACGGCAAAGTCTTTGTTGGGATCGAAACTGTTCCCTGCCATTGAGCCGAAGATTGAAGCGACCTTTGATCAGCTGGAAGACTTTTTGCGCGGCGTTTCTGCGGTGCGTGAGTTGTCCCCACGGAGCAGCGATTATTTGCTTTCTTTTGGTGAATTGATCTCCAGCGAGATTGTGGCTGCAGCTTTCAACGCGCGCGGTCTGGACGCGGTTTGGGTGGACTCACGCAAGTGCCTGGTGACGAATAACAACCATACTCGCGCCTTGCCTTTGCTTGATCTGACGCGGGAGAAGGCTCAGGCTCTGATAGGTCCGATTGTGGCCAAGGGAAAAATTCCGGTCATGGGTGGATTCATCGCTTCCACCGCGGAAGGAATTCCTAGCACGCTGGGACGCGGGGGATCGGATTACTCGGCGGCTGTGATTGGCGCTGTGCTGGATGCCGAGCGGATTGAGATTTGGACCGATGTCGAAGGGATGATGACAACCGATCCGCGATTGTGTCCGGATGCGCGGACCATTGAAAAGATCAGTTTCAATGAAGCAGCTGAGCTGGCTTACTTTGGAGCCAAGGTTTTACATCCCGCCACACTACTCCCTGCTATTCAGCAGAACATTCCGGTTTATGTTCTAAACTCGCGCAATGTGAAGAGCACCGGAACCGAGATCACGGAGAAAGCGCCGCCGGGAAAAGATACGTTCCGCGCGATCACGGCCAAAACTGGCGTGAGCATTGTTACCGTCGTGGCAACGCGTGGCGTGATGGTTCACGGGTTCCTGCGCTCTGTGTTTGAGGCGCTGGATCAACATGCGGCGTCAGTCGACATCGTAGGTATTTCCGAAGTCAGTATGTCGTTCACGATGGAAACCAAGCGACTGCCACAGGCGTTGCTGGCCGATTTAGAAAGGATCGCCGAAGTCACTGCTGAAGATCAGCAGGCGATCATTTGTTTGGTTGGTGACAATATTCACGGTCGCCCCGGCATCGCCGCCAACGTATTCAACACGGTTGCAGAATCTGGCGTGAATATCCGCATGATTTCTCAGGGCGCATCGGAAATCAACATCAGCTTTGTGATCAAAGAGAGCGATGTACCGCATTGCGTGCGGCATCTACACGATCACTTTTTCGGATCTGCGATGACTGCGGTCAAAGCGAAGTCTGCGAAGAAAGGTTCGCGCCGGTAGTTGCCAACGCTTCAGTCAGCCATGAAGAAAAAGAAATCGCCACCGAAACGCGCTACAAGCTCCTCAAAGTCGGCTGCTACTTGCAAAGTGGCGATTGTCGGATTCGGTACGGTTGGCAGTTCTGTCGCGCGCATTTTTTCTGAGCGCTCTCTGCCGGGCGTTCAAATCACGCATATATGCAACCGCAACGTGGCGCGCAAGAAGGTGGATTGGCTATCCGAGGATGTTATCTGGACTGACAACTTCAATGACATTCTAAAATCCGATGCCAACATCGTGGTGGAAGTCATCGGCGGGCAGAAGCCTGCGGGAGAGTGGATCAAGAACGCGCTTTCGGCTGGCAAATCGGTGGTGACTGCCAACAAGCAGGTGATTTCGCGGCGTGGTCCGGAATTTGAAAAGTTGGCGCAGCAGAAAGGATGCCACATTGTGTTTGGCGCCTCGGTGGCTGGAGGCGTCCCGGTTATCTCTGGGCTTGAAGAAGGACTCGCTGGAGACGAGTTGTTCAGAATCTACGGAATTCTGAATGGCACCTGTAACTACATTCTCAGCCAAATTGAAAGTGCTGGAGTTTCATTCGCGGACGCTTTGTCTGAAGCGCAGCGCCTGGGCTTTGCGGAAGCTGATCCGACCGAAGATGTCGACGGGCTGGATGCACGGGCCAAGTTGGCGATTCTGGCGCGCATGGGATTGCACAGCAGTGTTGAACCAGAGCAGATTCTGGCGCGGTCGATTTCCGCCATCACGGCTCTGGACTTTCATTATGCGAAATATCTGGACTGCACGATTCGGCAGATCGCTTGGGCACAGCTAGAAAATGATCATCTGTTTGCCGCAGTGCACCCGGCGTTGGTGAGGTTGATGTCGCTCTTGCCGAGCGCGTAGTTGTACGTGGAGTCGAACTCCAGCCGCTGCACGGTCTGCAGGTTGGTCGGCTTGAGCCGGTTGTAGACGACTTCCGCCATCTTGCGGAAGTCTTCGGGCGTCTTCCCCTCGGCC
>Ga0105239_10004867_pt1 | contig 15893 bp, 13 predicted proteins | sample KBSC44metaG_FD_92761 | JGI IMG/M metagenome (GOLD analysis project Ga0105239, IMG submission 92761) | Corn rhizosphere microbial communities from Kellogg Biological Station, Michigan, USA - KBS C4-4 metaG | ecosystem: Host-associated > Plants > Roots > Rhizosphere > Soil | place: Michigan, USA...
ACTAGGAAACCTAGGCGGGATTGTAAAGAACATGTCATGGCCATCCGCTCTATAAGCAGGGTACCTATGCAAAAGCAGTCGACACTCAAGGGAAGCAAACGTTTAGGAACAAGGGTTTCCTACGGCAGAATAAATCGCACTTTACCGGGGGTCATTATCGGCATACCACTGACAAGTTTGCCAGACTCGTGTGCAGATTCAGTAATCGTCGTCTCTACGTCCACGATGATGTGCCGTTTGCGATGCTTGCCTTGAGCTCTCGACAAATCTCGACCAATGCAATTCGGCGATCTGCGGACAAAAACACCTTTGTTTCTAGGTTTGTAATCTCGTCTGGGCTCATAGGATACGTCTTAGACGGGCGCTTTTTGGTCCCCTGATGTTGTTGCGTCGTCAGGACATCTTTGGCCAGACTCAAGCGCCGATAGGATCTCTACCACCCATCTTTCGGTTGTCTGCTTCAGGTTGTTTCCAATCAAAGTCGACCCTTGAACGGCTCGCACCAGTTCCATCGCCTCCTCTCGTCTTCTCGCATCCAGCACGGCCGCATTACGATCATATCTCACCCGAATTTCACTAGGAGCTGCCTTGCAATATCTACTCAATGCACCAACCACAGTCCGAAACCCTTGGTCAGTATTGCTCTGGAACCGACACATTCCTCTATGATCTGCCGCGATACCGCAACGTTCGGTATCAGGGAGAATTGGTGCGGCGCTCCACTCCTCTACAACATAATCCCTTCCGTGAATGAGATCCGTCCGCCGTTGTTCCCAGAGGAAGAATATGCGGAAATTCCGCATCAACGGCACAAATTGATCCGTGATGTTCTGCAACATCTCGGAGTCTTCTTCCAGTGCCTTGACCAAATTTGATTCTGTTTGCAGGACGGCTTTGGGGAAAGCTAATGCTGTCATTTTCTGGATGTTGCCCAGTAAGCGGGCCTTACTGGAACCGTGATGCGGTGTCCCGAAGAAGATGATTGCGTAGGTGCAAGTAAAAATGGAGTGGAGGTGCGATATTTTGTGTTCAGTACGACTTTCGGAGTAGGCAAGAGCCTAGAAAGGAGACATTTATATGTTAGCCCTCTGCCGGGGTTGAGCCAATTTGGACTCGTAGATGAGTATGGAAAACAGGCCAACGCACTCTTTTGACAATAATGCCGCCTAACGAGTGGCATAAGAAAATGATGGGCCTGTCAGTTGCACCTTCAAGCTGCGACACAATGGTAAGTACTTGGTATGTGCACAGCGAGCAAACTGTAAAATAACGACATGCTTACCTCTCGATCTTCGTACAGTTGCTGTACTAGTGATTGGGCATGCTGGAGGATGCGATCTGAACCTGTCTTGCCTTTTAAGGAAAAGATGTTCGCATTGTATCCCCATGTCAAGACTCTTGCACGCTTGACATAACTTGGAAGAAGATCTTGGTGATTTAGCCAGCAGACTCTCTCGCTTTCTTTTGTGGAAGGCTCGCAGGTCCACGTTTTGATTGCGTCGCCGTTAAGGCCGTGCACGGCGACGATGCTGTGAAGGTAATAAATGTCAGCCGGGAAGGGTCAAATGTGAAATTCCAAATGGCCTATTTGGGAGCTGACGTACTCTATCTCTGTTTTTCCTTCTTGCGGTCGATAAAGTTGATAGATCCCGAAGATTTGATGCGTAGGTAAAACTGTTGCCATTGTCAACCCAACACACCAGCTGAAAACGATGGGGATTTAGAAATGGTAGAAGAATGCGCTGAATTGGTGAGAGATATTGGTCGGCCGAGTCCTACATACCTCCAGCAGGCTGCCGTGCCGCAGTTGGGGTAGGGGCATCGTGCTAAATATTAAACCCGGCCATACTGCGCCACGAGTTTGGGATGCGCGTCCCCAAGCCGGAATGTGTGGGCAACCCACAGCTTTGGCTACCTGTTAGACGCTGGCCAAAGTGTTGACCGACTGTAGCTATGTGTAGGTAGGCGAGCGGAAATTGTCCACGTCTCGGGGATTTTGGAGGAAGGCGCAGCGTCACGTCAGCCTTGTCCAATGATCAGACTAACCGATCAAAGGCCAATTTCTACCTGTGGCCAGCGAGATGCAGGACACCGAATTTGTGGCAGCTGTTTTGCTGTAATATGGTCCGTGGTATGTTGATTAGCAAATGTTGCCGAGCAGTTGTGTAATTCTTTATTCTAGTACTCGTTTTATACTGCGTCAATATTCATACACAATGTTCGACCGTCCTTCCTTGATTCAACTGCCGTCGCACCAACTGGACCCTGCAGCCGTCGGCACTCGACAGCACCAGAGTAAGCGTCTGTCTCTCAGTCCCTGGAGGTTCGTTGACCTCGTTGTCAGGTAGGGCAATTTTCGAACATGCCTGAAGAAGCCTTACGACTGTGTAAGAAACTTCCATGAGGGCAAAATCTTCACCAAGGCACTGCCGCGGCCCACCATTGAATGGGAAATAAGCCCATCCAATTTTCGCAAGCTCCTTCCCTTCCCATCTCTCTGGCCGAAACCTGTCTGCATCTTGGCCATAGATGCTATTCACCCGTGAATTGACATATTGTGAAAACACAACCAGCTCACCCTTTCTGACCAAGATTGGATGTTGGCCATCTGATCCGCCTCCAGTGGGTAGAAAGGTGGTTTTAGTGGCCTCTCGATTGTTTAGAGGGACTGGTGGGTAAATTCGTAAGCCTGGAGACTCTCGTGTAAGCAAAATTCTGATGTCAATTGGTTTCAGAGGACCGACTTTCTTTTATGACGCAGCCAAGGTAAGGCATCCTTCGGATCTGCTCCCGTGTCGGATGGATTGATTCCCCCAGAATCGAAGTGACTTCGCGCCGAAGCCGGTCCATAACTGAAGGATGACGGACAAGGAGACGGCTAGAAGAGGAGACGAAGTTAGTTATAGTGTGCGGTGCACAATGATTTAGGTGAACTTACAATGTCCACGAAAGACAGCACGCTGTAGTGTCTCTCCCAGCTAAGAGAACGTTAAGTAGTTGATCCCGAAGCGCGTTCGTATTTTTAGACTCCTTTGATACTTGGTCAATAAAGCCGTAAGAATCATCCTCCAAGGTCGCATTATCATTCAATAGCTTTCTTTCTTCGATATATCGTTCTACATAACGATGGACATTCCTGCAGGCGCGTCGAAAGCGAGGGGGATTGTATAGAAAGTGCCAGGGCGCAATTCGAAATCTCTTTGCTAACCCTTCTTGGGCAATGTTGAAGCTCTCTGAGAACTCTTTGTTTTCTGCGTCCTGGTCAATGCTTGCTCTTAAGCTGTAAACTGATCGTCCTAGCAACAATGCAGTTGTGGTATCCAGAGTTAGGCTGAAGAAGAGAGGCTGTAGGTCCACGACTCCAGACACAGGCACATGTGTTAAAAGATTGTCGACATGTTCGCAAAACTGATTGAGGTTTTGATACTGCGCACGGACAAATTGTTTTCGCAAAAGCTCTCTAGAGTGCTTCCAGGCTGCGCCTTCCTGGGTGAAGATACCCTGGCCCAGGAGCGGAGCGAAGATTGCTGGACGAACACCGAACCCATAATCTTTGCAAGTGTTAGTAAAGAGCTAGTAGTGGTGTACTCATTGAAAATTTATTAGGACAGTTTATCAGAGAAGTTAGTTGAAAGAACGACTTCGAGGTTTTTGGGATTCAGAATATGGAAGGCCCGTGGTCCAAAGAGCAGATACTGCGAAAGCATATTATGAGGTTCATAATTCTTTGCAATTGAGCACAGAAATGCCAGGAGGCGGCCTTCAGCATTAGAATCCCAAAGTTCCTTGATCCGATCAATTCCGAGAGGCCATCTCGTTGGCAATTCGGGGGGGTGCTGACAGTTGTAACGTTGCCCAAAAGCGATGTCCGCCTGCTCGTTCATCAGCGCATGTATTATACTCGGCATTCATCAAGATTTTTGGTCTCACTCGATATTCCACGATTTTGCGGAGACTGGAGTAAACAATGTGAGTGACCACGCACAATACGAGAAGTGAGGTGACTATTCGTGGGGACGTCCATCCCATTGCTTTCTCGAAAGCGGCCGAAAGAGCGTTGAAGCTGTCGTCCATCTCGTTTTCTGAGCTGGAACGTCTGAGCATCACCACTGCCAGGGATAGACACTGAAATCTAATCCGCCACAATTCAAGGAGGGTTGCATTCGCTTTAGCCTGACAGCAGTTCGGCAACAGTTCTACTGTACTCCGTATTCCGGCAGGTTGACGCAAGAACACTAACTAGCCAGCCCAATCCTTTCACAGATCAAAAGCCTAAGTTGATTGGCCAGGGCTGTGATGAGCATGCATTGAGGTGTTTTGAGCTGGATTTTGCCGCTCGATTTCAGGGCGAGGTGGAGAAGTCACAGCCTATCACATTGGCATCAGGCTGTGGTCGGTAGTGTTCATGCAACGGCCCCCTAATTAGTTCACCCGGGCGCCTAAACTCGTGCAGTTTCAAGGCAAGGTTTGCACCAACTTGGCTTGGATTCCCGGGTGCTCCCCAACCCAATGTCCACACCAATGTCCACACCAGTATCCAAGCACTTTTCAAATACCGCTGCACTGCGTACACGACAAATATTCTCCTGACACTTGTGGATTGGCAGTGTTGTGAGGTTTGCTGCGCAAGTGCAGCAAGCTCGGTTCTCACAGGGGGCTGTTCTGTGCCCTAGTCAACGATGACCTCCTCCTGGTGGCAGCGAGTATGCCATCCAGTTTGATTCCACTCTACAAGAAGGGATCCGGAGGGACCCGCGAATTGTATGGCAATGGGCTACAGGATGCGTCTTTGGTCGAGTGAGTTTTAGGCATTTCTCGTCACGTTCTGGAGCCTGACAAATATTGTGCAAGCATCATCGCCGTCCATGGCCTTAACGAAAACCTGCTTGAAGCCTGGACCGATCCAGGCACAAAAAATCTTTGGCTTCAACACTTTCTACCACAGGATATTCAGGCAGGGCGCATATTGACATTTGGCTACGACGCCTCTGCATCCTCATTCTTTGGCAGCGTCTGCGCCGATAAACTTCAAAGCCATGCTCATACACTCGTCGCCAATCTTCAAGCCGACCGAAGCTTAGAAGGGTGCGATCACCGACCCATTATTTTCCTTTGCCATGGATTAGGTGGCATCTTGGTCAAGAAGGCCCTGACGTACTCTTGGACAAGAACTTCCTCACACGTCGAACATTTACATAGCATCTACGTCTCTACATATGCCATTTTGTTCTTCGGGACACCCCATCGTGACATCGACGAAGACATCTGGCTTGAACTCGAAGAAGTCAACGGAACAAACTACAATCACGATATGAGGCCATCCGAAGGTGCTCATACCGTAAAGAGAAACGACTCAACCACTCTATCCGAAATCAACGATCAATTCATCAATATCGAGAAGGACTTTCGCATGTACTTCTTCTGGGAAGATATGAGGACACAATTCAGAGGCCGATCAGGTCTAGTCGTTGAGCAGGCCAACGCTGCGCCTATCTTGAACTCCGAACGCTCCGGCATCAATGCCACGCATGCTAGCATGGTTAGGTTTTCAACACCGGACTCCTCAGACTACCGTATGGTTAAGGCTGCATTGACTCGTTACTGCCGAGACGCCCCAGAAAAGATTTCCTTTCGTTGGAAACGTGCGCATGAGAATCTCCTTCGTGCACGAGCAGATGAGGCTTATGAGTTGACTACCCTGGTTTATGACATCAAGAATGTGAGCCAAGGATACCAGAGGCCTCTGCCATCCCAACGAAGACTGAACAAGTTCTTCTACCCGCCTAAAGCAATTGCTGTCGACTTTGTTGGTCGGGAGGAGGCCACTGAAGCTCTTAGCAAAGCATTCTTTGCCCCAGAAGATGATTCTAAATTGCGACGTCAAAAAATATTTATTATACATGGCATAGGAGGCTCGGGCAAAACCGAATTCTGTGCAAAATTCGCCAGAGATCATCAAGAACGGTAAGTCCGATTCAGCAGGCTGGTACATGGTTTCTCGGCTGAGGATGATCATGCAGGTTCACGGGAGTCTTTACCGTTGACGCTTCCTCGACACAGACTATCAAGGAATCCTTTGAAAGAATCGGGAAGTATGGTGGCTTAGAAGCTACTTCAAGTTCAGGAAAGTATTGGCTATCAACACTCGATGAGCCCTGGTTGATCATCATCGACAATGCCGATAACTCAGAATCCAATCTTCTCAGTTGTTTCTCGGTCGGCGACCGTGGCAATGTCATAGTCACGACCCGGAATCCTGATTTCCGGCGTTTTGCAACAGCCGGCTCTATTGAATTTAAAGGGCTAAGAGAAAGGGAGGCCCTACATTTGCTGTTGAGGAGTGCCGATCTACCGCGTCCATGGGATGCCTCAACAGAAAATCTGGGAAAAGAAATAGCGAAAGCTTTAGGTTACCTCGCGCTCGCTTTGGTTCAAGCAGGAACCCATATCTTCCGAAAGGTGTGCGGGTTGAAAGATTACCTTCAATTTCATACCCAACAACGGACACGCCATCGGCGAGTTTCTCGCGGCGCGAAAGCCTCAGATATCTTTGAAGACAAGGATCAGGACAAAGTTTACGCTGCATTTGATGTGTCCTTGAATCACCTAGTGACCAAGGACTCGATTGCAAGCCAGGACGCCATCGAACTTTTGAAAATTGTTGCTTTCTATCATTTCGAAAACATTCGAGTCGATATTTTCACAAGAGGTGCTGAGGCCCGTTTGAAAATGTTGGACAATCGGATGGACCAATCGGCTACCACAAAGATATTTCAGCCCATTCTTAACAGGCTATGCCCTCCCCGGCCATTACCTAGATTCCTCAAAGACCATCCAGTGATGTTGAGTGAGTATCGGGTCCGACAAGCACTCTCCGAGCTTTGGTCTCTTTCACTCATCAGCTACGATGGGAAAGACTCCGCTTTCTCATTGAATCCCTCGGCACATCGTTGGGCTCGAGAACGACTTGATCTAGGAGAGGAAGCAATCTGGGCACAGGTTGCTCTCAACACACTTCTAGAGCCTGTTGCCCTGCCTCCGGACGGTCAGAGTGAAGAACATAACCAATTCCGAAAAGATATACTTCCCCACCTGGACGCCTGTTTGGAAACCTGCACTATCCATTTTAATGACTACAATTCTAGAATGGGGAGGCTTCAACTATCACTAACGATGATTCTAAAACCAACATTATTATCAATTCTTCGCGACAAAGCTCTCAGTGCTGGGAAATGCGGCTATGTGTATGCCGACCGCGGAAGGTTCAAAGAGGCAGCTAATTACCTCTCGATGGTCAAAGACGTGTTGTTACACATTGTAGGACAAAAAGATGAAAAAACTATGGACGCGATGCTTGGTCTTGCAGCAACGTACTGGGGCTTAGGCCGTCTAGACGAAGCCATCGACTTACAAATAAAGGTTGTTGAAGCTCGAAAACAAGTTTTTGGACATGGTCACGTCAAGACTCTCTTGGCCATGGATCAACTCGGAAGATCGCACTGGCTGAATGGGCAGTATCGAGAGGCTCTCCACCTGGGCCAACTCACCACCGACTTTATGAATCTCACTCTGGGTCCGACAGACGATCGCACATTAACGGCGATGGACAATCTTGGCGTCGTGCTAGGATCATGGCACAGATTTGAGGAAAGCGTTGCTATTCACCGGAAAGTTGTTGCAGTTCGACGAAAGCAGCTTGGACCATCGAATTTAGAAACCCTCACCTCGATGAACAATCTTGCTATGGCATTGTCAGACCTTGGACAGCTGGAGGAAGCTCAAGAATTAATGATGAAAGTCTACGAGGAACGGAGGGTTCAACTCGGCAAGGAACACCCCTGGACCCTATGGGCTCTCTGCTATTTGGCCAAAATCAAAGTCAAGCTGGGTGAACTGAATGAAGCAGAAGAAATGCTAGACGGTGGAATTGATGCTGGCAAACGAAGTCTTCATGAAGATCATCTGGGAGTTCTAATGGGACGTGGAGAGCTCGCGCGTGTTTACTCCCGACAGGGACGATTAGATGAAGCGGTCGATCTCTTGTCCGACACAGTGCGGCGGATCGAGAATTCCAGAGGGATCGAGCATCCGGACAGCTTTTATGCGCTGTGGAAACTATCCCAGCTATACCGACGACAAGGCAGAGTCGAAGAGGCACTCGGTGCCTGTGAAATTGCGTTGAGACGAGCAGAAAAGAGACTGTCGAATGAGCATCCAATGGTCAAGAAAATCGCAACCGAGTTACAAGGATTGAAATCCGCTCGATATGAGTCAACTACAAAGAAGGAGGACCATGACAAGGAAACGCCGGAAGGACGCGAGACGTCCAACATGAAGCGCAGAATCAAGCCGAGGACTCAAATGACCTTGTAAACCAGAATCCAGAGCGAATTGCAGCACGCGGCGACGGGATCAACCCCCCTACCGATCGTCGATCCGTGAATGAATGAATGAATGGATCCATTTTTCGCAGTGCCTGAAAGGGACTTTTCAAAATACAGCTCTAGCAACAATACTGAGAAGGTGCCTCTTCTCCATGATGGCCCAAGGCTCTTAAAGCTCAGGTTAAAGCGGCCTTCGCTCACCCTCTAAGATGAAATCGTAAATGGAAATTAGGTTTTTCGTTCTCGAGTAATCTAGGTAGCCTATCTCAGTACTCCGTATATATTACCAGTATCAAAACATACCTACCTGAGGTATCTAGGTACCTATTAGGAAGTGACTATGCGGCCAATAGAATGTCGCTATTGAGTAAGAGATATCTGCCCGGCCAGGCATGTAAGGTCTTCCTGCTTATTGCGTCGCTTGATGTGAATCCATGAAGCTCTATTCCCCAAGACCGAAGTTACCGTGGCCATGGACATGGACATGGGGAAGGCTGACGGACGCCTGGGTTCGATGCTGGCCCAACCGCTCGTATATTTCAACTTAGTCTCTCTCCCCCCCCCCCATTGTGGAAATGCAGTGAGGCTTACCCGCTAGACTGGAAACATGGGCAGTTGCACTCGTATCGCTGATATCCAGGGGACGTCTGGTATCCCTTCCCCCCTGCATGATTGTGCTGGAGGCATATGTTGCTCGTAACCACAGGATGCCTGCCAAGGGGTTGGATCCAGGAAGCCTCTCACTGCGACAACGATGGTTGGCTTCTGCATGCCAACCCTTTGTAAGGTACGGCAGTGTATGCCTGAATATGTAGGATGTCTAGAAATCTAAGACTGGGTCTCAGACCATGGACTGGGTGACTGGAGACTTGTTGCATTGTCCATTGTGCGGTTGATGCATGGAAGTGTGGGACCTAAAGCGCTGCAAGTCTCTGCCCAGTGAGAATCATGCCCGCAATCGGGTCTTGGCAAAAGGACCTTTTGGAGCCATGCCGAAAATGCTCGGTGACTTTTTTCATTTTTCGTCGTTGACTCAAGTCTCCTCCATCCCTCGTTCCTCGAAGGTTTTTGTGGTCCAGGCCATTTAACTCTGTATCTCTTTCTAGATCTCACGCACGACCATATTCAGTTCATACTTCTGGCCCTGACATGTGTGCCTCTCCTCAGCATCGACCCCTTTTTTGATCCTTTGACTGCACGGTATTCCCTACTGCTACTTGTGGCACTCTTACTTAAAACCCCTCCTCTTCCTCCTCACCCTGCTCACACGACGCTTTTCTACGCCAGTCCTCTGATCTGTTACACAGCTTTTCACTGAGATCCTAGATCCCACTAATATCCAGATTCACCTCAAAGCCTTCGTCGACCGCTCCATTCTCCTCTCCACGCTTTGTCCATCCATTTCAACTGCACCTCTTGCAATTCTCCCAAGATGTCTAGTGCCACGGTCAACAAAAGGAAGCGAACAAGTACGTTCAACACTCCGTCTTGTCCATTCTATTATAGCATCACGCACTTCAACAGTGCCGTCATCCATATAACGATTGCGCTCACAACCCAGCAGGAACCCAGTCTCTTCCTCCTCCCGAGCTCCCAAGGCTTATTGCCGAGCAGCACGTGCCCATCCCCGCAAGCGACAAGGACACGAAACGATTGATTGTCGTCCTTTCGAATGCCTCCCTCGAGACATACCGGGCAGCCTACAGCGGCGGGAAGCCTGGAGGCAAGGAAGAAAAATACTCGCTGTTGAACAGTGACGAGCACATTGGTGTTATGCGCAAGATGGGCCGTGACATCAGCGATGCCAGACCCGACATCACCCATCAGGTGGCTACATCTCCAACTTGAATGGCCGTGGCAGTGACGAACTGACTTCAACGTACAGTGTCTTCTCACTCTGCTTGACTCCCCCGTCAACAAGGCCGGGAAATTGCAGATCTTCATCCACACCGCAAAGGGTGTATTGATCGAGGTCAGCCCGACGGTCCGCATTCCCCGAACGTTCAAGCGCTTCGCCGGTCTCATGGTGCAGCTGCTCCATCGACTCTCCATTCGGTCGGTGAATTCGCAGGAAAAGCTGTTGAAAGTCATCAAGAACCCCATCACCGACCACCTGCCACCGAATTGCCGGAAAGTGACCCTCAGTTTCGACGCCGACGTAGTACGAGTCCGGGATTATGTCGACACGCTGGGACCCAACGAGAGCATCTGCGTCTTCGTTGGAGCCATGGCGAAAGGGAAGGATGACTTTGCTGATGCCTTCAAAGACGAATCGATCAGTATCAGCAACTACAGCCTGAGTGCCAGCGTGACATGCAGCAAGTTCTGTCACGCTTGCGAGGATTCTTGGAACATTGTCTAGGTATGCGTAACTAATACTTTCCTTGTACATACAGTCAAGGGATATATACCTTTCTTTCCATTTTCTTTGCATATTGGACAACACCTTTTGGTCTGCAACGGCTGGATCATAACATCCACGCCCTCTTGTGATCACATGGTGCGTCCGAAGCGTTGGGGATGGTTGGATCTGGCGTTTGTTTTCACAACAAGACATAACATATGGTTCAACAAAACCTCAAGGCGAAATATCTCATTTCGTCTCGAACATACTCTAGTGGTGGTAGTCAACCTACCCTACATCCAGACACCAAAAAAAGGACGCAGCGCCGCGCCGGAAAAGACATGATGTGATGGAGTCCTTTCCGGGCTGCTGGCGATGATGTGTAATGAAATGAAAGAAGAGAAAGAAAATATCCATGCTGGAGATGAATTACGGGGATCCAGTACTCGGGACTGCAGATCAGACTTGGAGGACGGGAAGTATCCTCGACTCACGGTGACGGTGACTGTGACTGTGACAGCGACTGCTACGTTGGATAGTAATGGTGGAGTGGATATCTTGGGTTGATGTCATGGGATCGGGTGCTACATATATCGGGTTGGGCCAGAGGACCTCACCTGTCCCATCAGCGACCCAACGAGATATTTTGGCTATTCGAGGAGCGAGCTCACGGAGTATGTCAGATCTAGAGTGAAACGAAGCGGCAGATGAGTTAGTCATATCGTACCACCATCAGCCACCTGTCGAACCGTCGAAGGTGTTGGATGTCGATGCATGAACCAATATTGGCCAAGCTATCTCCAACTACCTAGGCCGTCGTGTGCCTGAATTCTAACGTCAGCATCCGGCGAAATTTCTGATCATGTTTGCTTCTTTTAGGGTCAGAATCTGCATCATGACGGCAAACAAAGCCTCGCTGAGTTTTCGAGTACGAGCCTGATGGGTGACGAGAGGTGACGAATGGTGGCCCAGGGTTCAGATGCATTGGCACCCGACCAAAGATTCGCGACGGGCCGAGGGTGTAAATCCAAGCATGACGATCGATGACGGTTGACCACGGGCCCTGGTCGTTGCTCCAGGCGTCCGTTAGTCTGGTATAGCCTTTTTAACTAAACGAGACGGGACCTATTGTTAGTTATGGATTGACCAGGTTTCGGGGGCACCGTTTAACCCAATCAACCTCTCTGTCAACGCCGGCTTAACCATCAATCACCCCCGTTAGTTAAACGTCTCTAGGTGCGTGTAGGCAGACCCTGGGCCCTGGAGACCCCTGCCTTGCCCGAGGATTCCCGCGACCCGCCCACCCACTATTGACTGGCTACTCGCTTGTAGCAATATCAATGCGAATATCCATTTCTCGACGACGTGGCATTCTCTGGCCCATCGGCCATTCTTCCGCCAACCTGCATGGACCAGAGGAGACACGCTTTTCTTACTCGTCGCCACCAACAGCATCTGGAGGATCTTCACGCCTCACCTCACCGATGCAGTCAAGAGCAAGTCAGGCCAAAGACCGCCTTTCTCCAGTCTCCATCGATGGATGCACCCACTCCGCTCGTTTCGTCGCCTCTTTTAGTGTGCCTTGTGCTCGTGGGAATCCAGAGCGAGATGGAGATTCAGGAGCAGAGGCATGCAATCCACCTTTGGCTGCAGCGCACCTCTGCCTCGTTGGTTACAGCCTACAGGTCAGGCGCCTGCTTGTTGCTCTCGCTCTCCTTCTCCCTGTCTTCGGCCTACCGGTATGACTCTGGCTCGACTCTGGCTCGCCTGCTGTTTCGTCCAGGCGTGGTGTTATTCTGGCAACCAAAATCCTTTGCCTGAGCACAAAGAAGGGCAGCCTCAGGTAGACGCGAGTACTAGTACTGTACGGGTTCCCAGTCCCTCTTGTGCCCTCCCCTCCCTCCCTTTTCATTCTGATTGCTTCGCTTTACTTGAAAATTCGACTTCAATTCGCACGCCACCGACCTGGTAGGCATCCCTTCTTCAAGGCCGCTCGTGGTCATTACCCGATCTCTCATTGCAAATTACTTCCTCAATCTCTACCATCGGTTCGCCAGGCAGTGTTCGGATTGGACGACTTTGTTCCGAACAAAGGTCCGCCTTTCGAATCGGCTATCCAATCTCATCCGCTGATCTCTTCTGAGATCTGCTTCGTCGCCCTTTTCTCCCATCTGAGACTCCCTCTGAGGTGAACGCTCCTTGAAAAGGAACTAGTCGCTTCTTATATACAGCAACCATTTTGCTGTCGTGGTCTGAGACGCTGCTTGTGTCTCTCCTCTTGTTTCTCTCCTGCATGCGTCGAGCCATTCCGCTGGCTACCTAGGTACCTCCACCCAGCGTCTGTCTACATATCGACAGCCACGATTTCACTCTCGCTACCTTCCATTTCTGGTTGGGGCTCCTGAAAGGGACTTGTCATCTCCACAGACAACAGGCCGTAGTCGAAGTCACTGCACCAATTCACACAGCGTACCAGACAGCGAGCCACCAGTCTCGTCCTGCTACTACACTCCGCTTTCCCGCTTGGCTTTCACTACGCTACAGAAGCTATCCAGTATTTCCTCGCAATCAGAGCGCGGCACGAGATCTCTTCGTTTTATTTTCTCACGAGATCGTCGAGCGATTCTGAGAAAGAGAGCGGGCGAGCACGTGTATAAGAACACCCTCCGTCAATCCTCCCTTCTTACCCTCAACGTCCTCCTCAGTCTACCACAGCTCCCATTACCCATCCATTGTATGATCCAATGCCCTCTTCAATCACCCTTACGGTCAGCCACCTCCCGACATCGACTTCCTTCTTCCTCTCGGCCCTCCAACCATTAGGCTACGTCTTCCGAGGCCGACAAGAAAACACCATTGGCTTTGGTCCTGAATCCCCGCCCAACACCCCCGCCGACTTCTGGATCACTCAGGAGATCCCTGGCGTACCTGCGGGGGCAGCTCATGTCGCCTTCCCAGCCTTGTCTCACTCCCATGTTCAGGCTTTCTTCCTCGCAGCCCTCAAGGCCGGTGGCAAGATTCACGGTGATCCTGCTCAAAGGGATGCCTCGGGCTACTACTCTGCCGCTGTGATTGACTTCGATGGTAACTCCATTGAGGCTGTCTATCGCCCTGGTCTTGGGGAAGAGAACAAGGAGAACGAAGATGCGAGGAGTACGGTCTCTCGGAGAACTGCCGCTCTGAGCGTCGCCAAGGCTCCTTCTACCGTCGCGAGACCAAAAACAGTCGTCTCAGCGAGGGAGCCTACTGTTGTCTCTCAGGCCAGGAGCCATGCTCCCTCTCACGTTTCAGCCGCCCCCTCCGCACCAATCCCTCCGCCCTCAGAGCCCAAGCCCAAGCCCCAAGGAGATGTGCTAGATACCTTGATCAACGAAGCGCGCAATGCTGCAAGTGTTGCTCGGAACCTCGTCAACAGTGTGCGGCCGAGTCTGACGTCTTCAAACTCCTCGCCACCAGCGGCCAATACTGGGTCAGGTGGCAACTCTACGGGTCTGGGCGCCGGTGATGCTATTGTCGGTACACTTCTCGGCGTAGCTGCTGGCGCCGCACTACATTATGCTTTTAGCAATCGATCAAAAGAGTCTGCTGAAGTTGAAGAAGCAAAGTCTGAAGCTCGTCGACCTAGTGTCGCGGGTCGGAGTCACACTGAACCCAATATGATAGCGCCGGCGCCTGAGTATTCTACTGCCGGCGGTGCGTCAGCGGCCTACTATGAAGGAGCCAGGGTCTATCGCGCCATCGAACCTGCACCTTCGGCCTACACATACAACACCAAGAGCCACTACGAAGGTCCAAAGATGATCACCATGTATGACAACGACCCAACAAAATCCGATTACGCGTCCACAATTAAACCTGCCAAACCGGCTGGCACAAGCCTTTCGAGACGTATGAGTATTGATTCTGGATTCGGACCGGGACCACGAGATCTTGAGTTAGCCTCCACTGCCAGCTCCAAGGCAAGCCGACCGTCCAAAAAGGGGATGAAGGCCCTCGAAGCCCCACCGACAAGCTACCGTGCCCCGACAGTTCTCACGACAGTGGAGACACAAGTCTCGAAGACAAAGTCAAGGTCTGGCTCAAAAAGTCGATCCGGTAGCTTGAGCCGTGTGATGACCCTCGCACGTGGTCGAGGCAGTGAGGACGAGAAGCACTCCCAGGCAGGATCAAACCGGCCCAGATCTCAATCTCGACATTCAAGGCGCAGCAGAAAAGATGATTTCGACGACGAAGATGCGAAAACCGTTCTCCACGTCTCAGAGTCGGTGCACCGCACGAAAAGCTACCACAAGTCCTCCGAACACCACAGCCACAGCCATTCCGGCTCGAAAGCTCCCAGCAGATCTGGTTCCAAAGCCTCGCACAACCGCCATCATCACCACTCCCACCATCACAACAAAGACAGCGACAGCGAGAATGAAAAGGACCCCAAGGACTACCCGCTCCCACCCTCCCGCGCCGCCACCTGGGCTGGGTCAGAGAACGGCTCATTCGTCTCCGCCCGATCTGGACTGGGCCCCGCAGGAAACGCTGCGGCAGCGAGGACGATCATTGGGAAACTGACGCCTCGGAATCTCAAAAACAATAATACTGCGTACCAGGATTTCGCGGAGAATGGAGGGTCTGAGAGCGTGATTGGGAAGCATAAGGATATCGCAAAGTTGCAGGTCACGGATAAGGAGGTCAGGCCGGAGGATAGTGTGAGTCAGATCAGTGTGGATAGTCGTGCTAGTCGCAGGAGTAAGGCTACTGCTATTAGACGATAGGTAGGTAGAGAAGGGGGGGTTTAGCTACATAGCTGCAGAGCGGGAGTCCAGGGGAGGAGGACGGTTGAAGTACTACTTGCTCGAACACATATGGTATTTGGCTTTGGATATCAGGTTGAGTTGGGTGATACATAATCTAAGATAGCGCATTGCCTATATTAGGGGATACATAGGAAGAGAGCGAGTTGGTGGAGAGAGCCTGCCTCTTGAACTAAGGGTGTCCCACCTGCCTAATATCATTAGATCAAGTTCGGGTTTGCTCCTGCAATATTTAATTATATTAGCCGCTTCAACCTCTTCAAACCCCTTTTCCTCTCTTTATTCGTAACGACCTTGCACAAATCGACATTCCCAGGCCACTACGTTATTTCCACGGCTCCCCGCCAGGCATTCTTGATG